>TARA_B110000503_G_scaffold46576_1_pt1 | contig 76027 bp, 66 predicted proteins | sample TARA_B110000503 | Tara Oceans TARA_B110000503 (sample SAMEA4397472) | marine metagenome | biome: Polar Biome; feature: [SRF] surface water layer (ENVO:00010504); material: water (ENVO:00002006), including particulate matter (ENVO:01000060) such as... | depth 5 m | reverse complement strand
CGTTGTATGTCTTAATATTGTCGCATACCATTTAACTATCAAGACGCGCTATTTTGTGCAGCAAATTTACTCCGGCAATCACTATGGCATGCCAGGCTATTGAAATGATCATCAACAACACTCTATCGCTTTCGCCAGATTTGAAAGCCAATCCCTGGGCGCAAATATTCGCCGAAAAAGGACGAGTGCATATTCCAAATTTTCTCTCCGAAGAGGCCGCCTCAACTGTGTTCGAGTGCCTCAACAGCCAGGCGGCTTGGAATCTTGTTTGCCAACAAGATGGACTCCACCAGGATCTAAATGAGAATATCGGTACTGTTTGGAATGAGGAGCAGATTGCCCTGTTTACGAAAAAATTGCACGAGCAGGCGAGCTCGCAGTTTCAGTATTTATATAGAACGATACCCATCTACGATATTTATCACAAGCAGCTAATGCCTGAAAATTTTCTCAATGAAATTTTTAAGTTCCTTAATAGTCCCGCTTTTTTAGACTATTTGCGCAACACTCTAAAAATGCCAGATATTGAATTCGCCGATGCTCAAGCCACCTGCTATACCAGCGGTGACTTTCTCAACAAACACGACGACAGCGCGCCCGGTAAGAACCGGCTAGCGGGGTATGTCTTAAACTTAACACCCGCTTGGAATCCCAATTGGGGCGGAGCGCTCCAGTTTTATGATTCACACGATAATTGTGTCGACACACTCGTACCTAGTTACAACGCGCTCAATGTTTTTAGAGTACCGCAGCCACATGCGGTTACCTACCTGCCCCCTTATGCCCGCGGAAAGCGGCTTTCTATTACGGGCTGGCTTCGAGCCGGCGCTAATCCTGGGGCTTAATCTGTTCGCTGCGCCTGTTAGCTGAGCAAAAGACTCTATAAGTTATTTCTGCTTTCGAGCAGGCACCACATCGAACGGCGCAGTTAGCCTAAAGTCAGAAGTGGCTCCTTCAAAAGCGTAAGTCCCATGCCATGTGTAAGAGGGAAACAGCACCAATTGTCCGGCCGCTGGATGAATAACCCTTTCGACCACTTCGCGCTCTCCTAACATAAGCGCGCTTTCACCAAACTTGATGCATCCGGATTGGCTCGCTGGGTCGGCCATTGTGTCTGGCAACGAAATGTAGCTCGCCGAGCTAATCCACCCTTCTGGGTGTACATGATTGACATGAAATCCCTGTGGCTTGAGTTTTACTGACCAAGAACCTGAGAACGTAAACTGGCCGCTCTTTGCTGCAGCCAGTCGCTTTAAGAAGGGATGACTCTCGTCGGGCGAGAAACGCTGCAGGTAGCTTTCGACCACCTGAGCCAACGATGCTTTGTAGCTCGCAATAACGGGATTGCGCTTCTGCAACAAACGCCCCGGCGTCTGCGTTCCAGACTTTAATGTCTGCTGAGAAGGCGCTACCTGAGCCCTATGCATTCCCAACAACACAGACTGCAATTCGGCGAGAAAGTCGTCGAGACTGCTGTACCCTACTGGAACTGGCAGCATAAACACGCCGATATGGTCTTCGTAATCTATTAGCCACTGATAGCGATCATCGCCTAACAATCGCCAGCAAAGTCCTTGTAAGGCCCAAGTGAGCTGATTCAATGGCGCGTATGAGAATAGCCGATCAAGTACTGCCTGTGCCAAATCATAATTCGCTTGAATAATATGCACACGCACTAAATCTTGTGCGGTGCGTAGATCAAATGCTTGCCCAAGAGACTTGGTGAAAGCAATCTGAGCTCGGCTATAGTCGAGTTGATTCGCCGCAAGCCTTCCTTGTACGTGGAGTAATGCAGCTGTGGTCTCAATCGATAGCGCCTGATCCAACTGGTGCTGCGCAGTTTCATCGCGTCCGATAGCACTCAAGCTGTTGATGTAAGACAAACGCAGGGAGATGTCGCGTGGCGACTGTGCAATTGCTTTTTGATAGCTGCGCTCGAGCTCCTCATGTCTGCCTGCCTGCCAGTAAAACTCATGCAGCGTTTCGTGAGCTAGAACAAATCCAGGATTCTGTTCAATACTCTTTAAATACTCAGACTCTGCCTGTCCATGTTCACCAGACTCAAACAACGCATTAGCGTAATTGTAATGAATCTCCGCATTTTTAGGCGCGAGCCCTAGCGCTATTTTGTAGCTAGCAGTCGCAAGAGCTAGCTGCTCATTGAGTTTGTAGCACAGAGCGAGGTTGTGTCTTGCAGTCACATGATCAGGATTAATCTCGAGTGCGCGTTGATAGTATTTTGTAGAGAGTTCGAAATTCTCTAAAGCCTTATGCGCGTCCCCTAGCCCCGTCAGCGCACCGATGTCTTTTGAATTTTGAGCGACTGCTCGATCTAACTCAAACACAGCCGTCTCTGGGCTCACAGAAATCAGTAACAGACCCAAATTCTTTCGAGCGTCTTGAAAATCAGGATTTAATTGCAAAGCTTGCCGATAGTGCTGTTCAGCGAGCAAATCGCTTCCCTGCTTAGCATAAACATTGGCTAGGTTATTATGAACCTCTGGCTGTTGTGATTGTCGAGACAAAGACCTCAAAAAATAGTCTATTGCTGCGCTCAATTGATTCTGATCTGCGCTTGCTAAACCTGCTAGATGGAGGAGATTTGGCTCCTCGGGCATTTTCTCGAGCAACGCGTTGATCTTATCTAAGACAGCGGGCTCATGATGATTAATCGCCACAAACAACTGCCCTAGTAATTGCTGAAACTGCTTGGGGTTAATGCCGGCCATATTCTTTCCTCTATGCAAAAAAAACGGCGGGCCTAAGCCCACCGTTTTTACACTTCACTAAAACCCTTAGGTTATAGCTTGTAGCTTGCGCTCATGAATACACGTGGACCAAACAACGAGTAAGTTGATGGATATGTATTGCTCTGCTCAGAAACAGACCCTACTGGATTTGGCAGCTCATCAGTAACGTTCTGAACACCAAAAGTAAGTCTAGCTTTCTCATTGAATTGGTAAGCAGCGCTCAGATCGAGGTAATACATAGAATCAATCTTTGGTGCCGCCAGAGTGCTCGCATCAGTAGAGCCGTTTGCAATGCGATCGTCTTCAGCTTCACCTAGGAATCGAAGCAAACCTGATACAGTCCAAGCACCTGAGGTCAGCGTCGCGCGCGTATTCCAAGCGATATCTGTGTATGGCGAACCACAAGTGTTGCCAAAGCTTCCAGCACAAACGTCAACTCGATCAGCCAAGGCGGCTACTGGCGTAGAGTCGAACTTATCCAAGAACGTGCTGTTAAACGTCACGTTCAAAGTAGAACCTTGACCGCCGATACCAAAATCCAACTCGGTTGCATAGTTTACGTTTAGGTCAACACCACTAGTCTCGATCAGACCAATATTAGAGTTCAAAACGTTTACTAGGCCAACGTTACCATCCGAACGGCGCGTGATTGCCTGACAGAAAGGCGAGCCCGCATCTTTTACTACGTTGTAGCAAAGATCTAGCACGTTCGACACACTGCCACCTAGAACGCTAATCGCATCTTCAATCTCGATGCTGTAATAGTCTACTGTGATATCTAAGCCATCCATAGGCTGGATCACAGCACCCACGGTAAAGGTATTTGAAGTCTCTTCCTTTAGTCCAGGGTTACCGCCGAAAGTGCCTTGGATCTGAGAGTTGGCTTGTGCAAAAACTCCAACATCAGCCGCAGCAACACCCATTGCCTGACATAAGGCTGCGTCAGTAGTTCCAGATTCGAAACCATTAGAGGCACACGGATCAGACGCACTAGGGAAACCGTTGCTTTGACCTAAAAACAATTCCGATACGTTAGGCGCGCGGACTGCCTCTTGGTAACCAACTCTAAAGCTGAGCATTTCAATCGGTGAGTAGTTGATTGCTGTAGCAAACGACCCAACGTTACCGATATTCGAATAATCTGAAGTTCGAGCCGCTGCCCAGAAAGTTAATGCTTCAACCATAGGCTGATCTTGCATAATCGGTATTGATATTTCACCAAAGAAGTCTGATGAACTGTATCCACCAGTTGTTGCTTTGCCCGCATTGAAGCCTAGCACGTCACCTGAAGACAGAAAGCTGTCTGGGCGGAAGCTAGACGAATCAGATCGATGCTCATAGCCGACTACGACTGCGATAGGCACGCCCGATGTCGGAAGTGTGAACCAGTCTCCAGAAAGACTTGCTCCAAAAACTTCCTGCTCAATGCTGGTTATGTTGGTAGCGCCGATGTTAACAAAGTCGATAGCGGCTTGTGAGATATTGCCCGCACCAAAAATATTCATCGGAGCACAACCATTAGATGCATCTTGGCAAGCAAGACCATCGTCAGTCACGGCTGCGGCCTGAACAAATCGCGAGGCAGATACGTCGTTGTTAAGGGCATTACTGTTGTCAAGGTTAGAAAGACTGTACGACGCATCGAAAGACCACGTATCAGTAATTTCGCCTGTCGCGCCCAGAAGAACACGGAAAGCATCTCGGGTATCTACAGATTGACGAGAGCCGTTTTCAACCATTCGGCGACCAATGTAAAGTGGGACATTGCCGTCTGAATTAGCTGTAGCACCCCTTAGAGCAGTTTGGGCATTTGGGCCGAAAAACGCACTGTTAGGGTTCACAAATACTGATGTGAACGCTGGTGTCGGAGCCAATTCTTGCGGTACGAGATTACGAGAGAAATTCATCTCACTGTAAACTTCTACTGTGTCAGTTAAATCATAATGACCCATGGCCGTTAGGAGATAGCGTTCCTGTGGTAATTGCAGGAAGTTATCAGGAGCGTAGTTAAAGCGATCTCCAGGTTCTTGCCATGCGCGGCCTTCTCCATTTGCATCAAAGATGCCTAGCGTGTCGCCATTAGGTAGCGTTGGGCCACCAAATACGCGAGTACCAGGAACGCCTGATGAACCACCTGGAACGAGTGCAGGCTTGCCACCAACTGTACTATCCTGCAATGCGTTGCTTGAGAAGTCACGAGCATCAGAGAAAAGAGCCTTACGAGACATGTATGAAGCATAAAGAACCGCGTTGCCGCGACCGTCGTCGAAATTACCACCTATGGTTACATCGAAGTTATACTTTTCGGCGTCTCCTTCACTTGTAATGTCATAAAGGCTAGTGATTTCCATACCTTCAAAATCGTCGACCAGCTGGAAGTTAACAACACCAGCCATTGCGTCAGAACCGTATACGGCAGAAGCACCACCGGTCAAAACGTCTACCTGCTTGATTAACGTAGCGGGAATCGAGTTAAGGTCGACTACACCTGACTGTGTAGCAGGGATGTAACGGCGACCATTCACCAGGACCAGAGTACGTGAGGTACCCAGCCCACGAAGATCGACACGAGCTGTGCCGTCACCAGGGTTATTAGAACTAGGACCGAATGATGGAATAGTTGACGGAAGCTCATTCAATTTTTGCTCGACATTGAGGATGCCGGAGATTTGAAATTCTTCACCAGAGACAGTAGTGAATGGGCTAACAGCTGCTAGATCTGCGCGCTGAATGCGTGAACCTGTAATAACGACTTCTTCGATCATCTCATCTTGAGCGAAGACGCTTGGAGCGATACACACAGAACCTGTGCCAGCGATAGCAGCAAACGCTACGCTGAAGGCGTGTGCCTTGCGGTTTAATTTGAACATTTATAGTTCCCCTGCAATGGATAGATAATAGACGGCTACTATCATCCTGACCGATAGCGCCATTTTAATTAAGTGCGCCACGTACTGCATAGCGCCTAGCGCGCATGTTACATAGATTTAGTGGATATTTGAATAACTTTGCCCCTTTTTGGAACACTAAAAACATTATTTCGCCATGTTTCGATGCTTCCAGCTCAAATTGCCCTCTGATGCTCAAATTCTATGGCAATTGCACTAGGTTTGATCATATTTTGATCACTGTACGACTGGAAATACCAAGATCCAAGTATGGACTGCCGTAATCGACGGCAATTAGGGTTACATTGTCACGAGAATTTGAAGCCAGAACTTAGAGACTAGGCTGCACTGCGGGGAAGTTTACACCAAATAATTGAAACATAATGAAACAATTAAGAACAAGAAATGTTTATGAAGGCCGAACAGAGAACCTGTAGCCGGCGCCTCGAACCGTCTGCACCAGATGCGCATAATCAATTGTCGCTCCCTCTACCGACGACAAGGCCTTACGTAGCCGACGAATGTGCACATCGATTGTGCGCTCTTCGAGATAGACATTACCGCCCCAAACTGAGTCTTGTATGTGGCCGCGGCTGAACACCTTTTCTTGATTCATGAGGAAGAATTTAAGTAGGCGAAACTCAGTGGGTCCCATATCTACAGGCTTGTCCTCGATTGTGATTCGGTGACTCGTGGGGTCTAGCTGCAAGTCGAACACCTGCAATGCTTTATTCTTCTGCTTGTCGTCGATGCGGCGCAGCACAGTCTTGATGCGGGCGACGAGTTCTCGAGGCGAGAAAGGCTTGGTGACGTAATCATCTACGCCTTCGCTTAAGCCTTGCACTTTATTGTCCTCGCTGCTTTTGGCGGTGAGCATGATTATGGGAATATTGGCGGTGAGGTCATCGCGGCGGAGACGCCGAGCAAGCTCGATACCACTGCCACCAGGCAGCATCCAATCGAGCAAAACCAAGTCGGGCTTTTTATCGATGATCGACACATGTGCGTCGTGGGCGTTGGCTGCGCTGATACTATTAAATCCTGCGAGGTCTAAAGTAATGCTCACCATGTCGCGGATAGCGGCTTCGTCGTCGACGATCAAAATAGTGGATTCGGACATAGTACTCAAACCTTCAGCAAGAACCACTAACAGTCCTCTTTTGAGAACGTGTTATCTAGACGACATCGTTTTTGTTACCCGCTGATTTAATCATCAAACTATGACATTTGCGTGACAATGGCAATGCAATCCTGCAATAACTTAGAAACGAAACTGCACCTGCAAAGATGCCTCTCGGCCCAGATTAAATCCATTAGTAAGCAGGCTACCTTGTGTAATCTCACTGCGCGCATCGAGAATATTTTTCGCCTTAGCTGTGATCTGCCAGTGATCGTCGAGTTCGCGAATAAACACAAAATTCAATTCGCCGTAACCCTCTTGAATTAAATCTGGCGCACTTTCGATACCAACCTCGGCAATGCGATCACCGAAGTAATGATATAGCAGCGTTGCTGTTGTGCCCGAGTAAGGCTCGTAGCCGACTTGCGCATTGAACAAAACGTCTGACTGACCTTGAAGTGCACGCGACGTGCTGGTCAACGAACCACGGTCTTCATCTCGAATCTCTACGCTCGAATCAATGAACGAAACATTGCCTTGCACATAAAAATCTTCGCCGAGCTGCCCCAAGAAATCGAGGCGCTTATAGGCTTCGATTTCGATTCCCTGATTCTCTGCAGAAGCCGCATTGATATAAGTAACTTTGCGATCCACAGGACTGAATATCGTGGCCTCTATCGGGTCTACGAATTCTTTGTAGAAATATCCTATCGAGACATAGTCACTAAAAGCAAAATACCATTCCCAGCGAAAATCGATGTTGGTAATCGAGGTGATGTCGAGATTAGGATTGCCGAAGATTTCTCGACCTGTTTCGGGATCTATAAATGGTGAGGTTGATAGCTCTCGAAAATCTGGCCGCGACACGGTTTCGCTGTAGGCGAAACGAAATTGTTGGTCGTTATGAATGTACGTTGCACTAAATGCCGGTAAGAATTCTTTACGCGACAATTCGGCCACCGCCGCAGTTTCCGGCCTAAATAAGTCGAATGTGGTAGAAACCTGATTAAAATCTTCTTGCCGCCCGCCGAGCGTTAACCGAAGACGATCGTCGAAATTTACCTCTACCTGTCCATAGAATGCTTCGAGATTATTGTCCGCATAATAGTTATCTGTTGGTCGAGTGATTTCGCGAATTTGGAATCCCGCCCTCACAATATTTTCAGGGATCAGAATCTGCTCCAGCGGCTTTACTAGTAGCGCAGGGTCGTTCGCAATAGGGCCATTAAACGCAAAGCCGTAGCGCCGTATTTCAGAGTCTCTCTGCTTTTCTGCTGAGACATAACCAATTTTCGGCGTAATAATAGAGTTCTTCGGTCCGTAGAAAACCATAGTGAAATCAAGACCGAGCTCATTTGCTTGGTCTTCGAGCTGGCTAAAGTTACGGAGATTACCGTCCACACGAGATGAGAATTCGCCCGTATCGTAGCGATAAATACGGTTGTCTGGGGCGTCGCGTGTCGCCGTTATTTCGGAATAACGCCAGTTGAATACCAACTCATTGAAACCGAGGAAATAGTGATCGCCTTGAATTTGGTTCGAGGCGAGCTCACGCTCCACCCATTCTATCTCGGTAATCTCAAGCTCTGACTCAGCCTCGGTATTGCCTTCTGTTTTGAATATGCGATCGTCTGTTTTACGAAGAATAACCGACGTGAAACGAACGTTGTTGTTGTCGTTAACATCTAATCCAGCCGAGAAAATTCCGCTGAAATCGATGCTGTTTTCGGTGCCTCGGAAATCGAGGTCTTCCTGTTTAGTGAGTCCTTCGGACCCCGGCACATAAGTATTGCGTTCGATCTGGTTTGTATCCCACCCATTAGAGTAGTCTAATGATGCGAGATAATTGAATTTCATCCCCGAATTGCCAAGCTCATGATAATTGCCCAGCGAGGTAGAAATATTGACATTGGGCGGCGCGTCTTCAACGTTTGGCGTGTACTGATTGTTAAACGACTGCCCTACCGCCTCTAACTCCTCTTGAGAAACTCCGATTCCCGTGAAGCGACTCATCACACGGAGCTGATTATCGTTTGCGGTCGCGTTGAGTAGCGCCGACGATTGCGCACGGTATCCGTCGTCTTTACCCATCCAATCGGTGCCGCCGCCTGGCAGGGTATAGCTGTCCTTAAAGGTGGCATTGTCGATCGCGCCCACTGTGCTGGCGAAAGTCCAAAAAAACTCATCAGTCGATTTTTTCGTCCGCAGCTGCAATACACCACCACCAAACTCACTTGGATAAGCGGCAGAGTAGGTTTTCTGAACTAATACACTTTCTAAAATCGCCGTAGGGAAAAGGTCCATCGGCACGACACGATTAATCGGTTCGGGGCTTGGCAATATGGCGCCGTTTAATAAGGTAGTTGCATACCGCTCACCAAGGCCACGGACATAAACATATTTGCCGCTTACTGTGCTCAGGCCTGAGACTCGCTTGAGACTCTCGGCTATGTTTGAGTCACCCGAGCGGGTAAATTGCTCTGTGCCCACTACGTTAGCAATCTGGTCGGTGCCGCGCTTTTCATCGGGAACAAACTGCCCGATTACAGAAATTTCTTCGATGAGCGGAGCCTGTTGTTGCGCTGTCGCGAAGGGACTGATCGATGCAGCCACCGTTAACGCCAACAACTTTCTACTGACCATTTTGCCTCTCCAAACCAACGTGTTTTAAGATTAGATGCCGGATCACAGCATTTCTGAGAACGTTAGTTTATTGCTGCAATGTGACAGTAGTATTTCATTCGCGCAGTAATCAATGAGAGAAACAAAAAAGGCGCTCAATGGCGCCTTTTTTACGACAAATTACTGCTCAATAGCAGCTATCGATGCACTGCTTATTTGTAACCGGTGAATACCCAGCCTTTGGTCCAATCCGACGAGTCGTCTTTAACTGCGCCAATGTAATCGACCTTATCGAAAAAGGAGTCCTCTGGAATATTCGCAGGTATTGCGTTGATCGACGAGCCATTCGCCCAACCAAAAGGCCCGCCGAGATCGACCGTGCCCGCACTCGTATTCGATTGCGCGCCAAACCAGTCGGCTGTGGTCCACACGCCGTCTTTCTCTTGAAGGTCGGCTGCGCAAGCAGTCGTCACCAAGCTATCGCGCATCACGAGCGTGCCGTTGAGCGTAGCAATTGTGCTTCCTGAGTTGAGGAAAGTCTCTTCGCCTGCAATGCGAATACAGCCTTCGCCGCCTTGCGGGAATGTTCCGCCGATAATCGAATTCGACATTAACATGCCAGTGCCAGCCTTAAGCTCGAACGCGTGACCCGAAGTTTTGATCTCGCTGGAGCCGATACAAGTCAAGTTCGATACGACTGGGATAGAGCGCGGCAGCGCAGTAGGATTTGCGCCAAGATTGTCGGCTTCGATACAGTTGTCGCTCGCCCCTGAAAGCGTGTTGTCGATCAGAATATGCTGAAGACGACCCACATAGCCATGTGTCCAATCGACTGCGTCATCGTCTGAACCCGAGACTACGAGGTGTTTCGCATCGACTGTTCCGCCGTAGAACTCAACGCCATCGTCTGCGCCATTGTGAACATTGATATAGTCGATAACGGTTCCAGAACCCACTCCCTGCAGCGCGAGACTGTTGAGTTCGTTAGTGGGGCTGAATGCAAATCCTGCGTATTTAATCTGCACATACGTTAGAGCGCCGCTGCTATCGTCGTTGCGTGGGTTAGCGCCACCGCCGTAGGTGCTAACAACGCCCTCACTCGCATCGGTGCCATCCTGCGTATTCAGCGCAGCGCTTCCGCTCATCACTATGCCGCCCCACTTGCCACGAGTATTGACTGCATCAATGCCTTCTACATCTAACTCAGAGGTCATAATAATCGGGTGAGTTGCAGAGCCGTTGGCAAACAACATACCGCCGCGATTAATGGCAAGCGCCGACGCACTTTCGGCAACAATAATTTTAGTGCCGGCATCGATTGTCAGTTTGACCTTATCAGCGATTGGCGTGTCGGCATCTTCACCGATAAAAACGGTGCCATCGATGTAGTAAACAAAATTGTTTGTGAGATGAGTATCTGTAGTGAGCGCCTCGCCCGTAGGAAGAGAGCAAAGAGGCTTACCGTCGACTGTCTGACCTGCAAACGCAGTGGTGTTAACGGGGCACGATGTGCTCGCCTTCGCAGCGATCTTCATCTGCATGGGTGCTGCTGTATAAGTGATAGTGGCAGCGGCATTGGCACCTGTGTAATAACCAACATACGCCTTGATCGTCAGACCTGCGAGTGAGGTATCGTTGCCGACTAAATCATCCAATATCGACACCGACTCTGATGCGGCGAGAGGTTTAGTCACGATCGGAAGAATCGAAGCGCCGTCCCACGGCACCCAGATACCGCCTGAGAGCTTGATGAATAATCCAAGATTACCCACTTCGGCGATCACAACGATACCACCCTCTTTACCGACGTCTGCAGCTGCAGGCGTAATGGTTGCAACGAGGTCCGCTGCCACCTCGGCCGGCACTTCTGCAAGGTAGCTTGCGCCTCCGTTAACAGTAGCGCCACCAGTAAATTTTGCAGAGGACGAAGCACCTGCCGTTGATAAGCTCGGTTGTGTAGCGGCTTGTGCACCTAACGCTGCCATGGCAAGCGCAACGCCGGTTGCGATAGCACTAGTCTTGAGTAATTCTAATTTCATTGTGACTCCTAAGTTTTTATCCGAGAGTTTTTTGTTTAATGAAATCGAATATACGGAGTAAATATTTCAGTAATGCGACCTTTATATGGCACTTTTGTTACACAGTTAAGTTCTTCATAACACATCGTGAATAGATGACTGGACTGTCATTTTAGTGTCACATTGTCTAGCTAGATTGAGGCATGGAAATTCAAAACTACGCAATAAAAGTCAAAGCACAGCCGCTTCCTCTTTTTGAAACGCCGGTGGGTTTCGGCGAGATAAGCAATGCCGAGGCGCTACTCGATGATTTAGCAACGGCGATTAAAGCCAACAAGGCGGCAAGCTTAGGTATCAAACGCTCTAATGAAGGCGGGTGGCACTCCAACACCGATATGCTCGAATGGGGCGGTGAAGCGGCGCGTAAAGTTGTGGACACAGCGATCAGTATTGCAAAACGCATGAGCCACTTCGAAGAAGCCTCGGTTGATGACTTCGAGTGGAAAGTGTCTATGTGGGCCAATGTTACCGCGCCACGTGGTCTCAATGCGTTGCACTCTCATCCTGGCAATCTATGGGCGGCAGTGCTTTACATCGACATGGGGGGAGAGCCTGAGAGCGGGAATCATTCGGGAGGAAATTTTTATCTTGAAGACCCACGCTTTCCCCTGGCGGCGATGCACAACGTTGGTTTCAGGATGCTAGGCGGCGACGGCTTACCTCAGAAATATCAGGTGGACCTGAATTTAAAGAGAGGCAATCTAGTCGTATTTCCTGCTTGGCTGCGACACGGGGTGAGAACCTACACCGGTAGCCGCGAGAGAATATCGGTGGCGATCAACATCGACGCGCTTCCGCGCCGATGAAGGGGAAGGTCTTAAAACCGCTGCGAAGTCGCGCGGCGGAAGCGGTAGTTATTAATCGGATTGAATAGTCGGGCTAGGCCGCTGGTAAAGGTCAGCGGACTGTCGAGCACGGCGAAACAGAGACACCCTTCTTCTGTCGAAGGCTGGTGCTGGTCGCGCTTGTCGCGCACTAGGAAGTCGGACGGGCCATAGTGACCAAATTCATCTTCAAATCCTCCGTCTAAAACGAGTGTAACCTCGCTACCCTGATGTCTGTGTACGGGCACCTGACTGCCTGGAGTCATGTACAAAAACTCGCATTGGGTCTCGTTGTCTATTTGCACCTGCGCCTGATTTATGCCGCCTGCAAGCTTGTGCCAAACCAACCCCCGAGAGGCCGCCTTGGCAAGTACGCGCGGAAGAGTAATGCTGTGGTCGAGCATATGTATCTCGGACACTAGCGGCTCCGCTTCACCATGAGGCGCTGCTTTGGTCTCGCTCGTTAATTGCGGCTGGCTGGTGATTAAGTCGAGCATACCCGAAAAGTCAGGCGAGGCGAGTGACTGAGCTCGGTCAGCTTGGAGCCATGAAACGATTTCTCGCGACTCGAGCTCGCTGCTTCGCTGGCGACAGCTCTGGCATAACTCGATGTGCGCAGAAAGCGCGACGCTCATCCCTGTGGAAAGCTTACCTTGGGCGAAGTCGCTTAGAACCTCGTCACTAGGATGATATTTAGCAGATGTCATTGCTCAACCCCGATTAGTACTCTTAGTTTCGCCACACCAAGGCGGAGCCTCGATTTGAGTGTACCCAACGGTATCTCTAATTCGGCTGCCGCTTCCTCGTGTGTACGATCGTAAATATAAATTTGTTCTATTACCGCCTGCTGTGCAACTGGCAACTCAATATAGAAGCGCTCGATTTGCGCAATCTCCACTGCCTGCGAGCCTTGCTCCTCATGCACAAATGACATGTCCGCGTCGCCCTCTTGCGGCCAAATGTCGTCGGAGCTAATAGTTTGTGGCTGACGCTTCTTCTTGCGCAGCATGTCGAAACACCGATTTCGTGTAAGCGTAAAAATCCAGCTTTGAGCGGTTCCTCTGTCGAAATCATAGAGAGGCGCTTTCGTCCAGACAGTCATTAGTGCCTCTTGCACTAAATCGTGTGCCAACTGCTCGTTTCTGGTAAGTTTCATGCCCATCGCGAAAATTTTCTTCGAAAAGCGCTGGAATAATGTATTGAATGCCTTACGGTCTTGGGACACACCTACAGCGAGGAGGAGCTCTTCGTCGGTCGGTCCTTCAGATAGCTTGCGTTCGGCTGTCTCCAACTCGGTCTCGAGTGGAGTCTTTTCTGTAGTAATCAATGCTCGAGCTCTATCTCGCTGCGGAGAACGTATCGTAATCGGGTCAATAGTGGCTGACAATGTATGCATGGGATTTAAAACGCCGAGTCCGAAATTCTGGATCACCGAATCAAAGGTGATCTGCTCAGGCAATAAGTCCGTATCTCACTTCCACGACATCATTAATTCTAGAGCTCATCCACGCCATGACACTATCGCAGCACACAGAACAGGGCGTAGTCCTGAAGTCACAGCTACGTCTACCTGTAGGCGACGGTAATACCGATCTGGCTGACGCGCTCAAACGCGCCTATTGTAGCCTCGCCACAGGCAACACCGCCGAACTGGCACCGCTTTACAGCGAAGACATTTATTTTGAAGACCCCTCCCACGGAATTCAAGGCAAAGTGGCTCTTCTTGAGCGCTTTCAACACCTTTACAGCAAAGTCGATAGCTGCAATTTCAAATTCCATCAAACGCTTGACACCGGCGGTGAAATCTTCCTCGCGTGGACTATGATTCTCCGCCAACGCGGCCCGAAAAGCGGTGAAGTCATCAGAGTCGAAGGTGCAAGTTTCCTCAAGGTGCGCAATAACCGCATCTACTACCATCGCGATTATTTCGACCTCGGCGCTTTTATTTATGAAAATGTGCCGATGCTGGGTTCGATTATTAAGAGAATCAAGCAACGTCTAGCCAGCTAGCAATCTATTGTCAACGCGTTAGAATCCAAGGTCACGCGCTCGGCAGGGCGCTCGACTAAGGTATGGCGCTATGAAATTCCAGCTAAGAAGAATTGCTCCTCCGCTTAATCCTCTATTGATCACTTGTTCACTCGCACTGATTGCCAGCTGCGCGCCAGACACCCCGCCTTCGACGGATCCGACCCTCGACCTGCAGACTAGCGCCGCCCAAAATCCCGTTGCGTCGATCGCCGCAGCAACACTGGGCGCTCAGGACGGCAATTGGCAGGCCTATGGAGGTGACATCGGCAACACCAAATATTCTCCGCTGGCCGATATTGATGCCAGCAACGTCGACGACCTCGAGATAGCTTGGCGCCGCCCTGCCCTCGATCCTTACTACGCCTCGCTTAATCCCAATCAGCGGTTTTCCAGCAACTATGTCGCAGCCCCCGTGGTAATTGATGGTATAGCATTCATCCCAAACGCAGTGGGCCTAGTCGAAGCCTTTGATGCGGCGACCGGCACGACAATCTGGGTTCAAGACCCTGTTGGCGGCGCCGAAGGCTTGCCGGGTGCGCCAACGCGAGGGATCGCCTATTGGCAGGATCCCGAGGGTGTCGCCGCGCCTCGTGTAATAGTCCAGCGTGGCACTTACCTCTATGCACTCGATGCTGAGACTGGCGGGGCGATCGATGGCTTTGGCAACCAAGGCCGCGTCGACCTGCAACTCATGCCAGCAGCGTTCGAGCGTTTCCGCTGGGGTGGCGTTCCGATGGTCGTACGCGATGTCATTGTCATTGGGCAGGCGATGTCCGACAGTTTTTCTAACAAGGAAGCCTACCGCGGCGACGTGCGCGCGTTCGACATCCGTACGGGAGAATTACGTTGGACCTATCACACGATTCCGCAAGAGGGAGAGTTTGGCACAGGAACCTGGCAGGACAGGTCTTGGTCGTATACCGGGCACGCGCCAATGTGGGCACTCTTTAGCGCCGACGACGCGCTTGGCTTGGTCTACATGCCTATCAGTTCGGCGACCAACGATATGTATGGGGGCCATAGGCTCGGCGATAATCTCTTTAGCCAGAGCTTGGTCGCGGTCGATGCCGAAACCGGCGAGCTGGTTTGGCATTACCAGACTGTTCACCACGGACTTTGGGACTACGACCCGCCCGCAGCACCGATTTTAATGGACATTGTGGTCGATGGTGATCCAGTGCAGGCAGTGACACAGCTTACCAAACAGGGGTTCGCCTTCGTTTTCGACAGAAAAACAGGCGTGCCCGTTTGGGAGATCGAGGAACGCGCCGTGCCCCCCTCGACTGTTCCGGGCGAGATCGCTTCACCTACCCAGCCCTTCCCCACACGGCCTGCACCTTTCGATCGACAAGGTGCAACCGAAGACAATTTAATCGACTTTACGCCCGAGCTTCGGGCGCAAGCGCTCGAAATTTTCAATCTCTACGTGACAGGCCCGCTATTCACGCCACCATCGGTCCGCGACGAATCGCTCGGCGGCACGCTCGGCACTATTCAATTGCCCGGTTCGCAAGGCGGCGCCGATCTGCAAGGCGCCGCTTTCGACCCCGAAACCGGCTTGCTTTATATTCCCTCTATTACCGCTCCTTTTGTTGCTGACCTCGAATTAGGCGACCCTGAGGTTACCAACCTTCGCTATGTAAAAGGCGCAAGACGCTGGTTGGGTGGCCCACAGGGACTCCCTCTGTTCAAGCCTCCCTATGGACGCATAACGGCGATCGACATGAACACGGGAGAGCACACATGGATGGTGCCCAACGGCGTCGGGCCAGTCGATAATCCGGCCATCGCTCACCTCGGTATAGACAAGCTCGGCGTGCCCGGTCGTCCCTCGCCTTTGCTCACCAAAACACTGCTGTTTCTAGGCGAAGGGCTGACAAAGCAGCGCCCGGGCGGACGCATCCCCGCAGATATGCCCGTCGAAATAGCGACTAACAGCGGCGGACCGATGTTTAGAGCGTATGACAAGCTTTCCGGCGACATCCACTGGGAGATCGAACTGGCGGCGGGCACGACCGGTGCGCCGGTCAGTTACATTGCCGCAGGGAAGCAGTTTATCGTAGTGGCCATTGGCGATCGCGAGCATGCACCCGAATTGGTTGCTTTCGCCCTGCCAGACACCCGCAGCACTGAGTGAGTCATTTTTTACCCATTTGGGCATCGCAAAACGAGGAGAGAACACAGATGACAGACCGCATGACAGCTGAGAATACCCCGACAACCGACAAGCAAGGCGCGCGCGCAGCGATACCGAGACGCGATTTACTCTCCGCCGCCTTGGGGCTCGGCGTCATTGCCGGTCTGTCTAAAAGCGACGCCCTCCTTGCCGCGAGCGCAGGTCGAATAGAGACGCGGCTCGCTGAGTTAGGCATCGAACTGCCTCCGGCGCCTGCGCCTCTCGCGAATTATGTCGCCTACGTGGTCGAGGGCAATGTCGCCTACATCGCCGGCCAGATCCCCATGAATGCCGGCACGTTGATGCACCCCGGAAAAGTGCCTACCCAGGTCACAGTCGAGCAGGCGCAAGCGGCTGCGCGGCAGTGTGGGATCAATATTCTTGCTGCACTCAAGGGCGCCTGCGGTGGTGATCTTGATAGAGTAAAACGCTGCGTGCGGCTGCAGGGCTTTGTCGCCAGTGCAGACGATTTTACGGCACAGCCTTCGGTCGTTAACGCAGCCTCTGATTTAATGGTCGAGGTATTTGGCGATGCGGGAAAACACACACGGCTTGCACTAGGCAGCAATGTTTTACCACTCGATTCGTGCGTTGAGATCTCAGCGATGTTTGTACTAAACCCCTAGCCGAAACCCAAACTCGCAGGGTCGATGGGCCGCAGCAGATTATTATTCAATTAAATTTTTCCTATCACGATCGCTATCTGATGCAGTTCCACCCACAGACAGCATGGGATACACTCATCTCATGCTTCAACATCGATTCATAGACTCTGCGCGACGGTCTCCCAAAAAAGTCGCCTTCATTGACCGCACGACGGGTCGTGACATCACCTTCAAGCAGGCGTTGTTAGCCGGGCTCATTCTTGCCCGCCGCTTTCGCAAACTCGAACGTGGCCGCATAGGCATCATGCTACCGACATCTGGCGGAGGCGCTCTCGCCGTGCTGGGCGCAGTGATGGCGGGTCGTACACCGGTCATGATTAATTATTCTACCGGCGCTAAGAAAAACTGCCGCTATGCACAGCACCAGTGCGACTTTCACACAATTATTACGACGCGTGCGCTACTCGAGAAAACCGGCTGTCCGCAGCTTTCTGACATGCTATTTATTGAGGATATCCTCGCTACGCTGAGCCCGCTCGAGAAAGGCTTCGCTTTTATTAAGACTCTGCTTCCCACGCCCTTACTCAAGCGACTCGTCGGACGCAACGATCCAGAAACACCCGCGGTTATATTGTTCACAAGCGGCAGCGAGAAAGACCCGAAGGTCGTGCAACTTACGCAGCGCAACATCCTGTCTAACATCGACTCGTTCTGCACGCATATGGAAATCTACGGTATGGACCGCTTGCTCGCGGTGCTGCCCTATTTCCACGTGTTTGGCCTTACCATTAATCTCTGGACGCCGCTGTGCCTTGGCATGACTTCTATTACCTATGCCAACCCGCTCGAATTTAAAACCGTCGCAAAAATAATTCGTGACACCAAACCTGAGCTGCTTATTGGCACACCGGTTTTCCTCGAGGGCTATATAAGGCAGTCAGAGCCAGGCGATTTCAACAGCATTAAGCTGGCCGTCTCCGGCGCCGACAAATGCCCAGAATCGCTGCGCCAGCTCTATCGCGAAAAGCAAAATTTAGAGATTCATGAAGGCTATGGAACGACAGAAACCTCACCTGTGATCTCCGCCAATCCACGCAGCGATAACCGCGCAGGCAGCATCGGGGTCCCCATCCCCGGCGTTCAGGTGAAAATTCTGAGCTATGAAACCGGCGAAGAATGCCCGGCTGGCGAGGTCGGCAAAATTCTTGTGCGCGGCGACAACGTGATGGGAGGCTATCTCAATGATGTCGAAGAGTCGTCGCTAAAGCTTAAGTCTGGCTGGTATGACACCGGTGACCTTGGTTACATGGATGCCGATGGCTATCTCTATCACAAGGGTCGCCTGAAGCGGTTCGTCAAGATTGGCGGCGAGATGGTGTCGCTAGTCGCCGTCGAAGAATGCCTTAATAATGTGACCGACATGGACTGCGAATGCTGTGTGGTCGAATTGCCCGATTCGAAACGCGGATCGAAAATAGTGGCGGTTACGAGCAAAGACGTTGACTCTTCTAAAACCAACAAGCGCTTATCCGAAGACCTGCCCAATATCGCGCTGCCGCGCAAATACGTCACCGTGTCGAGTTTTCCTCGCATGGGCAGCGGAAAGACTGACTTCCGCGGCCTTACCGAACATGTGTGGCTTCTAGAGCAGGAAGAAGACTAGCGCCCTCTCTTCTATGACGCTAGTCGTATAGGTGACAGGCCACCTCTCGATCTAAATCTTTAAGCTTAATAAGCTGTGGCGTCACAGTCTTACAAACCTCCATCACCTTCGGGCAACGATTCGCGAAGCGGCAGCCCGCCGGCACGTTAACCGGCGAAGGAATCTCGCCCTGAATCGCGGTCGATGGACGGCTACGTTCGAGCTCCGGATCAGGCTCTGGGTTAGAGCCTATTAGCACTTCGGTGTAGGGGTGTTTCGGATCGAAATAAAGCGCGTCCGCGCGACCAATCTCGACAAGTGAGCCAAGATACATCACCGCCATGCGATCGCTCACATAGCGCACCATCGACAGGTCGTGCGCAATGAAAAGCAGCGTGAGTCCCATCGATTCTTTGAGCTCGCCGAGCAGGTTTATAACCTGGGCCTGCACCGACACATCTAACGCCGAAATAGGTTCGTCGCAGACCACAAAGTCTGGCTCGAGTATGAGAGCACGCGCGATGCCGATACGCTGACGCTGACCACCCGAGAATTCGTGCGGGTAGCGCGACATGTGATCGGGCTGCAGCCCTACCCTGCCCAGCCATTCGGCAACGCGTTCGCGCGCCATCGCGTTGCTTACGCCGGCATGAAGCCGCAGCCCTTCGGCAACGATCTCACCGACAGTCATGCGCGGATTAAGCGACGAATATGGGTCTTGAAAAATCATCTGCATGTTTCCCGCAAGGCGTTGATAATCCACTGAGCGGTATTTGGCCGGCAACGTCTCGCCTCTGAACAGAACCTCGCCCGCGGTCTTGTCATGCAGACCCAACAAGGTTTTACCAAACGTCGATTTTCCCGAGCCGCTTTCGCCCACCAGCCCGACAATCTCGCGCTCGCCAACGGTTAACGACACGTTGTCTACTGCGTGGACTCGCCTGCCACGGCCAACATCGAAAAACCGCGTGAGCGCCCTGGCTTCGACAAGTGGAGTAGGCTTATTTGGCTTCATAGTGGAGTCGCTCATGATGCCGCTCCTTGCTCAACCGCGCTGTCGTTTTCAATAAAATGGAGCTCGGCGGGTTTAAACGGCGAGTCGGCTTCGTGCAGCCAGCAGTGGCTGCCGTGCGGCCGATTAGTCTCGGCGCTCGATAGACTTGTCTCTGGCGGCTGCTGCTGTTGGCAGACTTTCATTGCGTGAGGACATCGCGGCGCGTAGCCACAGCCGGGTGGCGGCGAGAACAAATCAGGCGGGCTGCCTTCGATGGGCTGCAGGCTTTGCTTGAGTGTCGGGTCGTTGCTGGGCATCGCGGCCTTAAGGCCAAGTGTGTAGGGGTGAGCGCTGCGGTAAAAAATATCATCGACGCTGCCGCGCTCGACAACCTTGCCGGCATACATCACCGCCACCGAATCTGCCATGCGTGCGACCACGCCGAGATCGTGAGTGATGAGAACGATTGCCATGCCTGTTTCGCGCTGAAGGTCTTGCAACAGGTCAAGAATTTGCGCCTGAATCGTGACGTCGAGCGCTGTGGTTGGCTCGTCGGCTATGAGTATTTCGGGCTTGCAGGCGATAGCCATCGCAATCATCGCGCGCTGCAACATGCCACCAGAAAATTCGAAAGGGTATTGTTTCGCCCGCGTTGCTGCCTCAGGAATGCGCGTGACCTCTAACAATCGGATCGCTTCGCGCGCGGCCTCTGCGCGGCTCATCCCTTTGTGCACCTGTAACGGTTCGGCGATCTGATCGCCGATTGTCATGGTGGGATTCAGCGCGGTCATCGGATCCTGAAAAATCATACCGATCTGCGCGCCACGAATCTCACGCCCGTCGATACGCGACTGGCCCAGAATTTCTTGGCCGCGAAGGCGCGCAGAACCCTGCGTAATGCGACCCGGAGGCATGGGAATCAACCCCATCATGCTTTGCACAGTAACCGACTTACCGCAGCCAGACTCGCCAACGATCGCGAGTGTCTCGCCCGCTGCAACACTAAAGTCCACGCCGCGCACGGCCTGCACAATACCGCCGTAGGTGTCGAATTCAACGTTCAAGTTTTCGACGGTTAACAGATCACCCGTTGCCTGCGTCATTCTCTGTTCCTCATACGGGCATCGAGCGCGTCGCGCAGGCCGTCTCCCAGCAAATTGAACGCGAGCACCGTGGTGCTGATTAGCGCAGCCGGAAAAATAAGTTCATGCGGCGTGGTGAGCATCGTCTTTATGCCCTCGTTCGACATCGAACCCCACGATGGGGTTGGTGGTGCGACCCCCATACCGATAAATGATAAAAAAGCCTCGGTGAAAATAGCGCTAGGAATCGCAAACGTTAGCGTCACCAATACCACGCCAAGGGTATTCGGCAGCATATGCCGCAAAATTAAATAGTGTGTTTTGGCACCGAGCAACTGCGACGCGCTGATATACCCCTGCTCCCTGATTTGTAGAATCTGCCCACGCACGAGGCGCGCAGTCGCCGGCCACATAAGCAGCACAAGCGCGACAAGCATCGGCATGACGCCGCTCTCTCCCGGCCCGATGCCAAACGCGATCTTAAACAGAATCATAAACAGCAGAAACGGCAAAGCGACAACGAAGTCGGCAAACCGCATCATTACCTGATCGGTTTTCCCGCCAATAAAACCGGCGACTGAACCAAAGAACACGCCAAATAGCACGAAACAGAGCGGTGCGCCGATGCCGATAAACAGCGAGACGCGCGCGCCCGCCATGAGCCGCGCGAGCATGTCGCGCCCCAGGTAGTCGGTACCTAAAGGGTGCAGCGCGAGTTCAACCCTATCGCCAGGGACGAGCGCTGCCTCATTTGCAACCAGCCCACGCTCGCGCGCTTCGGCAACGGTTGTTACACGCTGCACGTCGACGGTAAGTGCCGACGTTTCGCGTGACAGACTGCCGTCGGCGTTCAATGCAACGATCGTGTAGTAATACGTCCCCGGTTTTATATCGAGTCGATCTTCGAAGGTGAGCGTCGCGTTCTCAAAAAATTCCGCGCGCGGAATACCGTAGGCCAGCTCGGGGCCAACGGGGAAAAGGTTGCGGTAAACACGGTGGCCCCGAGCACTCGGCAGCGCGTCCCACGCAAGGCGCACCGACTGTGTGGTAGCAGGTTCGGCAAGCCGCAGCCCTGTGCCCGCGGTGGCGCCGCCAAGCCAAGGCGTGTAGGGATCAACGACAAGCGCCGAGCGCTCAACGCCTGGTGGCTGACTTACCTGATCGAGGTCTTGAGACGCGGGATTCACTTGCCACAGCCAAGGGCCTACTAGAGTAAATAACAACAACCCGATCACGAGAAATAGCGACACCAAGGCGCGGCGATTCGCTTTAAGCCGAAGCCACGCATCTTGCCAATACGACAGAGAAGGCCGCGATAGTGTCTGCACTTCACGCTCTGTGCCAACGGGGGAAAAATCGAGCGCTGCTTTAGGATGAGAAGGCATTACTGCATCCTCACACGAGGGTCGATGAGACCGTAAAGCACATCAACCACGATCACCATAAACACCAGAAACGCGCCATAGAACACCGTCGTTCCCATAATCACGGTGTAGTCGAGCTGCTGCACCGCCTGCACGAAATAACGCCCAAGGCCGGGTATTGCAAACACCAGCTCAACGACAAACCCGCCTGTAGTAATTGCTGCGATAGAGGGACCGAGCACGGTGATAACGGGCAGGATCGCATTGCGCAGCTGGTGTTTGGTGAATATTCGCGCGGCCGGCAAGCCTTTAGCTTTTGCCGTGCGCACATAGTCTGAGCTAATCACCTCGAGCATCGACGAGCGCATGAGGCGCGTAAGATACGCCATCGTTCCCAGTCCTAGCACCATAGCCGGCAGCAACATATGCGAGAGCGTGCCCCATCCTGCGACCGGTAACAGAGTGACGCCGAGAGCCGAGTTAACGCCAACCAGCATTAGCTGGCTTACCGCAGCGATCACGAAGCTCGGCACCGAAATGCCAAGAATGACGAAAAACATAATGACGTAATCGGGCATGCGATTGCGATAGAGCGCGGTAAGCGCACCCCATAAAACCCCACCCGCAGCGGCGAAAAGCACGGCAAGAATGCCGAGTGTTGCCGATACCGGAAAATGCTCGCGGATAATATCGTTAACCTCTCGGTTCTCTTGGGTAAACGAGATACCGAAGTCACCGCGAATGAGATTGCCCAGATAAATGACATACTGTTCGGCGACCGGTTTATCGAGCCCATATTTTGCTTCGACGTTGGCACGAATTGCTGCCGTCATCGCGCGGTCGTTAAGCAGCGGATCGCCAGGAACATTGTGCATCGCAAAGAATGTTGCAGTGGCTATAAACCACACTGTAATCACGCCTTGGGCGAGACGCTTGAGGATGAAGCTCCACATTGTCTGTTGCTGCCTTTCTTATCGTTTTAGCTTGGATTTACTTTTTATTCAGCGCGGATTTAACTCATCAGCTACTCATTTTTCTTGTCGGCCGTTTATTCTCTCTTAATGGACGCATAAGTGTAGTCGACCTCGGGTCCCACCGTGCGCCTTATCAAACCATCGAGCCGCGGGTCGACGACAAAAGACCAACCGCGTTCGTACATCGGGAGTACCACGATGTCTTCGTAACTGAGCCGCTGAATCTCGGCGAATGCTTGCATCCGTTTTACGGGGTCGAGTTCGGACTGGGCGATGCGAACGTAGCCATCCATTTCCGCGCTGTCATAGCGGCCGCGATTGTTGAGATTCCAAGACGAGAAGAGGTCACCAAACGTGAGCGCATCGTCGTAGTCTGGCCCCCAACCCGAAAGAACGAGGTCGAATTCTCCCGAAGTCATCTTCGCGAGTCGCTGCTTAAATGTTTGCAGGTCGATGCGTACCTCGAGCCCCAAGTTGCGCTTGAAAAGCTCTTGATAGTATTCCGCAGAGAGAGTGGAGACAGGCGTGTCACCGGTAAGCAAAACTATCGGCGGCCACGCATCGAGTCCGAGTTCTATGCGCGCAAGTTCGAGGTGTTCGCGCGCTTTCTCGATATCCATTTGATGTTTAGTAGGCGGATGCTGCTTTCGGAAAAGGTCTCCTGCACCTTGTATCCAGCTAGGGAAAAGACTCTCGGCAGGAATGTAGGCCGCTTCTTTTAAGACTTTATACACCAGCTCCGAGGGGTCTTGTGCGAGCTGCATTGCACGGCGAAAATTTTTGTTCTTGGTGATTCGGCCTTCACGGTGGTTGAATTCTAGAAAGAAAACCGTGCCATCCATAAAGCGGTCAATATGCCAGCGCCGCTCCATCGCCTCGGGCAGCATCGGCGCGACAAGGTCAGTATCGGCTATCTGTGCGTCTTTGAAGAGATTGAGTTTGGCGTTCACATCGGTGGTGATATAGGCCACATTGATTTCGTCTAGAAAGCCTTTTTCATCATTCCAGTAATACGGGTTTTTGGTCCAGCGCATGGAAGCGCCGTGCACCCAATCGGTGAGCAAATACGGGCCATTATAAAGCAGCATGTCGGCATCGGCGGCGTAGCGGCCATTGGTAGACTGAAAGAAATCCTCGCGCGCTGGCAAGAAGGTAATGAACGCAACTAATTTATCGAAATACGGCGTCGCCTGTTCGAACGTCACCTCGAGCTGTCTGTCGCTTGCTGCACTTACACCAAGCGTCTGAATGGGAAGGTCTCCGTTGGTGATCGCCTCGGCGTTCTTGATCGGATAGGTGATGAATGCGTATTGCGAGCCTGTTTCGGGGTCAACCACGCGGCGCCAAGCGAAGACGAAATCATCCGCTGTTACCGGCTTGCCGTCACTCCAAAGCGCGTTATCACGCAGCCAGAACGTTGCGCCGTCCTCACGAATTTCCCATCTTTCGGCCACACCAGGAATGAGCTGCCCAGCCCTGTCATAGCTTAGCAAGCCTTCCATGACATGACCCAGCACCGAAAAACTCGCCGCGTCTGTCGAGCGCCCTGAGTCTAGCTGAGGAGGTTCTTGGCGCAGCGTTATGGTGATGCTGTTATTGTCAGAATCGATAGCACCGCCACCCGCTCCGCCTACAGTGCCGCCCACGGCGAACGAGAGTAGCGCCATTAGACCTCCGAGAACGCCGAGTGCTGCAAGCGCGTAGAGACCCAGTTGTTTGCCCGCCGAACGGGTGAAGTGATCGTCGCTTAGGACTGGCTTCGCTGTTTCGCTCATAGTTGACTACTTTTGATAGGGTGCTCTCAAGAAAAGGCAGGCGCCTATTGCCTAAAGTGCGGCGCGTATGGCGTAAATCAATCCGCCAATTAACAAAACGACTGTAGGGATGTAGCCGATTAAGAAGCCGGGGCCGCGCTTAGCAGGGTCTTTTACATAACCCAATAGGAACATTAATCGACCGATAAGAAAAACGACGCCTAGGCCAGCGGCGACAGTCGCGTTACCGAAATAGCCAAACACGAGGATTGAAGGGATGAATATTATGAGCTGCTCTAACGTGTTCATGTGCACGCGATAATAGCGATCAAAGATTGGGTGGCCAGTAATAGCAGGCGCTTTGATTTCATAGGTGCCGCGAGCTTTACCAACCAGCATGCCAAAAACAGAGTACTGAAGAAGAGCCAGCGAAATGACGATTGCAACGAGTTCCATGAACATAATTCCTTGTAGTGTGGGTGCGTTCGACAATAGCAAACCGCCTGCATCCATGACAGTACTTTGACGTGAATTAGCCGCCACTTGGCGTATAATCTTTCCACTACTCGCCAAAAAGCGGCACAGCTGCGCAGGCAGCCGAGTCGCAAAGATTGCCGAAGGCACCCGACAGACGCTGGAAGGAGCACCACATGACAGAGAAAGCCCCAAGCAAGGCAAAAGCAACGAAGCCCAAGGCAGACGCGGGATTTAACTTCGAACGCTCTATCGAACAGCTAGAAACGCTGGTCGCGGCAATGGAAGATGGAGAACTCTCCCTCGAAGACTCACTAGAGGCTTTCGAGAAGGGCATTAAATTGACCCGCGAGTGCCAATCCGCGCTGCGTCAAGCCGAACAAAAGGTTCAGGTGCTGATGGACGAGTCTGGGACAACACAAGACTTAAAACTAGAAGACGAGACAGACGAAAACCCCTTCTAGTCAGACACATCTAATCTAAAAAGAGCGAATCACTGTAGCATCTAGCACCGGCAGTGAGCGTATAACCGAGCATAGCCATTAGCGGCAGCCAAATGAGTTCACCATGAGCGCGACCCACAGTTCAGCGTCAAGCGGTTCACAGCCCACTAGCTCAGCGTCACCAATGCCCCTGCCCTCCCTCGCGATGTCGCAGGAAGGCTTTATGCAGGCCAGCCGTCAGCGGGTCAACGCCCGGCTTTGGGCAGCAATCGCGAACGAGGATGGCAGTGTCAAACTGCAAGAAGCCATGATTCACGCCTGTGCCGATGGCGGTAAGCGCATACGCCCACTGCTAGCCTATGCCAGCGCCCTCGCCGTTGGCGGCACCGTCGAAAAGGCCGATGCCGCAGCAACGGCCGTCGAACTCATCCACTGCTATTCATTAGTGCACGACGACCTGCCCGCAATGGACGATGATGACCTGCGCCGCGGCAAACCGACAGTGCACAAAGCATTCGACGAGGCGACGGCGATTCTTGTCGGCGATGCATTGCAGGCGCTTGCGTTCGAGCTTCTCTGCGCGAGGAACGGCGTCGGCAGCGAGCAGCGTTTAGAGATGATTACCTGCCTCGCTACCGCTGCGGGTGCGCGTGGCATGGTCGGCGGACAGGCGCTAGACTTCGAAGCCGTAGGCGAAGCGCAGACCCTCGAGCAGCTTGAGAAAATGCACAGCCTAAAAACTGGCGCGCTAATTCGTGCCGCCGTTCGTTTAGGCGGGTTAAGCCATGAACAATGCAGCGCTGAGGCCCTTGCGAGCCTAGATGAGTACGCCGCGAAACTGGGCCTCGCCTTTCAAGTGCGCGACGACATACTCGATGAAATAAGCGACACAGCGACACTCGGCAAGCCACAGGGCTCGGACAGTGAGGCCAATAAGCCTACCTATTTATCTCTGCTCGGACTCGACGCCGCGCGTGCTAAAGCCGAGGACCTCGCCCGCGAAGCCACCGAGGCGTTAGAGAATTTTGATGAGAAGGCCGAGCCGCTGCGAAGACTTGCCGACTATATAGTCGAGCGCCTTAATTAAACACGAATCTGTATTGAGCGCCGCGTAGGGCGGCATGAACGTGCAACAAGGATTTAGCCTAGATGTTAGACGCAATACCAACAGAGCGCCCAATTACGCCGCTGCTCGATTCGATCGACGAAACCGAAAAGCTGCGCGAGCTCGATGTCGATCAGCTCGACATACTCGCACGCGAGCTGCGTGAGTTCCTGCTCTATTCTGTTGGTAAAACCGGCGGTCATTTTGGCGCTGGCCTCGGCGTCGTCGAGCTTACGATCGCCCTGCACTACGTATTTAACACGCCCCACGACAGCCTTGTCTGGGATGTTGGGCATCAAGCCTATCCGCATAAAATTTTAACCGGTCGCCGCGAGCGGATGCTCACCATGCGGCAGCCAAATGGCCTCGCCGCCTTTCCAACCCGCAGCGAAAGCGACTATGACACCTTCGGCGTGGGGCATTCGAGCACCTCGATCAGCGCCGCGTTAGGCATGATGGCCGCTAAACGCCAGCAGGGACGCGCGAAAGACAGTCACACGATTGCTATCATAGGCGACGGTGCGATGACCGCGGGCATGGCCTTCGAAGCGCTCAATCACGCCGGCGCACTCGACGACAATGTGCTCGTTATCCTCAACGATAACAACATGTCGATCTCGAATAACGTCGGCGGCTTGTCTAGCTATTTTGCGCGCATGTGGGCGAGCAAGCCCTATAACTTTATCCGCAGCGGCAGCAAACGCGTGCTGTCGAAACTTCCTCCTGCCCTTAAAGCCGTGCATCGCGCCGAAGAATATATGAAGGGCATGGTCTCTCCCGGCACGCTATTCGAGGAGATTGGTTTTAATTACATTGGTCTGGTCGACGGACACGACACCGAAGAACTGGTTGAAATCCTCAGCAACGTTAAAACCCTGCGCGGGCCTCAGCTTTTGCATGTTGTTACACAAAAAGGCAAAGGCTACACCGAATCCGAGAATGATCCCTTCGGCATGCACGCATTGAGCAAGATTACTCCTGCCTCTGCCGCGCCAGCCGCCACAGCGCCTTCGCCAACTTATTCGCAGGTGTTCGGCGACTGGCTTTGCGATATGGCCGAAGCCGACGATCAGGCTGTGGGCATTACTCCCGCTATGGGCGAAGGCTCGGGCATGCGTGAGTTTGCCGAGCGCTTCCCAAAACGATTTTTCGACGTAGCAATCGCCGAACAACATGCCGTAACCTTTGCTGCCGGCATGGCGTGTGAGGGCGCAAAGCCTGTCGTGGCAATCTATTCGACTTTCCTACAGCGCGCCTACGACCAGTTAATCCACGATGTTGCTCTGCAGAACTTAGATGTGCTTTTTGCAATAGATCGCGCGGGTTTAGTTGGAGAAGACGGACCAACTCACGCAGGTAGCTTCGACATCAGCTACCTGCGCTGCATCCCTAATATGGTTGTGATGACGCCGAGCGACGAAGCCGAAACGCGCTTAATGCTCAGCACCGGCTATCAGCACAAAGGCCCTGCCGCGGTGCGTTATCCGCGAGGCAAAGGCCCGGGCGCTGCGCTAAGCGGCAGTCTCGACACGCTAGTAATCGGCAAAGGCATTATTAGGCGCAAGGGTGAAAACGTCGCTCTCCTCGCCTTCGGCAGCCTCACAGCAGCGGCGCTTGCCGCAGCCGAAACCCTCGATGCCACCGTGGCCGATATGCGTTTTGTAAAACCCCTCGACGCTGAACTCATCGCCGAACTCGCGAGCACTCACGGCCTGCTTGTCACTGTCGAAGAAAACGCGATTATGGGCGGCGCGGGCTCGGCTGTCTGCGAGCACCTTGCTGCTACAAATTGTAAAACGTCTATTCTAAATCTCGGCCTAAGCGATACCTTTATCGAACATGGCAAAGTCCCTCAAATGCTCGCAGGCGAAGGCCTCGATGCAGAAGGCATCGTTCGCGCGATTCGCGCAAGACTAGCAGGCTAACGCATCACCTCACGTCTACGTTGACTCCCTCCCCCGCCCTCTATAGACTGCGGCCATCTTGCGATTCTCCTAATTTTACCTGGTGAATAGCTAGATAAGTCTTTCTTGGTGCCAGCAATGCTGGCTAATTGGGAAGTCGGTGAGAATCCGACACTGCCCCCGCAACGGTAACGCGCGCCCCAGATTCCTCTGAGCGCTCGAAGTCCGATACCAGCCATAAAGACTTTTTACTTGATGCAGCGGAGGGCTACATCAGTGGCGGAGCCGTGTGCTCTTCTGCCTGTCCCCCTCCCTGATGAAAGTTTTTGCCAGAGGCGCCATTTCGGTGTCGGCGAATTTCATTGGGAGTTATACATGTCATTCTTTACTGGCCTTCGCGGCCTCTCTCGCGCGCCTTTGTTTACCGGCACGCTTCTCGCAGGCTCGCTGCTTAGTAGCTTAAGCAACATAAGCCTCGCGCAATCGTCTCAACAAAACGCCGCTCAGAACACGAGCCAAGACTCTATCGAAGAGCTTGTCGTGGTGGGCAATCGTTTTCCTGTGCCCCGCCGTCAGCTAGCGACGTCGGTGTCGGTTGTCGATGCGCAGCAGATTCGCGACTACGGCAGCTTTACGCTTACCGATATTCTTCGCCAGACTGCCGCCGTGGGTGCGTCGAGCAATGGCGGCGTCGGCTCTCTGTCGACACTGCGGATTCGCGGCGAGCAGGGCTTTCGCACGCTAACGGTATTCGACGGCATGCGCCTATCTGACCCTAGCGGCACCCAGGTCGCGGCACCGATCGAGCACCTTCTGGCTAGCGAGATAGGGCGCATCGAAGTGCTGCGCGGGCCACAGGGTTTAAGCTACGGCGCCGATGCCGGCGGCGTGATTAACATCAGCTCTGCGCCAAACCAGAACGGCTTTAGCGGTGCAATCGATGCGCAAGGCGGCGCCCGCGGCACTCAGCAGCTAAGCACGCAGTTGGGCTTCGGCGGCGAGCGTGTTGACGTCAGTCTCGCCGCGTCGGACTTCGGTACCGATGGCTTCAATTCACGGTTGTCCGATACGGATTTACTCGACGACGATGGCTACGACAACACAACGATTCATGCACGCGTGGGCGTTAAGTTGACCGAGTCGCTAGACCTCGAACTTGTGCGCCGCGAGACATCGAGCGAATCGCAATTTGACGGCTGCTTTAGTGGTTTTAATCAGGTCAACGAGTGCCTGTCGGTTTATGACTTTACCGGCAGTCGCGCCTCGCTAAATTACCAATCCGGCAGCGTCACTCAGTCGCTTGCTTATGCGTTAACCGAAACCGATCGCGACAACCTCTCCCAAGGCGTCAGCGCCTTTGGTGCGGCGGGCGAGCTTGAGCGCTGGGAATACCAGCTGGGGCTGAGCGATCTGCCCGGCTTCGATCTCATTGCAGGCGTCGACCTCGAGCGCGAAGTGAATGACGCCGATGACCGTGACAACAGCGGCGTCTATGCCGAAGTGCTTAGCGACTTCTCCGAGCGCTGGTTCATCACGCTTGGATTTCGCCAAGACGACAACGAGGACTTCGGCGAGTTTACAAGCTACCGATTGAGCAGCGCCTACCTGATCGATCTAGGCGGCAATACGCTCAAACTTAAGGGGGCAGTCGGCCGCGGATTCCGTGCACCTAGCCTCTACGAAATTTCTTATAACGAAGGGCCCTGGGCATCACCACCGGCGGCTGGCCTTGCGCTCAATGCCGAGCAAAGTAGCGGTTTCGAATTTGGTTTCGAATACAGCGCTGATCGCTATGTCGTCGAATTCGTCGCGTTCCAGCAAGACGTCGAAGACGCAATCGATTTCGACCTCGCAGGCTTTAGTGGCTACTTGCAGTTTGAAGGACGCAACCGCTCCGAAGGCATTGAACTTGTAACTCGCGCTAGCCTGACCGAAACCCTCAGCGCAACGGCCAACTTTACGCTCAATAAGACCAAGCGCGCGAATGGCCTCGCACGACTGCGCCGCCCCGAGCAGATGCTTAATTTAGGGCTTAGCTACCAAGATCCCGCGGGCAAACTGCGCATTAACGCCTTCTATCGCCACTCTCAAAATGCGATAGACGAACAGGCGGGAACGCTTATCGACTTAGATGATTTTGGCGTGCTCGACCTCAACGCAAGTTACACGCTGCGTGAAGGCGTCGAATTGTATGTGCGCCTTGAGAACTCCATTGATGAGCAATACCGCGAAGTCGGCGACTATCGTACAGCTAATAGGGGCGCTTTCGCAGGCGTCCGCTTAAGCCTATAACTTGATAGACTGCGAACAAAGAAACGACTAAGGAGTCTCTAGAATGACCGACCAGGCCAGTAACAAAGAAGTCGCGAGCGAGGCAGCTGCCGAACGTAACGCGCGTCATAAGCGCGCGATGGAGCGAAAGAAAGCCTATATCGACGGCAATATTGCCGCAGCTACAATCGACAAAGGCTTGCTGGTTGTTCTGACTGGCAACGGCAAAGGCAAGAGCTCATCGGCGTTCGGCATGCTCGCTCGCAGCGTTGGCCACGGCCTTCGCTGCGGCGTCGTGCAATTCATTAAGGGCCAATGGGAATGCGGCGAACAGATGCTGTTTGGCGAACACCCGCTGGTTGAATTTCATGTAATGAACACCGGCTTCACTTGGGATACCCAAGACCGCGAAGCCGACATCGCCGCAGCCGTCAGCACGTGGGCCAATGGCGTCCGACTATTAAAAGATCCCGAGGTTGATGTCGTGATTCTAGACGAACTCACCTACATGCTGACCTACGGGTATTTAGACAAAGAAGAAGTACTTGCGGCGCTCGAGAATAGACCGGAGGGTCAACACGTGATCGTCACTGGTCGCAATGCGGCAAAAGAGCTAATCGAAATTGCCGACACGGTAACCGAGCTCGGCGATAACAAACACGCGTTCTATTCGGGCGTTAAGGTACAGAAGGGGATCGACTACTGAGTCGCCTCTTCACGCCTGCTAAGCCGCGGCGAAAGCGCGTAGGCTTAGCACTGCTGCGCACTCTTTTTGCGCTTATCACCCCTCTCAGCGCAGTGGCACAGCAGAGCGATACTGTCGATGCGGGGTCGGCGCAGCAAACTCCTCTGCCGCCAACCATCGAGGTCATCGATGACCGCGGGGTCAGCATCCAGCTAGCACAGCCTGCCGAGCGAATTATCAGCCTCGCCCCCTCACTGACCGAACTGCTTTATGTGGCCGGCGCAGGGAGTAAATTAGTTGGCGTAGTCGAATACAGCGACTACCCCGAGGAAGCCTTGAGTCTTCCTTTAATAGGCCGCTTCGACCGTTTCGATATCGAACGCATCTTAGAATTAAAACCCGATCTCGTCGTCGCTTGGCTTACAGGCAATCCACGCTCGACTATCGAGGCGCTCGAGAATTTAGGCCTCAACGTCTATGTGGCCGAGCCAAAGTTCCTCGACTCGATTCCGACCCAGCTGACCAAACTAGGACTACTCGCGGGCACCGAAGCGGATGCAAGTGCAGCGATCGATGATTACGAGACAACGCTTGCCCGGCTAGCAACACGCTATCGCGCTGAGTCCCCGGTACGTGTTTTTTATCAGGTGTGGGACCGACCGCTGATGACCGCGGGCGGCGCCGAGCTAACCAACGACCTCATTGAGTTATGCGGTGGCATCAATGTTTTCGGAGAGCTGTCGGCGCTCGCGCCCAAGGTGAATCTCGAAGCCGTTCTGCTGCGCGACCCCGAGCTTATCGTCGCGAGTGGTATCGACGAGCGGCGCCCTGCTTGGCTCGACACGTGGGATGAATGGCCGAGCATTACGGCTGTCGCAAACCGGCAGGTGGTTTTCATCGACCCCGATTTAACCCAGCGACATAGTCCTCGGGTTTTACAAGGCGCGGAGATTTTGTGCGAGCAAATTGCTACGGCGAGGGCATTGCAGCGCGAGGGCGCAGGTCAGTAATCCGATAAAAGAAAGCGCTCTTGCGAGGGCTAATTCGAGGGATACTCGGCAGCATTATGAAACAGCAGGCTCGCGCTTACCTTCTCGCCTACTACTTCGAGCCTTACCCGCGAAAAACTCGCGAAGGGAATGTGCAGCGGAAAACTTTTGTTCAGCGGCATACCGAGCACAGTCGGCAGCACGACTCGTAATACCCCACCATGAGTCACGACCAACACGTGTCCGCCATCGGGTTCTGTCGCAATATCTGCCCATGCGCCAAGTATGCGGTCTTTGAAGTCGAGATAATTCTCGCCATTCGGCGGCGCAAGTTTAGACAAGTCGCGGCGAAACTCGGCAAACTGCGGCGCCGCGATTTTACGCCATTCGTCGATTGGCATACCGTCCCAATCACCGTAGTCGATTTCTTGCCAGCGGTCTTCAACGTGTGGGGTAAGCGTATGGGCAGCGGCGGCGTGCGCGGCAAAATGCTGGCAACGTTCGAGCGGCGAAGAAATCACTTTAGTCCAGCGAGGCGTTAAGGGAGTTGGGCTAACTGGCGAAATTAGGCCAAGTTCGGCCGCGTAGGCAGCATTGGGGTCGAGTGTGAGCGCAGCTGAGGTGCTCATCTGGCGCCAGCCAGTAGGCGTGAGCTTCGGGTTGATTCGGCCCCTGAGTATATCGCCGCCTTCGGGCTCGCCGTGTCTCAGTAAATCGACGGTGATTATTCGTTTAGCGGCTGTCTTAGCGCCTGTCTTAGTGTCTGTCTTAGTGTCTGTCATGGCCGCGTGACTTTTCAGTAGATGCCTGGTTATTTTAAGAGGTGGCCCATCTTCGCCACCTTAACCGACAGATAGCCCTCATTGTGCGGGTTCGAGCCGGTCTGGATAGGCACGATCTCCGGCACGTCGAATCCCATCGCTTTGAGTGAATCTACCTTAGCAGGATTATTAGTGAGTAATCGCAGCGCGCTAACACCAAGGTGTTCTAGCATCGGTTTGCATATTTCATATTCACGCCCGTCTGCCGCAAAGCCTAACTGCTCGTTTGCTTCGACAGTATCGGCGCCGCTGTCTTGCAGTGCATACGCTTTGATTTTATTGAGAAGGCCAATACCGCGCCCTTCCTGGCGCAAATAGAGAATCATGCCGCGGCCTAATTCGCCAACTTCCTTCATGGCGTATTGCAGCTGAGGACCACAATCGCAGCGCAGGCTAAATAGGCAGTCGCCGGTTAAGCACTCGCTATGAATTCTGCACAACACAGGCTCATCGCCTGTGACATCGCCGCAGACCAAAGCAACATGCTCTTTGCCTGTGCTGTCGTCTTCGAAACCGTGCAGGGTAAATTGCCCCCACTGTGTGGGAAGCTCTGCGGATGCTACAAACTTAACTGACAAAAGACTTTTCCTCTGCCGCTGCATAGTTAGCGCGGCTGTAATTCGATCGCTGCAATGTGGCCAACGCTCCCAAGCAAGAGCCAGGCTTGCGAAGCTCACTTGCGAGGCTTAAGAATGGCTAGGCGGAGACTGCTAACCGACTAGCAAAGCGATACCCTGTAGGCATAAGCAGGCAAGTATACCCGCTATTACGTCATCAAGCATGATGCCTAGGCCCCCTTCGACTTTCTCATCGGCCCATTTTATGGGCCAAGGCTTGGCTATATCTAAGACGCGAAAGAGAGCGAAGCCCACAAGCATCCAAACCACGCCTGCTGGCGCCATAAACATCGTAATCCAATAGCCGACAAATTCGTCCCAGACGATGCCTCCATGGTCATGCACACCAAGGTCTTTAGACGTGCGGCCACACAGCCAAATACCAATCACTGTCGTAACGACGAGTATCGCGCCGTAGACCAATGGCGGCAGCGGCGGAGCGAGCCAGTAGAGAAGCATTGCTGCCAGCGTGCCAAAGGTGCCAGGCGCCACTGGCGCTGCGCCGCTACCAAGCCCAAACGCCAAAAAATGAATTGGGTTTGTCCAAACCGATCGCGGCGCTAGGTTAGCCATCTTGCTCTCGTTTCCCATTTTATTAAGTGTCACTCTCTGAGTTCGTTTGCTATTCGCAGGCCTAAATCAGAAATGACGATAGGCATTAGACGCTAGCTCAATCGCCTCACCTGCCCTGCTCAGCGTAAGCCCCGAGCCTTCGGCGATAACGCCGATTGGGGTCACAGCCAGTGCCAACGCACGCGCGATATCTTGCACGCCAGAAAGCGACTCCGGCGCCACCGTAAAGCACAGTTCGTAGTCATCGCCGCCGCCAAGCGCTGCGCGCTCGCGCTGTTCGGCGCAAAGCACCTCCATTAGGGTCTTGGAATACGGCAACGCCTCGAGATCTAATTGTGCACTAACGCAGCTCGCCTCGAGAATGTGTGCAAGGTCACCAAGCAACCCGTCGGACAGATCGATGCACGCGTTGATTTGCTCGCGAGCCTGCTGCGCGAAGTCGGTTCGCGGCTGCGGTGTATAGTATCTCGCTAAGAGAGCTTGCTCTTGCGTTTTATTCGGGCGCGACGTGAAAGCGAATTGCGGGCCAAGGTGGGATTCACACCCTAGCAGAAGCAAAGCAGTTGCCGCATCGCCGAGCGTGCCGGTCACACAGACCAGATCGCCTGCACGCGCCGACGATCTGCGCAAAAATGACTCCGCCCGACCCATGCCGTGAACCTGAATCGTAATGGCAAGAGGCCCACGCGTCGTGTCACCGCCGATGAGAGGACAGTTAAACTGCCTAGCGCTTTCGAGCAACCCTGCGGCAAACTCGGCCACCCAGCCGTCGTCGCTTTCGGGGAGCGTAAGGCCAAGAGTAAAGCACAGCGGTTCTGCGCCCATGGCGGCAATATCACTTAGGTTAACCGCGAGCGCGCGTCGAGCGAGCAATCGGGCAGGCGCGTGTTTGAGAAAATGAACGCCTTCGACAAGGGTGTCTAGCGACAGGGCAATCGCCATGCCGTTGGGGGGTTGAACGATCGCTGCGTCATCGCCTATGCCAAGCACGACACCGTCGCGATCAAAGCCTAAGCCTTCGTCGACGAAGCAGCGCCTGATGAGTTCGAACTCAGAATAGGACACGGGTGAGGCCTCGATCTAAGCGCGGCTTTTGGTCTCGAGTGGCCTGAGCGTCAGCGCCAGTTTGTCCAAAACACCGTTTATGTATTTATGGCCATCGGTGGCACCGAAGACCTTAGCAAGCTCGATACACTCGTTTATGACCACTCGGTAAGGAACATCGATGCGGTTGGCGAATTCGTAAGTGCCAAGATAAAGCACGGCTTGCTCAATGGGGTCGAGCGCCGAAGCCTTACGGTCGAGTAACGGTTCGATATGCGCATCAAGCTCGGCGCGTTGACTTACGATGCCGCCTAAGATCTCGGTAAAATACTCCCAGTCGACCTTGCCGGTGTGTTCTTCGCGAAACTCTTCCTCGATCGCTCCCGGAGTCGACCCCGACAACAAGTGCTGGTACATCGCCTGCACCACGAGACGGCGCGCTTTGCGGCGCTGCGCAATTGGAATGCGCGACTTAGCGGCAATAGCACCGGCGGCAGCTTGACTAGTGAGCGCGGTCATTACGCGTCCAACTGACGAAGTAGGCTAACCATCTCGACGGCCGTGATAGCCGCCTCGGCGCCTTTATTGCCAGCTTTGGTGCCTGAGCGTTCGATTGCCTGTTCGATGCTATCAACCGTGAGCACGCCAAACGTCACCGGCTTGCCCGAATCGAGCGACACCTGACCTAAGCCTTTAACACATTCGCCAGCAACGTATTCGAAATGCGGCGTGCCACCGCGAATAACCGCGCCGAGTGCAATAACCGCGTCACAGTCGTCGCGCGAGGCAAGTTTCTTAACGGCGAGAGGCAGTTCGAACGCACCAGGAACCCTGACGATCAAGATATCTTTGTCGGCTACACCGTGGCGGCGCAGTGTGTCGAGCGCGCCTTCTAAAAGGCTCTCAACAACGAAACCGTTCCAGCGAGCGACTGCAATAATATAGCGCGCCGATGCGTTAACGAATGTGCCTTCGATTGTCTTGATTGTGCTCATCTCTTTACTCTCTCTGTTCACTCATCTCGCTGCGCGGGTGAGGGTATTAAATTTTATTTTTCAAATTCGACAAATTCGACGATATCGAGGTCGAAGCCCGAAATCGCGTTAAAACGCGCCGGATAGCTCAGCAGTCGCATCTTGCCGACACCTAGGTCACGCAGAATCTGTGAGCCTGTGCCAATGGTTACGTCGCTACCGCTGCGACTCACCGCGCTAGACTCTTTGTCGCGCGCGAGTGCGGAGGCAATGTCTTGTTCCAGCGGCTGGCCGTAGTCGTCGCCGGATAATAACACGGCGACACCGCTTCCTTCTTCGTTGATGCGCTTAAGTGCGCTCGAGAACGACCAGCTGGTGCGTTCGGCATTATACACCTCGCAGATATCGCGAACCGTATTAGGAATGTGCACGCGCACGAGCGCGGGTTCGTCCGCCTTGATCTCACCCTTGGTAAACGCAAGGTGCATACTGCCACTAATGGAGTCGCGGTAGGTATGGCAGTCAAATTCACCGAACTGTGTCTGCACTTTCTCGGTGCCGACAAGCGAGACGGTCTGCTCGTTAGCGATGCGGTAATGGATAAGGTCAACGATCGTACCGATTTTTAACCCGTGCTTTTCGGCGAATATTTCGAGGTCGGGGCGGCGCGCCATCGTCCCGTCTTCATTCATTATTTCGACAATAGCAGCCGCAGGGCTAAGACCCGCTAGTCGGGCTAGATCGCAGCCAGCCTCGGTGTGCCCCGCACGGCGCAGAACGCCACCAGGTTGCGCCATGATCGGGAAAATGTGTCCCGGCTGAACAATATCGCTCGGCTCGCTGGCACGATCGACTGCCACTTGAATAGTGCGCGCCCTGTCGGCCGCGGAGATCCCGGTTGTTACGCCCGACGCCGCCTCTATCGACACCGTAAAGTTTGTGCTGTAAGGCGTGTTGTTCTCATCAACCATGAGAGGCAACTTAAGAAATTCGCAGCGCTCGCGCGTGAGCGTCAGACAAATGAGGCCGCGCGCATTGGTCGCCATAAAATTGACATCGGGCGTAGTGATGCATTCGGCGGCGATGATCAGGTCGCCTTCGTTCTCGCGATCTTCGTCGTCCATAAGGATGACCATTTTGCCTTGGCGAATGTCTTCGATGATTTCTTCGACTGTATTCAATTTCATGACGTTGGAATAATTTCCTTGGAGCTAATCGTTAACTCTCATTAGTGATTTTTAGCGCGAGTCGTAAGTCAATGTCGCGTTCAATATGCGCTGCCGATAGCGCTACTTATAGCCGTGTTCGGCGAGAAATTCTGCGTCAATTCCACCAGCCTGTTCTTTCCAGCCATGCTCTTTTGCCGCCTTGTCGCCAAGCATCAATCGCTCTAGATACCGAGCCACGAGGTCTACCTCGAGATTCACTTTCTGGCCAACCACATACTCGCCGATGATGGTTTCGACCTGCGTGTGCGGAATCACGTTCACAGTAAACTGCGCACCGTTTACCGCATTAACCGTGAGGCTAGTCCCGTCGATGCAGATCGAACCCTTGCCGGCAATATAACGCGCAAGCTCTTTAGGCGCCTCGTAGATGAGACGGATGCTCTGCCCGTCTGGCGCGGAACTGACAAGCGAACCCACGCCATCGACGTGACCGCTTACTATGTGCCCGCCGAATCGGCTTGTCGCCTGCATCGCCTTCTCAAGATTAACGCGCGATCCTGTTTTGAGCTGGCCAAGGCTTGTGCAATTCATCGTCTCGTTAGACACGTCGGCGGCAAACTGATGCTCATCAAACTCGACAACCGTGAGGCAGCAACCGTTAACGGCAATGCTATCGCCTAGCTTTACATCGGCGAGCGACAGGCCGCCGGCTGAGACCAAAAGTCGCCACTCTTCGCGGACACGCGTAAGGTTAGCGACTGAGCCGGTAGCTTCGATAATTCCTGTAAACATGATTCACCTTCTAACAAACTAACAAGGTTTACTCTTTTTACGCCGCGTATCTTCGCACCACGTAAAATTAGCGGGGCCTGAGCGTGACCTTGATGTCGGCGCCGACCTGCTCGACTGATTCGACCTTAAACTCAATCGCATCACTCAACTCGTTTAGGCCGCTCATTCCCAGCAAAGGTCTGCCGTCGCTGCCTAGCAGTTTTGGCGCAATGTAGATGATCAATTCGTCGACAAGCCCTGCCTCGATAAAACTGCCACTCAACGTCGCGCCAGCCTCGACCAAAACCTCATTGCATTCATCTAGCTCAGCGAGCGATTCTAGCATAGACAACAAGTCCACTCTTGATAGCGACTCGCCGGTGTTCGGCGCTGAACGTTCCTCGACAAGCGATGACGCCTCTGCGAAGCTGTTCGCGCCATGGAGCCGATACGCAATGCAGCGCCCGGGCTCTGTGGCTATCTTAGCTGTCTCACTCAAGCGCCCACGGCTATCGAGAACAACACGCAACGGTGGGTTAGACAAACGCAGCTCATTCCAGACCAATTGCTGTGCGTTCAGTCCGAGCTCTGCCTGTCTCAGGGTCATCGCTGGATCGTCGGCTAAAACCGTCTCGATTCCGGTCACGATGGCGTCGCACTCAGCGCGAAGTCGTTGCACGTCGCTGCGCGCCTCTGCGCCGGTTATCCATTTGCTCTCGCCATTCGCCAGCGCTGTGCGACCATCTAAACTCATCGCAAGCTTGCATCGAACGAAAGGCCTGCGCCGCTCGAGCCTACTGAAAAAACCACGATTCAATCGCCGAGCGCCGTCCTCGAAGTCCTGTAAAAAAAAGACCTCTACTCCCGCCGCCTCTAACGCAGCAATACCACCACCGCTCACTTTCGGATTCGGGTCTTTACTCGCTATAACAACGCGGCTGACGCCAGCCTCGATAAGCGCCGAGCTACAAGGCCCTGTGCGGCCTATATGGCAACAGGGTTCAAGCGTCACGAAAGCCGTCGAGCCTGCCGCAAGACGAATCGCATTAGCAATCGCTACGGGCTCTGCGTGAGGCAACCCTGCGCCCTGATGCCAGCCTTCGCCTAATACGCTGTCACCTGCCTCCGCATTGCCACCAACGATGACACAGCCTACGCGGGGATTCGGAGCAGCACTAAATACCGACGCTGCGAGTTGAATCGCGCGCTGCATATGCTGCGGCCACGCTGTCTGTAGCGCGTCGAGCTCGGTATTACGTAGGGTTTGCATAAGGGGATGCCTTAGGCGCTAAAAGAATGAAGAAAGAGAGGCGTTTTCTGTGCAGTGTGTTTTTAACATCACAGCCTGTTCTACGCCTCGGGTTTTTCCTCGTTTGATAAGCGATCAATCTCCTGACGAAATTCGTCAAGGTCTTTGAAGCTGCGATACACCGACGCGAAACGCACGAACGCGACTTCGTCTAGGTCGCGCAGCTGACTCATCACGAGTTCGCCCACCGCCCGCGAATCAATTTCACGTTCGCCCGTTGCGCGCAAGCTTGCCTTGATTTTGGTCACTGCCTCTTCGACACGCTCGATGCTAACGGGGCGCTTCTCTAAGGCTTTCATCAAACCTGCCGTCATTTTGTCTTCGTTAAAAGGCTCGCGTATGCCCCCTGCTTTAATAATTCGCGGCATCACTAGTTCGGCCGCTTCGTAGGTCGTAAAGCGCTCGGCGCAGGTGATACATTCGCGGCGACGGCGCACATTATTGCCCTCGGCGACGAGCCGCGAATCGATTACTTTGGTGTCGACCGCACTACAAAAAGGACAATGCATAGCTCAGGTTCCGTTTAAGCGAATTTGCTCGCTGCCAGCACCGGCAGGCAAGCTTTAGTAATCGAAAAATGACCTAGCCGTAAACAGGGAAGCGCGAGCAGAGCTCGAGAACCTTCTGTTTCACCTCGGCAATGACTGTTTCATCTTCGATGTTATCTAATACATCACACATCCACGAGGTCATCTCAGCGACCTCGGCTTCTTTGAATCCGCGCGTCGTGACTGCTGGTGATCCTATCCGCAGGCCGCTCGTGACGAAAGGCGATTTCGGATCGTTCGGTACAGCATTCTTGTTCACGGTGATGTTCGCACGCCCCAGGGCTGCGTCGGCATCTTTGCCTGTGATGTCTTGCTTGATTAGGCTCAGCAAAAACAAATGATCATCGGTACCGCCCGAGACAACCTCATAGCCGCGCGCCATAAATCCTTTCGCCATCTCACGCGCATTTGCAACAACCTGCGCCTGATACTCTTTAAACTCATCGCTCATCGCTTCTTTGAAGCAGATCGCCTTGGCAGCGATCACATGCATCAAGGGGCCGCCTTGGCTTTCGGGGAATACAGCAAAATTTAGCTTCTTCTCTAGCTCGGGGTTAGCGCGAGCGAGAATGATGCCGCCGCGCGGGCCACGCAGTGTCTTGTGTGTAGTCGATGTTGTAACGTCGGCAATGTTAACGGGACTTGGGTAAGCGCCGCCCGCAATTAGACCCGAGACGTGTGCCATGTCGACGACAAACCACGCACCGACAGCATCGGCGATATCGCGAAATCGCTGCCAGTCGACGATTTTAGAATAGGCAGAGAAACCGGCCATTATCATCTTCGGCTTGTGCTCGTGTGCGAGGCGTTCAACTTGATCGTAATCGATCTCGCCCGTTTCGGCATTGAGCCCGTATTGCACGGCATTGTAGATACGCCCGGAGAAGCTCACGCTTGCACCGTGGGTAAGGTGACCACCGTCGGCGAGGCTCATGCCCAACACAGTATCGCCCGGCTGCATCAGCGCCATGTAAACAGCTGCGTTTGCCTGCGAACCGGAGTGAGGCTGCACGTTTGCATAGTCGGCGTTGTAGAGTTGTTTGGCGCGATCGATCGCGAGCTGCTCAATCACGTCAACGTGTTCGCAGCCACCGTAGTAACGCTTACCGGGGTAGCCTTCGGCGTATTTATTCGTCAAGACAGAGCCCTGAGCTTCCATGATAAAGGGGCTCGCATGATTCTCTGAAGCGATCAGTTCAATGTGCTCTTCTTGCCGAACACGCTCGGCCTCCATGGCTACAGCTATTTCAGGATCGAACTCGGCGAGGCTGACATCGGTCTTAAACATCTTCTACTCCGGACAAAGGCGTCAAATGGGCTTGATTTAGCGCATGTATTCTACATGATAGGTCGCCGCTCGGCATCTTTAAGTGGTGCCGAAGAAGCGCCAGATTTAGTCATTTAACGCGATGTTGACAGCATATTGGCAGTCTTCGATGACGAGGATTACTCGGTCTTGTCTCTAACCGATTTCTTGGACGTTCCTCTCTTCCACCTCTCGAATGTTATAGGTGAAATTAGTTCACTCATACTGAAATAATCTTCGTTTGCCGCACCCCCGAATCGCACAGTACGGTCGGGAGATAAAATTTACTGAAAAGTTAAAAATAGAAAATCAGTCAAATTGCGACAGGAGAGTTCGCCATGGTTAAAAGGCTACCCAATCGGATAGTGCACCACGTTCCTTCTTCACCGAAAAAACTTGCTTGGCATATTAAACAAGCTTCTCGCACAACACTTGTTGCGGCGCTGGCGGTTCCCTCGCTGTCTCTCGCTCAAGAGCCTATTCGTCTCGAAGAAATTATCGTTACGGCAACAAAGCGCGCGACAGACCTGCAGAAGGTCCCGTCTTCAATTACTGCGCTCAATCAAAGCACCCTCGACGATCTAAACATTAATAATTTTCAAGACTATGTAAAGCAGCTGCCCTCGGTGTCTTACACGCAGCGGCGCCCGGGACAAGCCAACCTATTTATGCGCGGCATCTCCGAAGGCGGCAACTCTAATCAATCGCTGCAAGGCCCTTCGGTTGCGGTTTACCTAAACGAGCAACCGGTGACAGCGATCGGGTTCAACCTAGATATGCATGTATACGATGTCGAGCGCATTGAGGTTTTAATGGGTCCTCAGGGCACGCTCTATGGCGCCTCATCGCAGGCTGGCAACCTTCGGATTATTACTAACCAGCCCGATACCGAAAGCTTCGATGCGGGCTTCGATCTCAGTACAGAAACTATTTCGCAAGGCGGCAATGGTTACATGGCTGAAGGTTTCGTGAACATTCCGATCAGCGATCGCGCAGCACTTCGCCTTACCGCTTGGTGGGATGAAGATGGCGGCTACATCGATGCAGTCCCTGGCAGCATTACTTTTCCAACTAGCGGAATAACACGAACTAATGAAGGCTTCGTTGAAGACGACTTCAATGAAGCGAATAAGCAAGGCTTGAGAGCCGCACTTAAAGTTGACTTAACAGATAGCTGGACTGCGACAGCCTCGGCAATGTTTCAAGAACTCGAATCAGACGGTGTGTGGGACCATGACCCGGTCAATCTCGATGACTTCGAAGTCGCACGTTTCTTTGAAGACAAACAGACCGATGAGTGGTCGCAATTCGCACTTACGCTCGAAGGAGACTTAGGGTTCGCTGATCTAACCTATGCTGGCTCTTACCTCGATCGCGATTTCGATACCTACAGCGATTATTCGCATTACTCAATTGATGGCGCAGTCGAGCCTTACTACACCTGCTACGTTTCCTATTTCGGTCCGTGTGTAGACCCCAGCATCCAGTATTCAAACTTCTCGGAACTGCAATTTCAGACACACGAACTCAGGCTTGCTTCGCAAGGCGAGAGATTAGACTGGATCGTAGGTGCGTTTTTCTCTGAGCAAGAAACAACCTTCGATAGCCAGTGGTCTGTGCCACCGATTAATCGAGGGGCTGCGGTACTCAAGGATCTCTACTTCCAAACCGATCAGGTGCGTAATGATTCTGAAATCGCCCTGTTTGGCGAGATCAACTACCGCCTCACCGAAGACCTCACCGCGACTCTTGGCTATAGACAGTTCGACGGTGAAACGACTCTTGATGGCTTTGTCGGCACCGTATTCTGGCCCAACTGCTGTTACGCATTCGACGACAACAGACCACCGGATAATGTTGCAAGCAAAGCCGAATACGATGATGGCATACTCAAACTTAATCTGAGCTATAACCTGAACGAATCGGTGATGGTCTACGGCAACTACGCAGAGGGATACCGACCAGGCGGAGCCAACCGAGCACCTGGCGTCGGCGACACATTCGATCCCGATTATCTGGAAAGCTATGAAGTTGGCTTTAAGAGCACGTTAATGGATGGGCGCCTGCGCCTGAACGCTGCGGCTTACTTAATGGACTGGGACGATATACAGCTCGGTTTCTTTAATAGAGAGATCTCTCTTCTGGGCCTTGTGGACAATGTTGGCACAGCAGAAAGTAAGGGTATCGAATTTGATACGACTTACCTCGCAACAGAAAACTTAGAGCTCTCGCTTTCCTACGCCTACAATCAAGCTGAGCTCACCGAGAACTATTTTGCTAATAACACAGCGACCGAACCAGACGCGCGAAGCGGGCAGGATCTGCCTTTTACGCCCGATAATAAATTTACTTTATCGGCTCGCTACTCGGTCAATATGTTCGATATGCCTTCGACCCTCCAACTGAACTACGCCTATACCGACAGCATGTGGAACGACTTGTTTCTGTCTAATCGTGAACAGATGGACGGATACGGTCTGCTCAATGCTACTTGGCGATTCGACGCGGACAACTGGTATTTCACAGTCTTCGGCGACAATCTTACCAATGAGGTTGCTCAGTTATTTATCAACAGCGCGGATATTCAACGCCTCGTTACCGTTAATAGACCTCGAACCCTTGGTGTCAGTGTTGGTATGCGTTTCAAGTAGTGCGTCCCGTGTAAATAGGACGACTCTCCTCTGCGCCGCAGCTCTTAATTGACTGCGGCGATTTTTTTGGTGTGATCTATTACACTCAGCAAAAAGCCCGCGGAGCCGAGCGCATACATGACACGAAGCCAAAAGCCCTACTCTGCAGATCTTATCAAAGCTGCCGAGCATATAGCGGCCAATCAGTTTGGAAAAGCGGAAGCTATTCTTCGCCCCTATGTTAAGGATAATCCAGCAGACGTTAATGGCATTCGCCTCTTAGGCGAGGTCGGCATCGCCCTTGGTGCGCTAAGCGATGGCGAAAAACTCTTAGCAAGAGCCGTCGAGCTAGCACCTAAATACACCGAGGCGCGCTACGGGTGGGCCAATGCCCTCTATAAGCGGCATCGATATGAGGAGGCGCGGGAACAACTCGACCACCTACTCGCGCTTGATTCGAGTCGGCTTGACTGGCGCATGCTAAAAGCAGCGACGCTTGTCGAGGTGAACGAATACGAAGAGGCCATTGAGCTTTTCGAATCAGTGCTCACACTTAGGCCAGATCATAGGCAAGCTTACCTCAGCTATGGACACGCGCTGCGCGCGGTTGGACGTACCGAGGATTGCATCGTGGCTTATGAGAAGTGCGTCGAGGTCGCGACTGGCGTCGGCGAGGCATACTACAGCTTAGCTAATCTTAAAACGTATCGGTTCAGCGATGAACAGATCGCTCATATTGAAGAGCTGCTTAATGACAGCGCCTGCGAGTTTAGAGACTACTACCATCTCCTCTTCTCGCTCGGCAAGGCGCAGGAAGACCGCGGCAATCATCAAGCGGCAATGGCCGCGTATGTTAAGGGTAATCAGGTAAGAGGAAGAAATGTTCCGTGGGACAGTCAAAAGTTTCACAGCGATACCGAAGAACTCAAAGCCTTTTTCTCTGACGCTTTTTTTGCAAAGTATCAAGGTAAAGGGTGCGACAGAAAAGACCCCATTTTCATCGTCGGCCTCCCTCGCTCGGGCTCCACACTTATCGAGCAAATACTCGCAAGCCACTCTCTGGTCGAAGGCACAGCCGAACTCGCCGACATCATTGCCCTTGCGCGTAAACTCTCAGGCAAAGCGAAAAGAGGTGACCCGTCACGCTATCCGGGCGGGCTTGCTCGTTCAAGCAGTGAGGAGATCGAAGGTTACGGACAAGGCTATATCGACAGCACAGCGATTCAACGCGTAACCCAGAAGCCCTATTTTATCGATAAGATGCCCAATAACTTCAGTCATATTGGACTTATTCATCTTATTCTCCCGAACGCCCGAATTATAGATGCAAGGCGCCATCCGCTCGATTGCTGCTTTAGTGGATTTAAGCAGCTGTTTGCTTCAGGCCAAGGCTTTACTTACGGTCAAAGACGAATCGGTAACTACTACCGCGACTATGTTTCTCTTATGGATCATTGGGACGCGGTATTACCCGGCCGCGTTTTACGTGTTCAGTACGAAGACATGGTTAACGACACCGAAACACAGGTGCGCAAGATTTTGGATTACTGCGGACTGCCTTTCGAGGAATCGTGTTTGGAGTTCTATAACAATAAACGCGCTGTTAGAACTGCGAGTTCGGAGCAGGTTAGGCAACCCATCTATGCAAGTGGAATGGGGCAATGGCAGGCGTTTGAAAAGTGGCTCGATCCACTAAAAGAAGCGTTAGGGCCGGTGCTTGAACGTTATCCAATCGAACGAGTTGATAGCTGATCGTCCACTTCAATTTGTGAAAACAACCACCGCCTAAACGCGGTCAGCTTGGGTGAGTCTCGCTTTTCGTTTCGGCAGACTAAATACCAGCGATTAGGATTCTTAAGCCTTAGCTTAGGAAATATCTCAATAAGCGCTCCCGTTTCTATCTCATCTGAAATGTACGGCTGCTGTCCAAGGGCTATGCCTATTCCTTGCGTGGCGCTCGACAGGGCGACATCATAGCTTTCGAGTTGCAAACCGCTGTCGGGAGAAACGCCACGCACGTTGTTTCCTTCGAGCCACACATGCCAATCACCGGCCGAGGGATAGACTTGCAAAATTGGGTGGCCGGCAAGCTGCTCTGGGGTTTCGAAGGGCCCATGACGCTCCAGAAAAGCTGGGCTGCAGACCGGAAACAATTCACAGTCGAACAAATGGTCGTAGTGTAGATTGCTGTCTACGGGTTGCCCGACCATGATTGCCGCATCGATATCTTCTTGTGCGAAATTGACATCCGATTGCGACGTATGAAGGCGCACCTGAATACTCGAATCGAACTCTTGCAGCCGTGGTAATCGCGGAAGCAGCCATCGCATCGTGAAGGTCGAGTAAACGTGCAGTGTAAGCACCGAAACCGACGCCTCTTCGAGAATAAGCTGCGCGCCCTCTGCGATGCTATCGAACGAATTACGCACGATCGGATAGAGCAGCTTACCCTTACGAGTAAGCTCTACGGCGCGGGTTTTTCGTGTGAATAGATGCGTATTAAGTGACTGCTCTAGAGACTTAACCTGATGACTAATAGCCGATTGCGACACGCTCAACTCATGTGCCGCATCTTTAAAGCTGAGGTGGCGCGCCGCCGCCTCAAATGCGCGAAGCGCATTAAGCGGAGGCAATTTTCTGCGCTGCTGAAATCCGGTCAAACACCCTCCTTGATTCAAATGCCTTATTAGAAAATCTATTGCATGAATTGCTCCTATGCTTTTATTTCATAACCGATGGCGAGTCAAGTCTTGAGAAATATTCATGCATAGTGACGATTTATTCAGTTGCATGCTTGTACTCTTGGCTGAGAGACTCGAAAAACATTTAATCTTTGCCCAGCGCGCCTCGGTTTTAGTCCACCCACGCTGAGTGTTGACTTTAGAGAGTTAAAACATGGATGAGAAACGCGTTGCGCTCGTTACCGCCGGAGCTAATGGCATCGGCAGAGCAATAGCAGAGTGCCTAGCGGCCGACGGGATCAAAGTTCATATTTGTGACATCGACCCACAGGCAATCGCTGCTTGTCTGGAAGCCAATCCAGACTTTGAGGGCACTTGCTGCGACGCAGCTGACCCTGCCGAAGTTGATCGCCTTTTCGACGCAATCGGCGCACACAGCAGCCGCTTAGATATTTTGGTCAACAATGTCGGTGTCGCCGGCCCAACTGCCGCTGTGGAAGATATTGCCCCTGCCGACTGGGATAGGACTATCGCGATCGACCTTAACGCGGCATTTTATGCGACGCGCAGAGCGACACCTTTCATCAAGAAGGCGCGGGGAAGCATAATTAACATTGCCTCGAATGCGGCTCTCTTTGGGTTCCCGCTTCGCTCGCCCTATGTTGCAGCCAAATGGGCGCTAATCGGCCTCACCAAAACATGGGCTATGGAGATGGGGCCCGATGGAGTTAACGTCAATGCGATCTGCCCCGGCAGCGTAAAAGGGCCTCGAATAGATGGAGTAATCGAGCGCGATGCACAAGAGAGAGGGGTTGCAGCGAGTGCGATACGCGATGTTTATCTTCGTCAGAGTTCGATGCGCGTGTTTGTAGACGCCAAAGAAATTGCCGACACGGTCAAGTTCCTTTGCTCCCCAGCAGGACACAATATTTCAGGCCAGGCGTTAGCTATCGACGGTCATACCGAAGGTTTATCCAACTGGATAGACTAAACAAGTAGTCGAGTAGGAGTAACAACATGAAAGCAGCGTGGTTCGAAAAGTTTGGTTCGGCAAATGAGGCGCTTATCGTAGGCGATCTCCCAAAACCCGAAGCCGGACCCGGTGAAGTGCTTGTGCGACTTCACACCACTGGCGTCAATCCGTCCGACGTAAAAAAGCGGGCTGGCGCCTTTCCGAATCTCCTCGACGGCGGACTCGTCATCCCACACAGCGACGGCGCCGGTGTCATCGAAGCCGTTGGTGAGGGAGTAGATCAAACGAGAATCGGCGAGCGCGTGTTTGTCTACCAAGCTCAGTATGGTCGGCGCCTTGGCAGTGCAGCCGACTATGTAGCAATTGATTCTATTCGCGCGCCAGCCCTGCCAGATGAGTGCTCTTTCGACGTAGGTGCTTGTATTGGCATTCCGATAATGACAGCACATCGCTGCGTCTATGCCGACGGTGAAGTCGTAGGAAAAACCATTCTTGTTACAGGCGGAGCCGGCAGAGTTGGTTACTACGCCATCCAATGGGCCAAGCTCGGCGGCGCATCGGTTATTGCAACGGCAAGCAACGCGGCAGACAAAGAACTCTGCCTGCAGCTTGGCGCGGATGCGGTGGTCAATCATCGCGAAGAAAATTGGGGCGAATCCGTTGTTGCCGCTAATGCGGGCCACAGAGTCGACCGCGTTGTCGAAGTCGAATTTGGTGCCAACCTGCCAGAAATCATGAAGTGCATTGCTATTGGCGGCACTATCGCCACCTATTCTTCGACTGTCGTCGGCGAGCCCACCTTGCCGTTCCGCGACATGATGTTTATGGATCTTACGGTGCGCATGGTTATCGTTTACGCGATGCCAGAAAGCGCCAAACAGGCCGCAGTCGAGGACACTGTGGCTGCGCTGCGTGAGGGTAAGCTCGCACATCGCATCGCACATGTACTTCCTCTCGCAGACATTGCTCGCTCCCATGAACTTATCGAACAGGGCGGTTTCGGCGGCTGTGTTGTCGTGCAGATCACGCAATCAGATGATTAGCGCCCGCGCACTTGCCAGCTTATCGCTTGTTTTCTTTGCGGGTAGTGCTTATGCAGCCGACACGCCTCACCTAACTATCGGTAAGGCAGAGTATCTCGGCTCACGAAACATGGATGGCACAGTCGACGCTTTTCTCGGCGTGCCTTTCGCAGCGCCACCTATCGGCGAACTTCGCTGGCGCGCTGCGCAGCCTTACATTGCCGCTATGGGTCAGCACAAAGCCGTTTCATTTGCTCCCGCCTGTTATCAAGGCGACCATATCACGCGCTGGTATCAGGGCGTTGTTGCAGGATTCGGTGGCGATCCAAATTCAGTGATCGCGCCCGACGTAAGCGAAGACTGCCTCTATCTCAATGTCTGGCGACCGAGCAGCATGAGTGAAAGCGCCCCACTCCCGATTATCGTGTACGTTCACGGCGGGAGTAACCGTGGCGGCTGGTCATGGGAGCCTAACTATTTAGGCGAAAATCTCGCCCGCCATCAGGCTGTCGTCATTACTGTCGCCTATCGCCTAGGGCCGTTCGGATTTATGGCGCACCCTCAGTTAGAGGAAAGTAATTTCGGTCTCACCGATCTCGTCATGGCGCTCAATTGGATCAAACAGTATTCGGGGCGACTCGGTGGCGACCCGACAAATATTACCCTCGTAGGCGAATCTTCGGGGGCGAGCAATATTTCGCATCTGATCGCAATGCCAAGCGCTGCAGGGCTATTCAACCGTGTCATTCATCAGAGCGCTGGATGGGCTTTGCAAGAATCGGTTAGCCGCGACGACGCGCTTACCCTTGGTAGTGCGCTCGGAGAAGCCACTGGATCGGCGTCTATAGAGGCATTGCGCAAACTTCCCGCGCTCGCTATCGACACAGCGGCCCAAAAAGTCTACGCAGAGGCAGGATTCGATCCACACTTGGATGCGGGCTTGGCGTCCTCTCCGCTTGAAGCGGTTATCAACAACCGCGCGAACCCTGCCGATCTGCTTATCGGCAGCAATGCTGACGAATGGAAAATGTATTTAGAGCCGGATGAATCGTCGAGCGAGTGGCTTGTACAAAACGTTGAGGTTAGCCGTATTAACGCGGTGACCGGTACACTGGAGGGGCTAGATGAAGCCTCTAAACTCGATCGCCTGATCACCAGCGTCAACTACACATGCCCGTCTCTTAGGCTTGCCGGCGAGACTGCAAACACCGGCGCGCGCACGTGGGTCTATTATTTTTCTAGGCGCCGCGTAGGAGAGCAAGCGGCTGAGATGGGCGCCTATCATGGCGCAGAACTGCCTTATGTTTTTGACACACACGACGCGTGGCTTCCGACGAACTCTGACGACCGTACGCTTACGCAAAGCATGATGCACTACTGGGTGAACTTTGCTCGCCATGGCGATCCGAACGGCGAAAATCTTGTCGACTGGCCAGCATTCAGCAGTGAATATGATCGCAATACGCTGCGCTTAGATAGTCAAATCGAAGCGATCGAGCATCCTTACGCGAGCCTGTGTGAAGCACTGTTCGATCGATAAAAAACAAAAAATCAGAACCGCGGAGAGAGCTTTATGGAGTCGAAGCAGGCCTCACAACACACTATAGATTGGTGGACTTTCTCCGCCAGTGTCGGCGCGATCGTAACGCTCTCTTTACCAATGGTGCTCGCGCCTGATCTTGCCGGCAAGTTGATCGAGCAGGCCTATGACTTTCTTACCAACAATTTAGGCTTCTTGTACCAATGGTACAGCCTTGCGGTTTTCGTTTTCCTTATCTACCTCGGCTTTAGCCGTTATGGCGCGGTTCGCCTTGGCGCAGAAGATAGTAGACCCGAGTTTGGCAATCTGAGTTGGGTCGCGATGCTTTTCTCTGCAGGCATAGGTGCGGGGCTTCTCTATTGGGCAGTCATCGAATGGGGGTACTATCTCGATTCACCGCCGTTTGGCGTGCCTGCGCGCAGCAACGAGGCCATTGAGTGGGCGGCCAGCTATGGGCTCTTTCACTGGGGTGTTAACGCTTGGGCATTTTATTGCCTGCCTGCGCTCGCCATCGCTTACCCATTTTACGTGAGGAAAGTGCCTTATCTTAGGCTCAGCACTGGCTGCCTGAAATATTTACCCGGCGGTGCCACAAGCAAACGCGCTCGCGTTGTTGATTTTCTTTATATGCTTAATCTAATCGGCGGCACTGGCACCTCACTCGGACTGTCGTCGCCGATGATAGCAGCGACACTTGCCGAGCTTACAGGCTGGAATCACGATTTCATGCTCGAGGTGATGGTGGTCGTATTCTGCATAGCCATCTTTGGCACTAGCGCTTGGCTCGGCTTAGAGCGAGGTTTTAAAAAGCTCGCCGATCTAAATCTTTGGTTAACCCTAACCCTTCTTTTCTTTGTACTCGCCGTGGGACCCACCTTATTTATTCTTAAAATGGGCACCAATGGCATCGGTCTCGTTCTACAAAATATAGTGCGCATGATCACGTGGACTGACCCGCTCACCAACTCTCGCTTTGTCGAAGACTGGACGATTTTTTATTGGGCTTGGTGGGTTGCCTACGGTCCATTCGTAGGGATTTTTGTCACGCGCATTTCTTACGGACGCACTATTCGCGAAGTCATATTTGGCATGCTGGTTTACGGCAGTCTTGGCGCTTGGCTTTTCTTCATCGTATTTGGCAATTATGCGTTACATCTTGAGCTCGAAAACATACTGTCTGTAACCGGCATAATGAACGAGCAAAGCCCAGCCGCCGCGATAACTCAAGTCTTTGGAACTCTTCCCTTTCGCGAGCTAGCGCTTTGCGCGTTTTTCGTCGTGTCTGTGGTCTTCCTTGTCACCACCTATGACTCTGCTTCTTACACACTCGCTTCGGTCTCAACGAAAAAGATGCGAGCAGGCGAAAATCCCGCGCGAGGCCTACGTCTTTTTTGGGCATGCAGCCTCGGCGTTTTGCCGATCACGCTAATGTTCATTGATGGGGGAATCAAAGTTATTCTCTCAACCACTATTGTAGTCTCACTTCCTTTGCTCGCTCTTGGCTACATAATGGCAGACTCGCTAATGTCACAATTACGCGAAGACTATGGCGACAAGCCGGCGGATTAAGACAGGATCAATTCTTCGCCGTTAAGCAAGGCATGAGTGGCTAATTCGAAACTAGCGAGGTCAGAGGGATGAAGTAACTGCACGATCGGTATCGATGGAATTGCTACAATTTCGGCCGCCAATACCGCAGCGACAGGGGTCACATCTGGTCTCACCAAAACTATAGCCGCAGGGCCATTGCCCGCACACAGACATTCAAGCAGAGCGCCCGGCGCCGCTGTGCTGCCCTTGGGCGATGGCAACACAATTACTTTTCCCCGAACATTTTGCCCCCTCTGCGGGTGCTGACTGTCGACGATCTCGCCGCTAGCGGGATCCAAGCCGCCCCAGAAGCTTAATCCATCGCTTAATACTAAAAGCGCACCGTGAGCTTTCCCCGTAATCAAACTCCGCACCGCGAGTACGGAAGTCACGAACGATCCCCTCGGACTAGGCGACCCAGACGAGCGGTTTCGATACAGTTTTCTAGGCTCCCCAAATACGCGTTTACTCCTAAATTTCCTCCTGCGTAATACGCCCATTTAGCCGAATCAGTCATCACCGCCGCCGTTTGCTTAGGAATAACCTGGCCGTAGTAGCTGCAAGCATCGACGAGAAAAAACAATTCCTCGCGCTCTGAGTTCGCCGAGCTGGAGGGTGTTCTGAAGCTGTGCCAAATTATAGCGAGACGTGGTTACATAGATCGGGACTTTAAGCCTCACTGCAGAAGACAAAACCTCCTTAGCTAGCCGCGACAGCTGAGACAAAGAGTAGTGAGGAGCGCCAAGGCAAATAGCAGAAACTGCATCGCCTTCGCTACCTGCGTAAGGCTGCAACTCATTCAACAGGTCATCGGTGGACAAAGGCAACGCAGCCACACACGTCGTTTGAAGCTCACTAACCCTTGCAAGCGGTGCTTCCGGCGTAATCCCTGCGAGATGGAACATCGACATGCCTCCTGAGCTCGCCGCAGCAGCGCTCAGGCTGCGCAACATGTCCTGTGTCGGCTCTGCGTCTATACCAGTGATTAGAGGAATGTCGCTGCCGCATTTATACCCGAGCAATAGACCTAACAGTTCCCAATGCATCGGTTCGTCCCAAAAAGGACTGGGTATAGACGCACAATCGATGACCAAAGCAGGCGCGCGTGCTGAATCTAAGTAGAGGCCATACTCTGGAATGCGGCCGGTAAGCGCCGCACAGAGATCTAAATATTGCACCGTTTTGTTGCTTCGTGCACCCAACACCGAGTTCGCATAAGTCACCGCGTTAGACTCGGCCCAGGCAATACGCTCGCCGAGCACAGGGGGGCCGGCAAGTGATACGGCGCACAAGTCAGTACAGGGTCACACCCCAATTGCTCGTGGAGGCGAACAACAAGACTCGCTTGTTCTTGATCGATTTGCGGATTAAGCGAACAGCTGTCAAGGCAGGCAGAACTTGCGTTCAGCGTTGTCGGCACTCGTACTTTAGCACCCAAAGCGGCAAAGCGACGAAGCAGGAGGAGGTCGGCTTCACCGGCGTAATACGAACCCACCAAATGGCAGCGAGTAATATCTATCAGCCTCGATGCCTGCATCGCTTCTCCAGCAGCAACGAGAAAACGCATCGCTAAGCGAGTCGCCTCGCCTTGATCTCCGGCAAGGCACGACTTATCTTCGGCAGTGAGGTGCATACTCTAGGCGTCGCCAGCTAATGTCTTGTAGGGCAAGTTTACTTACATAACCTGAACACGAAAAGAAAAGGTTTCTGCTGCATACACGCCTCGCGGTTTCTGCACATTGCCGCCTACGGCTTACTAGCCGGAATAAGCATATCGAGACCCAAACGCCAGACTTGTGCGTTCTGTGCGCTCAGTTCGATCTTGAACTGAAGCCAATACATCTGCTTCTGGATATGCGTCCCTGCCCAATCCGACTTTTTGCAGCTCAGAGCAAACTCGTTGAGGTCGTTGAGGTCATTTTTACAATTTCTATGTTGTACAATTACCACTCAGTTTAGCTGACCTCAATCAAACTCAATATTTCCGACTATTACGAGAGCGTTATGGCATCACAATTCGTCTACTCAATGAGCCGCGTGGGCAAGGTTGTTCCTCCCAAACGCGAAATCCTCAAAGATATATCACTGTCATTCTTTCCAGGCGCGAAGATCGGCGTACTCGGACTCAACGGCTCGGGAAAGTCGACGTTGCTGCGCATCATGGCTGGCGTCGACAAAGAATTTAATGGCGAGGCTCGCCCACAGGCAGACATCAATATCGGTTACCTGCCGCAAGAACCACAGTTAGACGAAGACGCCGATGTGCGTGGCAATGTTGAGCAAGGACTAGGCGAAATCATGGCGCTGCTCGAAGAATTTAATGCGATAAGCGACAAATTCGCCGAGCCAATGAGCGACGATGAAATGAACACCCTGCTCGAAAGGCAGGGCGATCTGCAAACCAAGATCGATGCTGTCGATGGTTGGGAAGTCGATAGGATACTAGAGCGCGCCGCCGACGCGTTGAGGCTGCCGCCGTGGGATGCCAAGGTTGCGCATTTATCTGGCGGCGAGAAACGGCGTGTTGCTCTTTGCCGGCTTCTTCTGTCTAAGCCAGACATGCTCCTGCTCGACGAGCCAACAAACCATCTAGATGCTGAGAGCGTGGCTTGGATGGAGCGCTTTCTCCAAGACTATCCCGGTACCGTTGTCGCGATTACTCACGATCGCTATTTTCTTGATAATGCAGCCGGCTGGATTCTCGAGCTCGACCGCGGTCATGGCATTCCGTACGAAGGCAATTACACGAATTGGCTCGAAGCCAAAGAGGCGCGACTGCAGACCGAAGCAAAACAGCAAGCAGCTCACGAGAAAACCATTAAGGCCGAGCTCGAATGGGTGCGCGCGAACCCTAAAGGCCGCCAGAGCAAGAGTAAAGCGCGTATCGCTCGCTTCGAAGAGCTTAATTCGCAAGAGTTCCAAACCCGAAACGAAACGCAAGAACTGTACATTCCACCGGGCGCCCGTCTTGGTGACAAGGTTCTCGAGGTAAACAACCTTTGCAAAGGTTTCGACGAGAAAACGCTGATAGATGATCTTAGCTTCAGTGTTCCAAAGGGCAGCATCGTTGGCATAATCGGTGGCAACGGAGCGGGCAAGACGACCTTTTTGCGCATGCTCGTGGGCGACGAAAAGCCGGACAGTGGCAGCATAGAGCTAGGCGACACGGTTCAGCTCTCGTATGTCGATCAGAGCCGCGATGCGCTTAACGGCGACAACACAGTGTGGCAGGAAATCTCCGACGGCAACGAGCAACTCGTCATCGGCCGCTACGAAGTGTCGTCGCGCTCGTATGCGAGCCGCTTTAATTTCCGCGGCGGCGATCAGCAAAAATTTGTGAAAGACCTCTCGGGCGGCGAGCGCAACCGTTTGCACATGGCAAAACTTCTCAAGCGCGGTGGTAACGTGTTGCTGCTAGACGAACCGACCAACGACCTAGACGTTGAGACCCTACGCGCACTTGAAGAAGGGCTGCTGACCTTCCCTGGTTGCGCCATCGTGGTCTCGCACGACCGCTGGTTCCTCGACCGCATCTGCACTCACATCCTCGCCTTCGAAGGCGACAGTCAGGTGGTGTGGCACGAAGGTAATTACAGCGACTACGAGGTCGATCGCAAGAAACGCCTTGGTGATGGCGCGGAGCCTACTCGAATGAAATATAAGAAGCTGGGCGGCTAAAATCTGCGACAGCGGCTTGAAAAAGCTCGGTGCAATGCGCTTCTAAGCAAGCCGAGCCGACTACTAAAGTTCTAGCTCGGCTCGAAGCTTTGCGAATCGCGCTTTCGCCTCGGCAGGATCGAGTCGTTTATTCACGCGGCTAGGCAAGGGTGTCGGCGAAAGCCCTTCGAGGTTTTCACCGCGCATCACGCGTCGGCAAAATACTTGGTAATGATGCTCAAAAATCGGCTGCCCTCGGCGTTGCCCCTCGTTTGCGAGCGTATACCACCCTGCCGCGCGGCCCGCGTAATAGACCGCGGGATGACTCCACGCAAAGTCTTTCTTCGGTGAGGATGCAGAGCACGCTTCAAAATAAGCGTCGCGTGCGCTCGGCAAGCCGAACAGGTCTCCCCCGCGTTCACAGGCCTTTATCAGCTCGGCCAGGCTAGGTAAAAAGGTCTGACTACGGACAATCGTTTTCACCGCCGCGACAATCTGCTGCGGCGCATAGTCTTCGAGGCAGCTAAGCCAATATTTTTTCGCGATTGTCTCGCTGTCGACATCGGGAAACGCGCGATAATACTGATTGTGGTAGGCAAACTGCAGCTGCGAGAACACCCTATTTATCGCTGCGATATGATCGAGATCATCCGACGGCGAGGACGAGGCACTGCTTCTTTCTGGCTGCGCCAAATCAGCTTGCCCAACTGCGGTCGTCGAGTTGTCGGAGTCGTTCTGCAACGCTGCTCGTGCCTGCGCTACCATCGCGTCGATCTTCTGCATTCTGTCCTCCTCTCGTGCTCATGCCGCGGCTTGGTTGCTGTGCATCGCGCTGAAGTTTACGCGCCCACTCGGCCTTAACAAACTGAAGAAATGTCGTATTCCAAGACGCCTTGGCTTGCTGACTGTCGCGCCAGTATAGAACAAACTCGGCGACACGAGCATTGGCAAATTCGGCATCGATCTCGGCAAGCTGAAGGGTCTCGTAAAAGTCGGCGCTGGGCGTCCAGTTAGCAGCGATTGGCCTTGGGGTATCGTCGAAACCCTGCATCGCGCTGCAGCGTGCCCATTGCCTGCGAACATGCTCGATAAATCGTGTATTCCAAGGGCCCGAACTCGCGCCGCGCTCCTCCCAATAGAGCACGAATTCGGGAATCGCGTCTTCGATAAAGTGCGGATTCACGTCTGCGTTATGAAGTATCGACAGCGCCTGTGAACTCGGTCGCCATGCGGCAGACATCTCGCTAACTTGCTCGAACGCGCCGCGGCGGGTTTGCTCTTCGCGCCACAGCTTTAACACGTGCTTGTAAAAAGCGTTGCCCCAAGAGAAGCGCGCCTGACCGCGGTCACGCCAATACTGCACGAACTCTGGGAGCGCATCCCGAAGAAAGTTTTCGGGAATATTGTGCTGCTGACATTGTTTTATCCAAGTGGCTTCTGGCTGCCAGTTAGCTGGAATTAGTGTCGCCGCACCATTCGTTTGCCTCTGCTGCGCACTTGCCGCATGCGTGTTCGCAGAGGATCCATAAACAGGGAGGCCCTGCCGGGGCGCTGCCATTTCGGTACTTGCGGCGTCATTGTCGCCAACAAAAGCCTGCGCAGCCGCTGGAACGGCTGCCGGCTGTTGCCTTGGGTTCTGCGTCGCCATTACGCCGTCGTCTATCTCGAACCGCTGCGCAAGATGGGATGCGCCCTCCGAGACTTTGAGCAAACCGAGCTCTCGAAGGTTAGACTGAATTCGGCGAATATCGATTGGCGCCCAGAAAGGCAACACGCTCTGCAGCTGGTCGGCATCAAGCTCTACCCATTTTTCGTGCTCCGCACCCCGCGCTGCGAGCACATGACGCATTGCAATAAGCTCGCCAAGCACGTGCAGCATCACAGTCTCCTCTAGCCCGATGGTGGCTGCGAGGGTGGGTGAGATAAGGAGCGGTCTTTCAGGTATTAGTGTCGAATTCATATTGCTGCTTTTTCAATGCTCAATGCGGTAACCTTTCTTAAGGATACGCCGTGAAGCCAAGCACGTAAAAGACTTATCGTGCTGAGCAGAGACAAAGGTTGATTTACACAATGCATACACACGTTATCCAGCGTTTTGTTGAGTCCCATGCTCTGCCTTCGAGCTATGCAGACGACGCCGAGCGCTGGTTTGTCCCTCTCGTCGATGAATTAGTGGCTGCGTTCGCGCGCAGCGAATCAACTGGCGCATCGCCCTTTGTTGTGGGCATTAACGGATGCCAAGGCAGCGGCAAGTCAACCGCGAGCGAACTCCTTGAGTCGCTGCTGTCAGCTCGGGGCCTAGTCGTCGCAAGGCTATCAATCGACGACTTTTATCTCAGTAGACAACAGAGATTAACGCTTGCATCAACAGTGCATCCACTGCTGGCCACGCGAGGCGTGCCCGGCACGCATGACATACCGCTTGCTCTCGCCACCCTTGCGGCGCTAACTGGTACCAAGCACTCTGATGGTATTCCCCTGCCCCGCTTCGACAAAGCAACCGACAATCCACTGCCGCGTGCGGAATGGCCTGTGCTTGTCTCGCGACAAGATCGCCCCGCCGCCGACATCGTGCTTTTCGAAGGCTGGTGTGTGGGCGTCACGCCGCAATCGGCGAGCGAGCTCACTAGTACCTGTAACAGCTTAGAGCATGAATATGACTCGGATGGGCGCTGGCGAGGCTTTGTGAACGAGCAGCTCGCAGGCGACTATCAGACTCTTTTTAGCCAACTCGACAATCTGCTCTTCCTTGAGGCTCCCACCTTTGACTGTGTGTCGAACTGGCGTAACAAGCAAGAGAGACGCCTGCGCGAAAGCTACAAAACGCCTAAAGATAAAGCGCGGCAGGATGGTGACGACGCGAAAGCAACGCAAAGTTTACATTCGGTTAAACAAGCAAACGCGTTAATGAGCGAGGCACAGATAGCGCGTTTTGTTCAGCATTTCGAGAGGCTTACACGGCACTGCCTCTTACTACTGCCTTCAATCGCCGATACCGTTTTCGAGTTGGATACGAACCAGAGGATTGTTGGCAGGCGCTAAAGTCACGCCTGTCCATTACCCTAAATTCAAGCGGCCCCTCTTAGGCGGATTCTTGAGAGTAACCGAGCCTTACTATGCTGCGGCGCCTAAGGATGGCGTACTCGGCCAAAACTTGTTTAGCAGACTACTAACCCACGCGCGCGCGACAAGCAGCGACAGCGCGACCGCCGCGAACTGCCGCCAGAGCGCGGTCTCTTCACCATGGGTCATTGCCGCTAATTGAAGCTCCCAACCGAATATCGCATAGAGCTGATTGAGTATGAGACCCGCCGCGATCGCAGTGACGATAACACCAAGCAGGTAAGCGACCAGCGAACGACTGCCTAGCTGCTCTTTAATAACACCCATTGTTGCGATATTGGTCGCAGGTCCGGTAAGCATAAATACCAGCGCAGCACCGGGTGAAATACCGGCAAAAAGCAGACTCGCCGCAACTGGAGTCGATGCTGTCGCGCAGATATACATGGGCAGACCTACAATCACCATGACAAGCATTGCGACGACCCCGTCACCCCATTGCAAGAAAAACGACTGCGGGACATACGCTGTCACCAATGTCGCCGCTACGAGGCCGATGCATAACCACTTGGCCGTGTCGGAAATCATTCTGCCGTAACCATACTGAAATGCTTGCACGAAACGCTCGCCGAGGCTCGGCTGTGCGGCAACCACCGCAGACTCTTTATTCATACTGCAGCAGCTCTTGGGCGCTGGCGCGGTATCCACAGCCTCTTCCTCCGAGTCTAGAGTGTTGACTAACACGCCTGCCACAACCGCGCTCACCAACGCTCCGATTGGACGCGCGATCGCGAAAACTGGCCCGAGCATCGCATAGGAAAAAGCGATCGAGTCGACGCCCGTCTCAGGCGTCGCAACGAGAAATGAAGCCGTCGCGCCCTTTGACGCTCCGGCCTTGCGCACGGCAAGCGCGGTGGGTATGACCCCACAAGAACACAGCGGCAATGGCGCGCCTATTAGTGCGCCCTTGGTAATAGACAGCAGCCCGGGCTTGGCGAGTTGCTTCTGCACCCACTCGCTCGGAATAACCTGTTTGATAACCCCTGCAATGAAATAACCCAAAAGTAGCCAAGGCGCGCTCTCAATGACGAGATTCCAGAATATGCTCAATAAGTTACTCATGCATTTGCCTCCTCAATGGGTACTTTGCCGGCATCAAGTGCTTCGATAATCGAACAATGCACGGCGCTGTCCATGCCTCCATCACAGCTTTTGAGCAGCAGTTGCAGACTCTGCCGGATCTCCTCCAACTGCGCTATTTTTTCGTTGATCGACTCTAATTTGTGACGAGTGATCGAGGTGACCTCCTCGCAGGTGTGATGATCACGGTCCAAGCGAATAGACAGCAGCTGCGCGATCTCATCTAAAGAAAAACCCGCATCTCGCGCTGTCTTTACAAACTCAACACGGCGAATGTCTGCGTCACTGTACCGTCGATACCCCGAGGCGCTACGCTCGCTCGATTCGATGAGCCCGTTTTTCTCATAAAAACGCAGCGTATGCGCCGACAGCCCGCAGTGTGCTGATAACTGGCTGATTATCATGATTTATCTAAGCCTCCCACGTTTAGACGCAGACACTGCGTCGTTTGATAGGACAAGTATAACCCTTAGAGCTTACTCTAAGGTCAAGGCTTAATAGAAGATTCTTACGCAAGCACTTTTGATAACCACACGCCTATGTCCGCAATCTCTTGCGGGCAAACCGCATGCTCCATCGGATAGGTTCTATACTCGGGCGTAAAGCCCAGTGCCTCGAGGCGCGCTTTACCCTCGAGACCCATACCTTCGACAACAACCGGATCATGGCTGCCGTGGCAAATGAGTGCAGGCAAGCCTGCCTGCACTGCATCCATCTTCACCGTCTGTGCGGTGGGGAAATACGTCGACAGCAACATCATGCCTGCAAGCCGCTTGGGATAGCTCAGCGCTGCCTCGTAGGTGATCGCACCGCCCTGCGAGAAACCGGCGATGACGATGCGATCCGGCGCTACGCCACGTTCGATTTCACGTTCGATGAGATCGTGCACCCACCCTGCCGATTGCTCGATCTGCTCGGTATCTACATGACGACCGCCATCCATCGATTTAATGTCATACCAGGCTGGCATGACATACCCGTTGTTGATCGTGACGGGAATAGAAGGCGCATGGGGAAAAATGAAGCGCACACCGACACCTACAGGCAAATTAAGTTGGGGGACGATTGGTGCAAAGTCGTTACCGTCGGCACCGAGACCGTGCAACCAGATTACAGAGGCGGTGACGGTCAGGCCCTTGGGCCACTCAAGTTCGACGGCGGGGAGGTATGGCATGGTAGGTTCTCACTCAAATAAAATTCTAGTCCTTCATAAATGGCTCGAATCCAAGAACCTTGAGGACTTGTTGATGAGAAAGAATACATCAAAAGGACGGGAGAAGCATAAGGTGACGAATGGCTGGAAAGAGAGCAGAGATTCAAAAAGTAGCTGACGTACCCTTGAGTTCAACCTTCTTCCGAAGATTTAAGAAGCTGAACAATAATATCGAAATTTTCATCTAACGAAGACAGCCCAGCAATCTTCGCGACGCTTGCCGCTTTCAGCCCCATATCATTCTTAGCATCAACATCGGCTCCAGCATTAAGCAAGGCTTTGATAATTTCAAGGCTACCCTGGCTTGCCGCACGATGAAGCGGTGTATCACCATCGGCATCGATCGTATTGATATCTGCACCATAGTCGATCAACAGCCGAACTATCCGGGAAGATCTCATGCTAACCGCGGCATCGATGAGTCTAAAATCAGGTTTTGATGACCTAGTTTGGCCTACGTCCAATCCTGAAGAAAGATAATTTTCCAGAGCTTCGAAATCATCAGAATAGACCATACTGTAGGCAGGATTTTTCTTCATGTCTTCCAGCGCGGAATATAATTCCGGGCTGAAGTCCCTCTCGCGAGCCACTTTACCTTGTGCATTCTTCAATTGATCTATATCGCCTAAACTAATATGCGACTCCAAACTTGCATATAAACTTGGCAGTGCAGCTAATTCGATCTCATATTCTCGCCTACTAATTTCAAAATTAGCGAGCATAGTGTTCAATTCGGCACGGAGTGTAATATCGTTATAAATTAATTGACCTACAGATGCTTTCTCGAAATCAGTAAGAGACAGAGACTCTAATGGTTCGCGCCAGAGCATTTCGAATTCACCACCTACAATTAGAGAAATTTTATCTTGATCTGAGTGGGTTGGTACTTTCAAAGAGTCTCCGGCCAATTCTCTATATTCTTCAAATTCTTTTGAGTTAAAAATCGACTCGGCTATGTCATAAAAATAGCCTGATTCGAATAGACTAAGTGCGCTCATGAAAGCACCTAATTCTTCTTCCTCTTCGTTATCAACTTGCACTAATTTTAGTTTGCTTCTTTGATCTTTTGCTCTTCCATTTTCTTTCTTATCAATAGAAGCGGTTACTTCAGTTAGTTTCACTTGCATTTCGACTGCACTATTATTTTCGATTCGATTGTTATTTTCTTCATCCGAATGACCAAAATACCCAAGAACAACGACAGAGAAACTAATGAAAGAAAAAAGATAAACCACGCTAATACTTACTTTCCATAAGTTGACTTTAAAATTCCAATTTTTCACGTGTTGATCTCCTTGGATAATTTCTCGGAAAAATACTATCGTATAAGGGTTGCAGAAGTTACCGGCGTCTTTCCATTCGGCATATCAACCAAGCCACCTAGTAGGGCACCTGATGTGTAGTTGAATTGAATATTCGTCTCGGCCTGGTCAAGGACGTTTAACTCTGTCACGAGAATTGCGTGATCTTCAACACACTTAACATGATCCGCAGCCATTTGATTTGACGATCTAGCCTCCGCCTCAGCTAGTTGCGTGCTTACTTGAGATTGCATCCAACTGTACTCAATGCCGCCGATAACCAAAACTATCGGCACCAAAGGTGTCAGCGCAAGTCCACCTACTGCCACAGCAGCTATACTAAATCTAACAGACGTTCCAATAGTTACATTTTGGAGACCGTCGGCTCGCTCCCTACTACTCAGCATTCTGTCATTATGGGCAGTTGTGGCCACCTCTTTGCACAATTGAATTATCATTGCATCATCAGCGTAAGTTTTTGGAACAAAATTAATCTCTTTTAACCCGGCACTGTATTTACCCATAGAGTTGAAACTATTCATCAGGAGCATCGACGATGCCGCTAGTGCAACTAAAAATCCTCTGTTGCTGAATTTGAAATTGGAGTTTTCTAATCTTTCAGTTTTCATACTCAATATCCTTGTGAGAACTTTATTGATCGCAGGCTCTTCCTACAGACATTTATGTAGTTCATAAAAGTGACACTTGATAATTGTGGCGGCATTTATTAGCTCGGATTAAATTTCCTACCAAGTTTCCGGTTAATATGATTTCTCTCTGCTGATCAGCTGGATTGCTTGCTTTACTAAAGCCCCAATTAAGCTATATTTTGCTCAGTTTCTCGGCCTAACTAACCGAACAACACGCTGCGGAAAAGGAATACCTATCCCAGCTTTCTCTAGCCCCCCGCTGATTGCGTAGTTTGCCTCGAACCTAGCCTCATGAAATTTACGGGTCTGCACCCAGACGCGTGCCTCAATCTCAATCGCGCTGTCGCCGAATTTAGCGATGCCTATTTGCGAGACTCTGTCTGTGCTTAGCCCTTCGATTCGTGACAGGGCGGTGCGCACCGTGGAAATTGCGACATCGACATCACTGTCATAGGCGACGCCAACAGTAAGCTCGAGTACGGTATCCGCCTGAGAGTTGTGGATGATTTCACCAACAATGTGCTTGTTTGGGATGGTGATGACCTCGCCATCTTCATTGGTGAGGACGGTATGTGAGAGGTGGACCTCTTCGACAATACCCCACACACCTCTCACTCTTATCGTGTCTCCGACGACAAACGGGCGCGTGAAGATGATACTCAGACCCGCGCGGTAGTTTGAAAGAAGCCCCTGCACCGCAAGTCCAGCGCCAAGACCTACTGCGCCGATCGCCGCGATAAAGGGCGTTATCTGTATGCCTATTTTAGGCAGTACGATGATCAGAGTGGCAACAACGACGGTTAGGCGCGCGCTGCTCGAGAAGAATCTGCTTAGGGTAATGTCGAGGTTCTTACGTTTACAGAGAGCGAGTATGGGCGCACCGACTCTTCTGCTGATGAATAGCCCGATGAGAAAAACGATGACTGCGCCGACGATTTGGAGGCTGTACTCCACAAGGTAGGCTACTATCTGGGCGTAAATGGCGGTGAATTGTGCGAGCTCTTGTTCCATGACAAAAATCCTTTTAGGACAAAATCTATAAGTCTAGTAGCAGACCGGATAAATCGTAGAGTTTGTCCAACTCACTCACGCTTTGTCGTATCATGACTGTCCTGCCCTTGATGAAAAACTGATGATGACCGACATAACAGATCTCAAAAATCGCCTAGAAAAAAACCTCCGCGTCCTTGGTAAGTGGGCACAGCAGCAGGGAATCGATTGTTATCGGCTCTATGATGCCGACCTTCCCGAGTTTGCGTTCGCGGTTGATCTGTATGGCGAGCGCGTACATATAGCCGAGTATCAAGCACCTGCTAGAATCGACCCGGCTAAGGTTGAAGCGCGCCGCGAAGGGATGCTTCTCGCGTTGCAAGAGGTGCTTAACGTTCCGGCTCGCGTGCTTACTATTAAGTCGCGTGAGCGCCAACGCGGCACCAAGCAGTATGAGGTCGAGGATAATCAGGGTAAGTTTTTTAGCGTTCGCGAGGGTCGAGCCAAGCTCTATGTAAACCTCACAGACTATCTAGATACCGGGCTATTCTTGGATCATCGAGCGATACGCCGCTTCATTTTTGAGAGAGCGCGCGGGAAGCGTTTTCTCAATCTGTTCTGCTACACCGGCACGGCTAGCGTGCACGCAGCATTGGGTGGCGCAACATCGAGTCTGAGCATCGATATGTCGAACACCTATCTCGAGTGGGCTAGGCGTAACTACCAAGAGAACAAAGTTGGCGGTAAGCGGCATAGGCTCAAGCGCGCCGACTGCGTCGCGTTCCTAGAAACCTTGGTGGATAGACGCCCGCCGAGCCTCGATGCGAGCGACGAAGACGGCGAAAAAGGGTTATTTGATCTCATTTTTCTCGACCCGCCCACATTTTCTAACTCGAAGAAGACCGACAATGTGCTCGATATTCAGCGAGATCATGCCAAACTGATCACCGGCTGCATGGCGCGGTTAGCGTCGGGGGGCTTGCTCATCTTCTCAAACAACTGCCGCGGGTTTAAGCTCGATGCCGAGATCGCATTGCGCTACCGCGTTAAAGACTTCAGCCGCCAGAGCCTGGACCGCGATTTCCATCGTAATCCCAAAATACATCAAACCTGGTTGATCGAGCCCTAGTGCTTAATTCGTTAGAGGCGGTAGCGCCAGATGATGGCTCAACATAAAAGTAGAAAGATCAAATACTCTGCACACGGAGCGACAGGAAAATGACTATCGCACGCTCGTCTAGCAAAGCAGCGCTGGCATTGATTAGCGCTGGCTTCCTGCTCGCGGCATTCGCCGTAACTAGCGCATTTGGCACTACGCTGCTGAGTCTTTCGGTTAATAGCCTGAGCGAGCAAGCGGAGTTTGTGTTCGAAGGCGAAGTGATCGCGGTAGAAGCGCAGCGATCTGGAAGCCGCGGCATGGTGAGCACCTTTGTCACCTTTCGCGTTATCGATACGCTTAAGGGCGACGCCGGTGCCATCGATATAGAACTTAAGTTTCTTGGTGGCACATTGAATGGCGAGGTGCTCGAGGTAAACGGCTCGCGTCTTCCAAAACTGGGCGAGCGCGGCGTTTATTTTGTCGAGTCGTTGAGCCGAGACTTAATTAATCCCCTGCTCGGCTGGTCGCAGGGGCATTATCTTATAACCACTAACGGCGGCGTCGATAGCATGACAACTGTCGACGCTAAACCGATTATCGCCGTCTCCCCAATCGAGATGACTACTCCCTCAGGGGCTTCGGGTGCATCAGGATCATTAGGCGCTTCGACGACGCAATTGCCAGCGCAAACACGCGCGCGATCACCGCTGCGTATTGCTGCAGATCCCAGTGCCGCCGAGGGCATTATCGCTATCGAGCGCGACTCGGTAACAGGCATCAGTCCCGCCGACTTTAAACGGGAAATCCGAGCGCTAATACCCTAGTCCTGTTTTACAGCGCTAAGTTATAAAAAAACCCCCGGCGTTTCCGACGAGGGTTTTTAAATGAATCACACCTTCTAGGCGCGAGGCGCGGCGCTTACTTTGGCATGCGTGCTGCGCGAATTTCGATCTCGATCAACCAACCTTCGACAACCAAACCTGCGATCTGAACGAAAGAGCGCACAGGCTTCATAGGGTTTTCATCGGTGCCAAAGAACTGCTGGTAGCCGCTGTTAAAACCGGCGAAATCGAGTTCGCCATAGGGGCCCGCAACGGCGAACGCGCGCACCTGAACGATGTCTTCCATCGACCATCCCTGTGATTCCAGCGTCTCTTTGAATTTACTAAATGTGTTGACCGTCTGCTGCTCCATGTCGCCCCAGCTGCCGTCTTCCATGGGGCTGGCGCCCGAACCGCTTAAGTAGAGCGTCTCTGCGCCCGCGGGGATAGAGATGTTGTTATAGAAATTGCGGCCTTCGCCTGTACGAACGATCTCGTCGGCGGTTGCCACCGAAGCGAAGCCAAATGTTGCGAGCACAGTGAGTGCGAGTAGTGATTTAACGCGATTGAACATGGGCAAATTTCCTTTTACGTACAGTGGTCTGAGTTGTCTGAGCAGCCAGCGTGGCTTCGGCGTCCCTTTTTATCTTGGTCAACAAGTCTACCGCGGCATAAGCCGCGAATGAAACCTTAGACGTCGGATTCGGCTAACACGCCATCGGCGTCTTTCGAACCGAGGAATTTGGACGTGATGATGCCAGCAGTAATAGAGCCGTTAACGTTAAGCGCTGTGCGCGCCATATCGATAAGCGGTTCGATCGAGATTAGTAGTGCGGCGATAGTAACGGGGAAACCCAGTGCGGGCAGCACCACGAGCGCTGCGTTCGTCGCGCCGCCACCAACGCCGGCGATGCCAAACGAGCCAATAGCCACGATTAACACCAGAGAAATCACAAATTCGAATGAGATCTCGGTGCCGCCAGAGGCCGCTACCATGACCGCGAGCATTGCAGGATAGAGGCCTGCACAGCCATTTTGCCCAATCGTCGCACCAAATGACGCGGCAATATTAGCGATAGGCGCGGGCACATTAAGCTCTTCGATCTGCGCGCGGATCGTGAGCGGAATAGTCGCCGCCGAGCTGCGAGTAACGAAGGCGAAGGTCAGCACCGGCCAAACCTTTTGGAAATAACTGCGAACGTTGCCGCCGAACAGGCCAATAAGCACCGTATGCACGACAAACATGATAGCAATGGCTATATAGGATGCGACGACGAAACTAATGAGGTTGAGAATTGCGCTGCCGTCGGTTGTCACGATGACGCGGGTCATTAGCGCAAGCACGCCGTAGGGGGTGAGTGAGATAACGATTTTAACGAGCCGCATAACAACCGCTTGGGTTGTGTCGATAAAGCTGCGGATTTGCTCGCCTCGCTCTGGGTTCTCTTCGCCTACCAAGGCAGCCGCTATACCGAACAAGAGGCCGAACACCACGACGCCGATAATCGACAGCGGACGCGATCCCGCTAGGTCGGCAAAAATGTTGTTAGGCACGAGATTAGTTAGCGTACCGATGACACTGTAATCCGCGCCAGCCGCACGACGCGCTTCTAGCACCTCAGCGCGCGCTAGTTCGCGTGCGCCAGCGCCGAGATCTGCAGCGTTGAGATTAAAGAGCAAGGCAATGCCAACACCAACGAGCGCTGCAATCACGGTCGTGATTATAAGTACCGAGACGACCGTACCGCCGATTTTGCCGAGCGACTTGATCTCGTCTACCTTGATCACCGCGGCGATCATAGTAATCAGGATCAGCGGCATGATGATCATCCGCAGCAAAGACACATAAGACGATCCAACAATATTGGTCCACTCGAGTGTTGAATCGAGAACCGCCTGATTATCGCCGTAGGCCGCCGAAAGGATAAAGCCGAAAACCGTGCCGCCAATTAACCCAAGCAGAACACGGCGCGAAAGCGTCCAGTTTTCGCGTTGACCAAATTGATAGAGAACACCTAAAAGCCCAGCAAATAGAGCGACATTGACGATGGCGAGGGTAGGCATGGTACGTTCTCCCGAGTAGCAGTTATAGCCGCTTATTGATGTTTTGGGTCTTTCGAGTAGCGCTTGAGTATATAGCCTCGCCTCGCCTACACCAAGTGAGTACGCCACTAACGTGCTGTTTCGCTACAGCACTCAGATTTACCAAGAGCGCTCACCAAATAAACGCCCTAAGGCCGGAGGCGATAGCCCGTCCGGAATATCGCATAGACAACGCCTAGGCAGACCACAAGGAACACACTCACACCGATGAGGCTCACCCACACATTGACCTCCGATATCTCATAAAAGCTCCAGCGCAGGCCGCTGACCAAATACAGCACCGGATTCATGAGCGAGATGCTCTGCCACAGGGGCGGCAACATATCGGTGGAGTAAAAGCTGCCGCCAAGGAAAACCAGCGGCGTGATAACAAGCGCTGGCACAATAGACAGTTTCTCGAAATTGTCGGCCCAGATACCGAGAATAAAGCCGAAGAGGCTAAACGACAGCGCCGTGAGCACAATAAACAAAAGCATAATAAACGGGTGTGCGATACGCAGCTCTATAAAAAACCCAGCCGTCGCAAGGATTATTAGGCCGAGGATTATCGCTTTAGTCGCCGCAGCGCCGACATAGCCGAGCACCACTTCGAGTGTCGACACCGGCGCCGACAGCACCTCATACACTGTGCCCGAAAACTTGGGGAAATAGATTCCAAACGACGCGTTACTTATGCTGTTAGTCAAAAGGCTCAGCATAATAAGTCCGGGGACAATAAACGCGCCATAGCCGACGCCACCCACCTCTTGAATGCGTGAGCCAATTGCCGCGCCAAAAACAATAAAATACAAAGACGTCGTAAGCACCGGCGTCACGATGCTCTGCAGCAAGGTTCTGCGCATGCGCGCCATCTCAAATTTATAGATCGCCAGCACCGCGTAATAATTCATTACGCTGCTCAATAGCTTGCTCATTCTGCTGCTCCCTGCACGGGTTTACTGGCGGGCTGATTAACCAGCCCCACGAAAATCTCCTCAAGTGAGCTCTGCGAGGTGTGCAGGTCTTTAAAGGTAATACCCGCCTCACGCAGTGCCTCGAGCACGCTTGAGATATTATTCTCGCCCGACTCGGTGGTCTCGAATGTGTAGATAAGCTTGAGACCGTTGACAGACAGCTCGAGTCCAAAAGGTGCAAGACTCGCAGGCAGTGCTTCGAGCGGATCGAACAGCTCGAGTTCGAGCTGCTTCTTGCCCAGCTTCGCCATTAACGCGCGCTTCTCCTCAACCAAAATCAATTCGCCGTGGTTGATGACGCCGATGCGGTCGGCGATTTCCTCAGCCTCTTCGATGTAATGCGTGGTAAGAATTATCGTGACCCCGCTCTCGCGCAGCTCACTCACGATTGCCCACATGTCTTTGCGCAGCGACACATCAACGCCAGCTGTGGGTTCATCGAGAAACAAAATTCGCGGTTCGTGCGACAGCGCTTTAGCTATTAACACGCGGCGCTTCATCCCGCCCGACAACGTGCGCAGCATATTGTCTTTTTTATCCCACAGCGACAGAGACCGCAGCACGCGTTCTATGTGTGCGGGGTCGGGTGCCTTGCCGAAAAGCCCACGCGAGAATGAGACCGTGTTCCACACCGTCTCGAAGGAATCGGTGGTGAGTTCCTGTGGCACCAGCCCGATGAGCGAGCGGGTGATTCGGTAATCGGTAGTGATGTCGTGGCCCGCGACGAGCACGCGTCCACTGCTAGGCTGAACGAGTCCGCATATTGTCGAAATCAGCGTGGTTTTGCCCGCGCCGTTCGGCCCAAGCAGCGCGATTATCTCGCCCGCTTTGATGTCGAGGCTGACAGATTTTAGTGCAGCGAACCCACCCGCATAGACCTTGCTGAGTTGCTGAATGCTTAGGATGGTGCTGCCCACCTCGGGCTCGATCACTGTCATGCCAAATATCCCATTTTCGAATGCAAAAATACCCACCGGCCGTGACCCAAGGAGCCTGCCGTGCTAGCTTTTACCTAGTGTACTCTATCGAGACTAGACGCGTTTGACGTCCATTATAAGGGCATACATTTATCCGAAAACCGGCGCCGCCCCCGCCACTCAACTACGGAACCCTCCGCATGCATAGATCATCTACTCGGCGCCCCCACAGCATTCCGCTGCGCCTGCTTAGCGCAAGCTTACTCTTCACTCAGGCGCTCTTTATTCAGGCCCTCTTTAGTCAGGCGGGCGCTGCGCAATCGGCTATGGTCGAGTCTGCGCTATCGACTCAAGAGCGCGAAATTGTTAGCTGGGTCGCAGACCAAGAAGACGATATGGTCGCGCTGTTAGAGCGATTAACTAACATCAACACCGGCACGCTCAATAAAGCCGGCGTCGCCGAGGTGGTTGGCTTGCTCAATACCGAACTCCTGCAACTGGGCTTCGACTCACGCACGCTGGCAGGCGACGTGATCGAAATGCCAAGTTGCCCCGGCAGCGAATACACCATCGACGTAGCAGACCACCTCCTCGCTACCAAAAGCGGCGAAGGCAAGCGTATGCTTATGATTGGTCATGTCGACACCGTATTTCCTGTAGACAGCCCTTTTCAGACTTTTTCCCGCGACGGCGATACTGCCTACGGCCCCGGCGTGTCGGATATGAAGGGGGGCCTTGTCGTGATGCTTTATGCGCTAAAAGCACTTAATCACTTTGGCGAACTCGAAGACAAAGCCATCAGCATCTTGCTCAACAGCGACGAAGAGATTGGTTCGCTTAGTTCGCGTAAATACGTCGAACAGCAGGCGGCGCTGCATGACTTCGGCTTGGTGTATGAATCCTCTGGCAACAATCGCCTCACTCGCGCGCGCAAGGGCTTGGGTCAGGCGCGCTTCGTTGTGAATGGCCGCGCCTCCCACGCAGGGGGCGCGCACCAACAGGGACGCTCAGCCATTAAAGAGCTTGCCTACAAAATTGTGCAGATCGAAAACATGACCGACTACGAAAGCGGCGTGACGGTCAATGTGGGTGTGATTAATGGCGGCGAGGCGCGGAACACGATTGCTCCGTGTGCCGAGGCACTCGTCGACCTGCGCTACCCAGAGCCGCAGCAGGGGCTTGATGCAGTAAAACGCTGGGAGGAAATCTTTGGTAGCGTGTATAGCTACCCCGTCGACTCGGGCGAGCTGTCCACTAACAGCTGGACCAGCTTACACCGCCCACCCAAAATTCCTACCGAGGAGTCCGATGCATTACTCAATAAAACCATCGCGATTGGGAGACTGTTAGGCCAGGAGTTCACCGTCACCGATTCGGGTGGTGGCACCGACGGCTCGCTAACCCAAGCGGTCGGTTTACCTACGCTCGACTCGCTCGGCAGCGACGGCACCGGCGCTCACTCTAAGCGCGAACAAGGGCGCATTAGCTCGCTCGTCGAACGTGCTCAATTGAGTGTTGTGTTAATCGGTCGCTTGGCGAAACAGCCTTAGGCAGTATGCGCCGCAGCAACAGGTCTGCGGCGTGCAATCGACTTTAAATTTTTGATCAGAGTGCGTCGAGCGCCTGAGAGATTTTTGAGATGCCAATCACTTCCATACCCGGAATAGGGTTTTTTGGCACATTGGCCTTTGGCACTATCGCACGCTTAAACCCGTGCTTCGCCGCCTCCCTCAATCTTTCTTGACCGCCCGGTACAGGGCGAATCTCGCCTGCAAGACCCACCTCGCCAAAGACGACGAGCTCGCGCGGCAGCGCTTGATCTCGAAAACTCGACACCACCGCCAAAAGTAGCGCGAGATCGGCGCTCGTCTCGGTCACCTTGACGCCGCCTACCACGTTTACGAATACATCTTGATCGGCCATATACAGCCCGCCGTGACGGTGCAGAACGGCGAGCAGCATAGCGAGCCGGTTCTGATCTAAACCAACGGTTACGCGCCGCGGATTACCCAACTGTGTTGCGTCAACCAGTGCCTGTATCTCGACAAGCAGCGGCCGCGTGCCCTCCCAAAGTACCATGACTATCGAGCCGGCCGACTCTTCTTCGGTGCGAGAGAGAAAAATGGCAGAAGGATTTTTAACTTCTTTAAGACCCAGCTCGGTCATGCCAAACACGCCGAGTTCGTTTACCGCACCAAAGCGATTCTTCTGTCCGCGCAGTACGCGATACTTGGACTCACTGCCGCCTTCGAGCATGATAAAACAGTCGATCATATGCTCGAGCACTTTAGGCCCTGCAAGATTGCCTTCTTTGGTGACGTGGCCTACCAAAAACAATACGGTATTAGTTTGCTTCGCGTATTGGATTAAATACGCAGCCGACTCGCGCACCTGCGACACACTGCCCGGCGCTGAGGCCACGTCGGCAGAATGCATAACCTGAATCGAGTCTACGACGAGCAACGCTGGCTTGTGTGTCTGCGCCGCCTTGCAGATCGTTTCGACATTGGTTTCGGCAAGCATTTTTAAGTTGTCTTCGGGCAGCTGCAGGCGTTTGGCTCGCATGCCTACCTGCTGCAGCGATTCTTCGCCGGTGACATAAAGCGCTGGCTTGCCGGAATGCGCAAGTAGACACATCACCTGCAATAGCAGCGTGCTTTTTCCCGCTCCGGGATTGCCGCCAATCAACACCACTGAGCCGGGCACGAGTCCGCCTCCTAACACGCGGTCTAGTTCGTCGATTGTGGTAGAGAAGCGTGGCAGCGCGTCGAGGTCGATGTCCGATAAATTCTGTACATCGGACACGTCGCCGCTATAGCCGCCGGGCTTACGAAAATCGGCTTTAGTTGCGGGTGACGTGCTTGCGCCCAAATTAATCTGCGACAGTGTGTTCCACGCTTTGCACGCCACACATTGACCCTGCCACTGCCCGTGTTCGCTTCCACAGTCGGTGCAGACGAATGCTATTTTCGATTTCGCCATCGGTGGCTGAGTCCTGTTGTTAGCGTCGGGGCGCTTATTGTAAAGCTGCTCGTTGCAACGTCGTTCGTTCTAGAAAATACGGATGTATCTGATTGCTCAACTAGACTGACGCGGAACGCGCGCGGTTACCTGACAGAATAGTTCATAGGCGATGGTTGCGCAGTGCTGTGCTATTTCGTCAGCGGGCAAACCGTCACCCCAGAGCACCACGCTCGCGCCGACCTCCACCTGTAGGTCGGTGACATCAATCGTAATCATATCCATCGACACGCGGCCCTTGAGCGTTGTGCTCTGCATGCCTGCGGGAGTCTCGACTAACACAGGCGTGTCTGTCGGTGCTTTGCGCGGATAACCATCGCCGTAGCCTATCGACACGACACCAATGCGCATCGGTCTATCTGCTACAAAAGTGCCGCCATAGCCTACCGCATCACCTGCGTTCAGAGTATTAATCGCGATAAGGCGCGACTTCAAAGTCATCACTGGTAAGAGGCCGAGGCTTTGCGCGCTGCGATCTGCAAAAGGTGAGCTGCCATAAAGCATAATGCCCGGCCGTACGATGTCGTAATGTGTTTGCGGCCACGCGAGAATTCCGCCAGAAGCCGCCAAGGTTTTTCTAATGGCGCCCGTATCCGCAAGCAGCGAATCAAACTGTGATTTCTGTTTTCGTGTTACTGGCGAGTCGAGTTCGTCGGCGCAGGCAAGATGCGACATTGCGACGACAGCGAGATTTGGCACGGCACTCAATGCTGTTAGCGCCTCATGCCATGCCTCTGCGTTTAGTCCGAGCCGGTTCATCCCTGTGTTGGCTTTTAGCCAGACGCGAGTAATCCCGTTTGGATTCGCAAGCATAAGCGCAAGCTGATACGGCGAATGGATAACGGGATCGATTCCAAGGCGTCTGCATTCGTCGAGCTCGGCTGTGTCGATAAAACCGGGCAACAAAACGATTGGGCGATCCCACCCGCATTCCCTCAGGCGCTGGGCTTCGCTTAGCGCAGCTATTGCACAGCCCTCAAGACTATTCACTGATTGGGCGACCTGCTTCGCAGTAGCGAGCAGTACGCGGGCTATTGCTTCGAGGCCATGGCCATAGCCGTTTGCTTTTATGATGGGGAGATACGACTGCTCTGGGCACGAACTGCGCACAATCTCGATATTGTTAGCAAACGCATCGAGATCGATCTGCGCAACCGCGCGATTGGAAAAATCACTACTCATGCATGTAGTCATCGTAACGCGGCCCGGCGTAGTTTTCGAAGCGAGTAAACTGACCTACGAAGCTCAGCCTTACCGTACCGATCGGTCCGTTACGCTGCTTGCCAATAATCACCTCGGCAACCCCTTTGTCGGGCGAGTCTTCGTTATACACCTCGTCGCGGTAAATAAACGCGATAACATCGGCGTCTTGCTCGATCGCACCCGACTCGCGCAGGTCAGACATAACAGGCCGCTTGTTAGGGCGCTGCTCCAAGCTGCGATTAAGCTGTGACAGCGCAATCACCGGACACTCAAATTCACGCGCCAACATTTTAAGTGAGCGTGAGATCTCTGATATCTCACCAACGCGGTTCTCACTCGTGCCCTTTACCTGCATAAGCTGAAGGTAGTCGATAACGACCATGCCTAACGCTCCGTGCTCGCGCACGACACGGCGTGCCCGCGCGCGCATTTCTGTTGGGCTCAAACCGGCGCTGTCGTCGATAAATAATGGCGTGTCTTTTAGGCGGCTCACGGCATTATTAAAGCCCGGCCAATCTTCTTCGCCCAGCTGACCGCTACGCATGCGTGTTTGATCCACGCGCCCGATAGACGAGAGCATTCTGAAAATCAAACTCTCGGCAGGCATCTCTAAGCTGAAGACCAAAATAGGTTTGGGGTTATTTAGCACCGCATGTTCAACAAGATTCATTGCAAACGCAGTCTTACCCATCGAGGGACGACCGGCGACGATCACGAGATCGGACTTCTGCCACCCCGCAGTCATCTCATCGAGGTCGGTATAGCCAGTAGACAAACCGGTAAGGCCACCGTCCATTGCCGATAACTCGTCGATGCGGTCGACGGCGCTCGCGAGCAACGGATTCACTGGTATAGGCCCTGCGTCTTTGGGCCGCTCGTCGGCAATATTAAAGATGCGCTGTTCGGCTTCGTCGAGAATATCTTCGACGCGTTTGCCGCCAGTGTTGTAGCCAGTGTCGGCGATAGTATTTGCGGTCGAAATAATGCGGCGCAAAATCGCGCGATCGCGGATGATATCTGCGTAGTGCAGAATGTTTGCTGTGCCACGGGCATTACCCGAAAGCTCGCTCAAATAATCTATTCCGCCGACGGCTTCGAGCTGATCGAGGCTGTTGAGCGCCTCTAGAAGCGTCACTACGTCGATGGGCTTATTGGTTTCGCTCTGTTTCGACATGACCGCAAAAATCATCTGGTGTTCGGCGCGGTAGAAATCTTCGGGCATCAGCACGTCGGCGAGATTGTCCCACTCGGTATTGTCGAGCATCAAACCGCCCAAAACCGCCTGCTCCGCCTCGATTGAATGCGGAGGGACTTTTAAGGACGCCAGCTGACGCATCGAATCGGTCGAGTCGTTACCGTAATCGGAAGGGGTGCGCTGTGCGCCACTGTCGAAGGAATCTGCCATTGTCTGTCTGAATCTTTTAGTTTGCTGTCGTTGAATCAAAGAGCCTTCGCGCTTTGAGAGCCTTCGCGCTGAGAGTCTTCGCGCTTAAAAAGCCTTCGCGCCTTGAGAGCCGCCACTGCACTTAGTGAGAATGCCTTTCTGCAGACCGATA
>TARA_B110000503_G_scaffold40257_1_pt1 | contig 76209 bp, 72 predicted proteins | sample TARA_B110000503 | Tara Oceans TARA_B110000503 (sample SAMEA4397472) | marine metagenome | biome: Polar Biome; feature: [SRF] surface water layer (ENVO:00010504); material: water (ENVO:00002006), including particulate matter (ENVO:01000060) such as... | depth 5 m | reverse complement strand
GAAGCTGGTGTTGAAATTAACGGAGTGATGACCTATAAAGGTTCTGAAGCACATAAAGCTGCTGTAACCGGAGATACTGTAGGAGATCCTTTTAAAGACACATCTGGACCTTCAATGAATATTCTTATAAAACTTACCTGTTTAATCGGTCTTGTGATTGCTCCAATTTTAGGAGGTCACTCTTTAGAATCAAATCATGCTTCTGCTGATCACGAAATCAAGACGGAAGTAATGATTGAATCAGAGAATGATGTTTGGACTATGACTCGTACATATCTAGAAAATGGAGTAAAAACATCTAAAGTTATTACTGGAACTAAAGAAGAAGTTATGAAGCAAGCGGATAATATAGGTTTTGCAGCTATGGGTCAGATAGATAAAAAATAAATATTTTAAATAAATTAATCAAGACCTTTTAAACTGTCATCAACTTTATTGATGATTAATTTGAGGTCTTCTTTATTTTTAACAAAGTCCAAATTATCTACATCTATTACTAATATTTTACTTTTGTTATACGTTTGTGTCCAAGCCTCGTATCTTTCATTAAGTCTGCTCAAATAATCTATACTTATAGAGTTTTCGTATTCTCTTCCTCTTTTGTGAATTTGATCTACTAGATTTGGTATCTCACTTCTTAAATAAATCAAAAGATCTGGCCCTTGAACGAAAGATTCCATGAGTTCAAAAATAGATTTATAATTTTGAAAATCTCTGTTAGTCATAAGCCCCATGGCTTTAAGGTTAGGAGCAAAAATAAAAGCATCTTCATAAATCGTTCTATCCTGAATAACATCTTTTTTGTTTTTAGCAAAATCCATTATTTGACGAAACCTACTGTTAAGAAAATAGATTTGAAGATTAAATGACCACCTTTCCATTTGATTATAAAAATCATCTAAATAAGGATTTTTCAAAACATCTTCATAGTGCCCCTCAAATTTATAATGTTTAGAAAGAAGTTTTGTTAAAGTGGTTTTTCCAGCGCCAATATTTCCAGCAATTGCTATATGCATATCTAATGAGTTTAATTTTTTATACGAACCTCTAATTTATAATATATTTTTTTAAAAAAATTAAATTAAACTTTATTAAATACTTGTTGTCTATCTATCAGTTATAATTACCAAGATTTAAAATTTATATATGAAAAAATTTCTATTACTTATTTTTGTATTCAGTATTAATGGTTTTTCACAAGATTTTCAGGGAATAGCATACTATATGTCTAAAACAACTGTCAATATGGATTGGATGAAAAATATGCCGCCAGATAGAGTTGAGCGTATGAAAAGTCGAATGAAAAGTTCTTTAGAAAAAAATTATATTTTATATTTTAATAGTAACTCATCTTATTTTGAAGAAGAAGAAGTATTGGAAGCTGGTGGAGGACAAGGTGGAGGATTTAATTGGATGCAGTTTGTTAGTGGACCTGATGGAGGAAATTTACATAAAAACTTACAATCTAACATTTATACAAATAAAAAAGAGCTTTTCGGAAAAATATTCTTAGTAAAAGATAGTATCATTCCTATTAAATGGGTTATGACGGGTGAGACTAAGCAGATAGGAATATATAATGCATATAAAGCGACTATCACTAAAGAAGTAGAGGAACAGGCTTTTAGTTTTGGACGCCGCCCGGCTGAACCTTCCGCTAATTCAGATGAAGAAAATAACCCGCCATTACCAAAAACTAGAAGAGTTGAAACAATTGCATGGTTTACACCAGATATCCCTGTATCAACTGGACCATCTATGTATGGAGGATTGCCTGGGCTTATCCTAGAAATAAGTGATGACAATGTGTCTATTCTTTGTAAAAAAGTTGTTTTTAATCCAAAAGATAAAATAAAAATTAAGGCTCCTTCAAAGGGAAAGGTTGTTACTAAAAATGAATTTGAACAAATATCTAAAGATAAAGCTGAAGAAATGAGGGAAATGTATCAAGGAAGAGGAGGTAGTAGAAATGTAATTATTAGGAATTAAAAGTCAAATTAAAGTAAAAAATAATTTATATGAAAAAAATATTATTGTTAATAATTATCTTAACAAATTCATTTATTTTTTCTCAAGTACGCTTCGATGGAGTTGTTACAGATTCTTTGGGAAATGCTATTATGGGTGCTAATGTGATTGCTATTGAAAAGGACACCAAAATACTAGATGGTTTTGGTATTTCTAATGACGCAGGTTATTATAAAATTTCATTAAAAAAAAATACAGATTATAATATTAAAGTTTCATTTATTGGCTTTAAACAAGTTGAATTTGATTTGAATGTTAGCGAAGCATCTGAAAAAAATATTATTTTGGAAGAACAAGCTGAAGCTCTTGATGAAGTAGAATTAGTATACGAAATGCCAGTAACGATAAAAGGGGATACTATTGTATATAATGCAGATTCCTTTAATACAGGTTCTGAAAAAAAATTAGGAGATGTATTAAAAAACTTACCTGGTATTGAGATAAATGATGATGGAAGAATTGTGGTAGAGGGAAAAGAAATTACTAAAATTACTATTGAAGGAAAAGATTTTTTTGATGGTGATTCCAAACTGGCTACTCAGAATTTACCTGCTAATGCAGTAGGGAAAGTAGAAGTTTTAAGAAATTTTACTGAAGTTGGTCAGCTTAGGAATGTTACAAACAATGAAGATAATATCGCAATTAATATTAAGCTTAAAAGTGGTAAAGATAAATTTTGGTTTGGAGAAATTTTAGCTGGAACAGGAAATGAAGACAGAGTTTTAGCTGCTCCAAAAATATTTTATTATGCAAAAGACTTTAGTATGAGTGTTTTGGGTAATACTAATAACATAGGAGAACCCGTACTTTCAAGAGGAGATTTTTATAAATTTGGAGGAGGATTTGGGAATTTAAATACTCAAAATGGAACATCTATTAATATTTCTTCTGATGGTTCAGGAATTGGCAGCCTTCAAAATAATCAAGCAAAATCTATTGATGCCCAATTAGGAGCCTATAATTTCAGCCATTCGCCAAACGATGCTTGGCAAATAAGTGGTTTTGCTATTTTAGCTAAAACAAAAAATATTGTTGAAGAAAATATAGATAGAACTTATACTATTACTAATACAATCGAACAAACAAGTGATTATGTGATTCAGGATAACAGTCAACAACTTTATAAATTTACAACAGAATTCAAGCCTAATGAAAAGCTTCAAATAGAATATAATTTGTTAATTAAATCAGCAGAGAATGAAGAAAATACTGATTTAACCTCTTCGTCTTATTTGGACCCAAGAAATGGGCCTGTAATATCGCCTATTGAAATTGATCAAATTAATCTTTTAAGATCTGACAAGCCTAGTTCAATTAATCAAGAATTAAAAGCTTATTACACTTTAAATGAAGATCATATTTTTTCTTTTGAAGCGCAACATTTATCACAAGATGAAGATCCTTTTTATAGAGCGGTTAAGGAGTTGCAACCTTTTAGAAATATAATTTCTCTAGACACAGATCAATCAAAATTTAACATTAATCAAATACGAAATACAAATACTAATAAAATGGAAGGAAAATTAGATTATTACTATATTTTAACTCCTAAGTCAAACCTTAATTTTACGTTTGGGGTTACTGATGTGAGTCAAAAATTTAATTCAAGTATTTTCCAAATTTTAGATAATAATTCAAATAAAAACTTTGATGATCCTGTTTTAGGAAATGATGTTGATTTTAAATTTACTGATAGTTATTTGTCTATGCACTACAGATTTATTACAGGAATTTTTACTTTTGACCCTGGAATTACTGTACATTCCTATAAAACTGAAAACACTCAATTAGGTAATTTAGCCTCGGATTCTTATTCTGATATAAGACCTGATATGAGGATTTTCATGAAATTTAAAGATTCTGAAAGTTTAAGGTTTACCTACAGATCGACAACAGAATTTACAGATGTTAATAATTTAGCTTTAGGATATGTTTTTAATAATTACAATTCTTTTTTTCAAGGAAACCCTAATCTTGAAGCTGCTAAAGTTTATAATTATAATTTAAATTACCAAAGTATTAATATTTTTACTTTTACTAATGTATTTGCAAGATTTAGTTATTCGAAAAGGAGTAATTCAATTCAAAACAAAACATTAATAAGTGGAATTAGCAGCGTTAGATCTGCAGTTAATTCAAATTTTCCTAGGGAATCTTACTCGGCTTCAGGAAGAATAGATAAAAGATTTAAAAACTTTAAAGCTGGATTTAATATGAGTTTTAATTATAGTGACTTTAATAATATAATCAATGGTAATCCAACAACTTCTATCAATTTTACTCAAAATTATAAAGCAAGTCTTGCAACTAATTTTAGAGATAAGCCAAATATTGAAATAGGATATAGCTATAATAAAAGAGAGTATGATACTGGTAATTCAATAAATTATTTTTTTACTGATTCACCATACGCCAGAGTCGATGCTTATTTTGGAAAAGGGTTTGTATTTACTGCAGACTATACTTACAATTATTATAGAAATGATGAAGTAACTTTAAATAAATACAGGTTTTTAGAAGCAGATTTATCTTATAACAAAGAAGGTTCTAAATGGGAATTTGGATTAGGTGTAAATAATTTATTTAATGACACATCAGTTAATAGAGATAGTTTTAACCAGCTTTATAGCCAAACCAGATCTTACGTTGTTCAACCAAGATATACTGTCTTTAGATTAAAGTATGATTTGTCTTCATATGGTGGTGGAAAAAGTGGTGGTGTAAAAAGTGTTGGCGGAAAAAAACGTTAATATTTATTTAGCATTTAATTTTTTATATATTTAAAGGCCATTATATTTACCATTAATATAAATTTCTTTATTTGAACTTCAAAGTAGTATTATTTTTTTTAATATTTCCATTTTTTTGTTGGTGTCAATCTGGATTTGAATCCATATTATTGGCTGTTGAAAGTGATTCAAAAAAAATATTTCAAGGCTATATGTCTCCTCTTATGAAAGGAGCTATTTATAGTTCTAATGGAGGTTGGTTTAGCTCTGCTAAAGTTCATAAGAAGTTAGGTGTAGATTTAAGTTTAAGATTAAATGCGTCATTTGTGCCTGCAACTGATCAAGTCTTTTCAATTTCTAATTTAGATTACATTACATCAAAAGCTACTGACTTACCTACCATTATAGGAGACAATAGACAAGAAGACTTATTAATCACTATACCTTCAGATGGAATTTTGCCAGAAATGAAGACAACTATTAAGGCACCCAAAGGAATAAAGAGCAAATTACCTCTTGGAGCCGTTCCTGCGCCAGTTTTACAATTAGCAGTAGGAATTCCGTTTGATACTGAAGTAATCATAAGATATAGCCCAGAATATCACAGAAAAGGAATAGACATGTCGTTAAAAGGCATAGGGGTTAAGCATAATCTATTACAATATTTTGGCCCTATTGACAGGTTCCCGTTAAATGTTTCGGCTTTAGCTTCATTTTCTAAAATGAAAATAAATTATGATATTCAATCTTTTAGTTCTATTAATGGATCTGGACAAGTAGCTCAATTTAGTCTTAATAATTATAATTTGTTGTTGCTTGCTTCTTTAGATATTTTGGTTGTTAACTTTTATGCTGGCTTTGGATTAAGTGGAGGAAATTCTTCATTTAAGATGCTGGGTCAATATGATTTAGAATATCGGACTGAATCAAATATTCCATTGACTAGATCTTTAAATGATCCAATTGATATGAATTTTAATGTTTCAGGATATCAAACTACTATTGGAGCTAAATTTAAATTTTTAATTTTTAGCGCTTTTGCAGATTTTACTTTCCAAGAGTATAATACTCTTTCTGCTGGGATATCCGTAAATTTTAGATAATTTTTTTCAAATAAATAATAAATAATTATATATTTGTTGTCTAATTTATTGTTAGAGGATCGATTTGACTGATTGCAACCTCTTTAAAAAAGTGCTAAAGCGTAGCTTCACACCATTTTAACTGTCAAATCACATCTAATTATAAATTTAATTATTAATTAAATATATAAAAATGAGTGAACAAAAATTATCAACTAAAGCTTTACATGCTGGACATGACACAAGCTTAAGCCAAGGAACAAGAGCTGTTCCTATTTATCAATCTACATCTTATGTTTTTAATGATTCTGATCATGCTGCAAATTTATTTGCATTAGCTGAGCCAGGGTATATTTACACAAGGTTAAACAACCCAACAAATGATGTTTTGGAAAAAAGATTAGCAGCCCTTGAAGGAGGGATTGGATCTGTTGTGACTGCATCTGGAACAGCTGCAATTTCTACGGCTTTACTAGTTCTATTAAGAGCAGGAGATCATATTGTAGCTTCAAGTAGTCTATACGGAGGGACCTTTAATTTACTTAACGTAACTCTTCCTAGACTAGGTATCACTACTACTTTTGTAGATCCGGATGATCCACAGAATTTTGCTAATGCAGTTCAAGAAAATACAAGAGTGTTTTTTGCAGAATCTTTAGGTAATCCAAAATTAGATGTATTGGATTTGAAAGAAATATCTAATCATGCTAAGGCATCAAAGGTTCCATTTATAGTTGACAATACCGTTGCCTCTCCAGCTCTATTAAATCCAATTGAGCACGGGGCAAATATTGTTATACATTCTTTAACTAAATATATTAATGGCAATGGGACAGCTTTAGGGGGCGCTATAATTGATGCAGGTACTTTTGATTGGTCAAGTGGAAAATTTCCTGAATTCACTGACCCTTCACCTGGATACCATGGACTAATATATCATGATGCAATTGGAGCAGCTGCTTTTATTGCTAAAGTTAGAATAGAAGGTCTTAGAGATTTAGGAGGTGCTTTAAGTCCATTTAATGCATTTCAAATTATCCAAGGATTAGAAACTTTAGAAATTAGAATCAAAAAACATAGTGAAAATGCTCTAGAGTTAGCTAAGTGGCTTGAAAAAAGGAATGAAGTGGAATGGGTGAATTACCCAGGGCTGAATTCAAGTAAATATAAGTCTCTAGCAAAAAAATATCTTCCAAAAGGACAAAGTGGACTTATTACTTTTGGAGTTAAAGGAGGTTATGAATCTGCTAAAACAGTTGCTGATAAAACGGCTATTTTCTCACTATTAGCAAATATTGGAGATACCAAATCTTTAATTATTCACCCTGCTAGCACAACTCATCAACAACTTGGTCTAGAAGACCAAGCTTCTACAGGTGTTACAAGCGACTTGATTAGGCTTTCTGTTGGATTGGAAGACATTGAAGACCTAAAAAAAGATTTAGAGTTAGCTTTTTCAAAAATTGATTCAAAAGTTTTAGTATAAATTATTTATATGACAGATTTAAATAAGCTTAATATTTTTAATTATGTTTCATTTAATGGGACAAATTTTGATATTGAGCTTTCTTACCAAACTTTCGGATTACCAATTGGAAATTCGCCAATTGTATTAGTTAACCATGCTTTAACAGGCAATTCAAATGTAGTTGGAGAAAATGGTTGGTGGAATTCAATAATTGGAAAAGAAAAATTAATTGATACAGAAAAATATTCAGTTATAGCTTTTAATTTTCCTGGGAATGGATACGATGGTAATTTAATTGAAAATTACCAAGACTTAATTTTAAGAGATATTGCTAAAATATTTTTAATTGGTTTACATAAACTCGAAGTAGAATCTTTATTTGCAATAATTGGAGGATCTATAGGAGGAGGTTTAGTATGGGAAATGGCTGCTTTATCACCTGGTTTGGCACAAAATTTTATTCCAGTTGCTTGTGATTGGAAGTCATCAGATTGGCTTATTGCTAACACAAGATTACAACATCAAATATTAAATAATTCATCGAAGCCTATACATGATGCTAGAATACATGCTATGTTGTGTTATAGGTCTCCAAAATCTTTTGATTTAAAATTTAATAGATCTAAGAATGAAGTATTAAGTGTTTTTAACGTTGAAAGTTGGCTCCTTCATCATGGTGAAAAACTTCAAAAAAGGTTTCAATTGTATTCTTATAAATTAATGAATCATTTGCTTTCTACAATTGATATTACTAGAGATAATGAAATTGATTTTTCAGATATAATTTCAACAATTAAAGGTAATATTTATATTGTTTCAGTTGATTCAGATTTATTTTTCACAGATTATCACAGTCGAAATACTTTTTATAAAGTGTGTAAAGTTAAAGACAATGTTTTTTACAGACCTATTAAATCTGTTCATGGACATGATGCATTTTTAATTGAATTCGATCAGTTGAAAGAGTTATTGTCAGAAATATTTGTAAATAAGAAGTCTTCATTATTGAGGACTTTGCAGAAGGTATAATTACTTTTTTAATTGATTTTTTTTTTACGATAAGTAATACTACTTTTACAACTTAAATACGAAATGATAAATTTATCTTATTATCGTCAAAAATTTTATTTCTACTTCTATTTTGAAGAAGAAAAAGGACTTTTGTATATATAAGATATTACTAAAATATATAATTAAAGGTCCTGATAAAATCAGGACCTTTTTTTTTAAAATATAATATGAATAAAGTAGCCATTCAAGGGATAGAAGGATCTTACCACCACCAAGTGGCTATGGAGTATTTTGGTGATTCTGTTGAAGTTATAGAGCTCTTGTCTTTTGACGAAGTTGCAGATTCTGTTAATGATGGTTTTTGTGAGTTTGGACTTATGGCAATTGAAAACTCAATAGCAGGCTCTATAATTCCAAATTACGCATTAATTGATAGTTTAGGTTTGAATATTGTAGGTGAATACTTCATTAATATAAACCATCAGTTGATGGCTTTGCCAGGTTCTAGTATTGATAATTTAGAAGTTGTTGCATCACATCCTATGGCTTTGTTACAGTGTAAGGATTTTTTTAAAAGTTTTCCTAAAATAACTTTGATTGAAGATAAAGATACTGCTGAAGTAGCAAAGAGAATATCTGAAAATAAAATTATAAATACAGGAGCTATTGCAAGTGTTCATGCTTCTCAACTTTATAATCTGGAGATACTTGCCAAAAATATTCAAACAATTAAGAATAATGAAACAAGATTTGTTATTGTTTCAAAAAATCCATTATCAGATGATTTAGCACTAAATAAAGCATCTTTTAAATTTTCTTTAAGTCATGAAGCAGGAAGTTTAGCTTCAGTATTAAATACTTTAAAAGATTTTGACTTAAACTTAACCAAAATACAATCTTTACCTATAATTGAAATCCCATGGAAATATTCTTTCTTTATTGATGTCACATTTAAATCAATAGGTGATTTATATAAATCTTTACATCATATTGACAAGAAAGTAGAATCGATTAAGGTTTTAGGGGTTTACAAAAATCAAATGAAATGATAGAACAGGCAAATAGGTTAAATACTGTTGAAGAATACTATTTTTCAAAAAAACTTAGAGAAGTCTCCGAGTTAGTTAACTCAGGAGAAATGATTATTAATATGGGTATTGGAAGTCCTGATTTATTTCCTTCGAAAGAGGTAATTGAAGCATTATCCTTAAGTTTAAATGACCAGTTTGCTCATAAATATCAAAGTTATCAAGGGCTTATTGAACTTCGTAAAGCAATATCAGATTTTTATTTTAGATTTTTTAAAGTTAGATGTAATCCTGATAATGAAGTTTTACCTTTAATGGGCTCTAAAGAAGGTATCATGCATATTTCTTTAGCTTTTTTAAACCCTGGAGACGAAGTCTTAATTCCAAACCCTGGTTACCCTACTTATTTATCAGTAACTAAACTTGTTGAAGCTAAACCTATTTTTTATAATCTTTCGAAAAAAAACAATTGGTTTCCAGATTTAAAAACTTTAGAAAATCAAGATCTTTCAAAAGTAAAAATTATGTGGATAAATTATCCTCATATGCCAACTGGGGCTTCTGCTAGTTTAATGCAGTTTCAAGAATTGATTTTATTTGCCAAAAAACATAATATATTATTAATAAATGACAATCCTTATAGCTTTATTTTAAACAATGACTTTGTGAGTTTACTTTCAGTTGATAATTCCATGGAGGTTGCAATGGAATTAAATTCTCTAAGTAAGTCTTTTAATTTATCTGGTTGGAGAGTAGGAATGTTAATTGGTTCAAAAGATAATATTTCTAAAGTTTTAAAAGTGAAAAGCAATATGGATTCAGGAATGTTTTATGGAATTCAAAAAGGAGCCATAAAAGCGCTAAGCTTGAAAAAAAATTGGTTTGAATCACTTAATTTTCAATACAATAAAAGAAGAAAATTAATTTGGGAGTTAGCAACAGCTCTAGAATGTGAGTTTGACAAAAAATCAAAAGGATTGTTTGTTTGGGCAAAACTTCCTTCAGGAATTAAAAGTTCTGAAAAATTCATTGATCAAATTTTAAAAGATAAAAAAATTTTTATAGCTCCTGGAACAATTTTCGGTTCAGAAGGAGAGGGCTATATAAGGTTTTCATTATGCATAAAAGAAGATAAAATTATTGAAGCAATTAAAAGGTGTGAAAAATGAATATAGCAATCATTGGTTTAGGTTTAATGGGTGGGTCTTTTGCTTTAGATGTGAAATCAGTTATTTCAAATTCTATAATTTATGGAATGGATAATTCTGATTTAAACCAAATTGAAGCTTTAAAATTAGGTTTAATTGATCAGGTGATTTCATATGACGATCTTTTTAATATGGATTTGATTTTAATCTCAATTCCAGTAAGTCATTCTTTAAGTGTAATTCCTATGGTTCTTGACAGGATAAATGATAATGCTTTAGTTTTTGATGTTGGTTCAACTAAAGAATCTATATGTAAAACTTTAAAAAACCACCCTAAAAGATCTAATTTTTTAGCAACTCATCCAATGGCTGGAACAGAGTTTTCTGGTCCTAAAGCTGCTCATAATGGATTGTATTTAGGTAAAACAAATATTTTGTGTGAATTCGAAAAAACAGATATTAATTTGAAAAAATTTGCTTTAGAAATTTTTGACAAATTAAATATGAAAATAATTTACATGGATCCAAAATCTCATGATGTTCATGTAGCTTATGTTTCTCATTTATCTCATATTAGTTCTTTTATGCTTGGAAAGACAGTTATTGAAAAAGAAAAAAATGAAAAAAATATTTTTGATCTAGCAGGAAGTGGCTTTGAGTCAACTGTGAGGTTAGCTAAAAGTCTTCCAGAAACATGGACTCCTATTTTTTTACAGAATAAAAATAATTTAGTTTTAGCGATTGAAGAATATGTTTCTAATTTAAATGATTTAAAGAAAATTATTAAAAACAATGATGGCGATAAACTTTCATCAATATTAAATGATACAAATAGAATTAAAGAAATATTAAGTAATAAATCAGAAAATGGAAAATAAAAAAGATATGAGAAGCTGGCTAGAGGAGTTTAAACTAAATCACCCTTTAGTAATTGCTGGACCTTGTAGTGCTGAAACAGAAGAACAAGTGTTGAAAATTGCTCATGATTTAAAAGATACAGATGTATCGATTTATAGAGCGGGAATTTGGAAACCTAGAACAAGACCTGGTATGTTTGAAGGTGTTGGAGCTATTGGATTAAAATGGCTTCAAAAAGTTAAAAAAGAAACAGGATTATTAACTGCTACTGAAGTGGCTAATGCAAGCCATGTTAAATTGGCTTTAGAGTATGATATTGATGTTTTATGGATTGGAGCTAGATCAACTGTAAGTCCTTTTATTGTACAAGAAATTGCAGATGCTTTAAATGGGACGGATAAAATTATTCTTGTTAAGAACCCTGTGAATCCTGATTTGTCTTTATGGCTTGGTGGAATTGAAAGGTTGTATTCTGCTAATATTAAAAAACTTGGAGTTATTCACAGGGGTTTTTCAACATATGAAAAAACGAAATACAGAAACAATCCGGAGTGGCAATTGACAATTGAATTACAAAATAGATTTCCAGACCTTCCTTTAATTTGTGATCCCTCTCATATTGCAGGTAGAAGAGATATTCTACAAGAAATTTCACAGACAGCACTAGATTTGAATTTTGATGGTTTAATGATAGAGACGCATTCGGACCCTGACAATGCATGGAGTGATGCTGCCCAGCAAATTACTCCGAAAAGACTTGTTAAAATGATGCAAGATTTAAAAACAAGAAAAGTTACTAATGAAGAAGTGGATTATAAAAACAAGTTAAACACACTTAGAACTCAGATAGATATCATTGATCACGGATTACTTGATACTCTTGGAAAAAGAATGAATTTGGCTATTAAAATAGGAGGTCTTAAAAAGGAAAAAAATGTTGCAGTTTTGCAAACTAAAAGATGGAACGAGATTCTTGGAAAAATGATTTTAGAAGGCGAACAGAAAGGGTTGAGTGAAGAATTTGTATTGCGAATGTTTAAGGCGATTCATCAAGAGTCAATAAATCATCAAGAAAAAGTCATTAATAGTAAGTAAATATATGAAAGGACGAGTTTATAAATCAACTGGAAATTGGTATTCTGTTCATACAGAATCTAGTCAGATTTATAAATGTAATATAAAAGGGAAATTTAGGTCCTTTGATATTAAAAGCACTAATCCAATTGCTGTTGGAGATATTGTAAATTTTGAAATAGCTAACAAAGAAGAATTAAAAGGAATTATTTATGAAATTGAAAAGAGGGAAAACTATATAATTAGAAAATCCGTTAACCTATCGAAGCAATCACATATAATAGCTTCTAATATCGACTGCTGTTTTTTGATAGTAACTCCAAATAGTCCAACTACTTCTTCAATATTTATTGATAGAGTTTTAGTGGCTACTAAATCTTTTGGAATTGAAACTGTGATTTTATTTAATAAAATAGATGATTATTCAAAAAATGATTTAGAAGAAGTTAATCGATTAGAATGTATTTATGATCAAATCGGTTATAAATCGTTAAAGATTTCTGCTTTAAAAGAACTTAATATTCAAGCAGTTAAAGATTTGATGTTAAATAAAATTTCAATTTTTACTGGTCATAGTGGAGTGGGGAAAACAAGCCTTGTAAATGCATTAGATCCGAATTTATTGCTTAAAACAACAGAAATTTCAAAAACAAACGAGCAAGGTCAGCATACTACTACTTTTGCGGAAATGTTTGACTTAAATTTTGAGGCTTCAATTATTGATAGTCCTGGAATAAAAGGATTTGGCTTAATAGATATAGATAAAAATGAATTAGGAGATTTTTTTACAGAATTTATTTTATATAAACCAAACTGTAAATTTAATAACTGTCTTCATCAGAAAGAACCTAATTGTGCTATTAAAGAAGCTGTAAAAAATGGTTATATTTCAGATTCTAGGTATAAAAGTTATTTAAGTTTATTAGTAGAAGATAAAAGTAATTTTAGAACAGATTATTGGGAATAAATGAGAGTAGTAATTCAAAGAGTAACAAAGGCTAGTGTTGAAGTTGATAATTTAATTGTTTCTTCAATTGAATCTGGATTAGTTGTTTTGCTAGGGATTGAGAATGAGGATAACTCAAATGATATAGAATGGTTAACTACTAAAATCTCTCAATTAAGAATTTTTGACGATCAAAATAAGGTTATGAATAATTCTCTTATTGATGTTAATGGAGATATAATAGTAATTAGTCAATTTACTCTTCATGCTTCAACTAGAAAAGGAAATAGACCCTCATACTTAAAAGCTTCAAAAAGTGATTTTGCAAATAAAATTTATAAAGAATTTTTGTCTTCAATTGAAATTAAAATTAAAAAGAAGCCGTTTTCAGGTTTTTTCGGCGCAGATATGTTGGTTAAAATTGAAAATGATGGTCCTGTGACTATCTTTATTGATTCCAAAAATAAAGAATAATTATTGCAATGGGACTAAAAAAAATACAAAAAGAAGTTGATAACTGGATTAAAGAGCATGGTGTTCGTTATTTTGACCCACTTACAAATATGGCTCAACTTTCTGAAGAGGTTGGAGAAGTTGCTAGAATTATAGCTCGAAGATATGGCGAGCAGTCTGAAAAAGAATCTGATAAAGACAAAGATCTGGCTGAAGAGCTTTCAGATGTTATTTTTGTAGTAATGTGTTTGGCAAATCAAACTGGTTTAGATTTAGAAAAAGCATTTGATGAAAAATTAAAAATTAAAACAAAAAGAGACCTTTTAAGACACAAAAATAATTCTAAACTAAAAAAATAATAATGAGTTTTTTAGTTGAATATTCCAATACTCGAATCAACCACTCTTTTAATATATCAGGTTCTAAAAGTGAATCTAATAGGCTACTTATTTTAAAATATATTTTTAAAAATATTGACATTGAAAATATTTCTAATTCAGATGATACTAAATTATTAGAGCAATATTTAAAAAATGAGTCTCCTTTAATTGATGTTCATCATGCTGGAACTGCAATGCGTTTTTTAACTGCTTATCTGTCAACTAAAAAGAATAAATCTTTTAAAATTACTGGCTCTGATAGAATGCAAAACAGACCAATAGAAGTTTTAGTAACAGCACTGAATGAATTAGGTGCAGACATTACTTATATAAATAATTCTGGATTCCCTCCTCTTAGTATTAATGGTAAAAAACTTGATGGAGGCGAAATTTCTTTAAGTTCTGAATTAAGCAGTCAGTATATTACTGCTTTAATGCTTATTGCACCCTCCCTTAAGCAAGGCTTAATTATAAATTTAAAAGGCCCGATTACATCAAAACCATATATTTCAATGACATCTATTATTTTAAATAGGGTTGGAGTTAAATGCGAGTTTTCTGGAAATAAAATCTCTATTAAATCAACACGTTTAATTAAAAATAGTATTCAGAAAGTTGAATCTGACTGGAGTTCCCTTTCGTATTTTTATAGTATCGTTGCTTTATCAGAAGGTTCAGAGTTAAGTATAGGCAGATATAGTATGAACTCTATTCAAGGAGATAAAAGGCTAATAGATATCTATAAAAAACTTGGGGTAGAGACTACTTTTGAAAATGATGTTGTCTTTATTAAGAATAGTAATAAATCAGAGTCTTTACAATCTTTAGAGTTGAACTTGTCTGACACGCCTGATATAGCGCAAACAATAGCTGTAACATGTTTTGGTTTAGGTTTGTCTTGTGATTTATATGGATTACATACTTTGAAAATTAAAGAAACAGATAGATTGAAAGCTTTAAAAATAGAGTTAAATAAGTTGGGGGCAATTGTTGAAATAACAAAAGATAGTTTTCATTTAAACAAGTCAAGTGAGATGAAGTCTTATGTTTCAATTGACACTTATAATGATCATAGAATGGCTATGTCATTTGCTCCTTTAGCAGTTTGTAAGCCCATAATTATTAATGATCCTGGGGTTGTTACTAAATCATTTCCTGATTTTTGGAACCATTTAAAAGGAATGAATTTTTTAGTTTCAAAAAAATAATTTAATTATATCTAAATAAACTTGACTTTGCTAGTCTCATGAGTGTATATTTGCACTTTCTAAATTTATATACATGAAACTTTCACAATTTCACTTTGAATTACCAGACGAACGATTATCAGAATATCCCTCAGAACATAGGGATGAATCTAGATTAATGGTTTTAGACAGAAAAAACGAAACAATAGAACACAAATCTTTTAAAGATATTATCAATTATTTTGATGAAGGAGACACTTTTGTGTTAAATAATACTAAAGTTTTCCCTGCTAGACTTATGGGTAATAAAGAAAAAACTGGTGCTAGAATAGAAGTTTTTCTTTTAAGAGAGTTAAATGAAGAGCAGAGACTTTGGGATGTTTTGGTTGATCCTGCTAGAAAAATTAGAATTGGAAATAAACTTTATTTTGGTGATGATGACAGTTTAGTTGCTGAAGTAATAGATAACACAACTTCAAGAGGAAGAACTTTGAGATTTTTATATGACGGGTCTTATGAAGAATTTCGTAAAGCTCTTTTTGAACTAGGTCAAACTCCTTTGCCTAAATATATTCAAAGAGAAGTTGAAAGTATGGATAAAGAAAGATATCAAACTATATACGCAAAACATGAAGGAGCTGTATCAGCGCCAGCTGCTGGATTGCATTTTTCAAAACAACTACTTAAAAAACTTGAAATCAAAGGAATAAATTTAGCAGAATTAACATTACATATAGGTTTAGGAACCTTCAATTCTGTAGAGGTTGAAGATCTTTCGAAACACAAAATGGACTCAGAAGAACTTTTTATTAATCAAAAGGCATGTGATATCGTTAATAATGCTAAGAAAAATAAAAAAAGAATTTGTGCAATAGGAACAACGTCAATGAGAGGCATGGAATCTTCCGTATCTTCGTTTAGGACTTTAAATCCATATAGTGGTTGGACACATAAATTTATATTCCCACCTTATGATTTTAGAGTCGCGAATTCAATGATTACTAACCTTCATACCCCTAAATCGACATTGTTAATGATGGCCTCTGCTTTTGCAGGTCCAGATTTTATTAAAGAAGCTTACGCTATTGCTATTAAAGAAAAGTATAACTTTTATTCTTATGGTGATGCAATGTTAATTATATAGAGAACTTATTATGAAAGTAAAAAAAGACATACGTTCTTTAAGTCTTAAAGAGTTATGTTCTTTTTTTGAATCTAATAATTACCCTACTTTTAGAGGAAATCAAGTATATAATTGGTTATGGAATAAATCCTGTTTTTCTTTTAATGAAATGACAAATCTTTCCTTAGAATTAAGAGAGGTTTTAAAAAAAGATTTTGTTATTAATCATATCAAAATAGATGAAATTCAAAAAAGTAATGATGGCACTATCAAAAATGCTGTAAAGCTTTTTGATGATCTATTAGTTGAATCTGTGTTGATACCTGTTAAAAACAGAACCACTGCATGTATTTCAAGTCAAGTTGGTTGTAGTCTAGATTGTGAATTTTGCGCTACTTCTAAATTAAAAAGAATTAGAAACCTTAATCCAGATGAAATTTTTGATCAAGCTTCTACAATAAACCTTCAGAGTAAATTTTATTATAATAGACCCATATCAAATATAGTTTTTATGGGTATGGGAGAGCCTTTGTTGAATTATAAAAATTTAATGAAAGGGATCGAAATGATAACTAATGAAGGTGGTTTAGGAATGTCTCCAAAAAGAATCACAGTTTCAACATCTGGAATTTCAAAACTAATTATTAAAATGGCAGATGATAATGCTAAATTTAACTTAGCAGTTTCTTTGCATTCCGCTATTGAAGAAACTCGAAATAAAATAATGCCATTTTCGTTAAAATTTCCTTTGACTGACTTAAAGGAAGCTATTAAGTATTGGAGTGATAAAACTCAAAAAATAGTAACATATGAATACATTGTTTGGAAAGGAATTAATGACGACTCTAAACATATAGATGCGTTAGTGAATTTTTGCAAATACTCCCCCTCAAAAGTAAATATTATTGAATACAACAAAACGGACAATGATTTTTTTATTCCTGCTGATGATGCTATAATTAAAAAATATATTAAAGAGCTAGAAAAAAATAGAATTCCTGTTACTATTAGGAAATCAAGAGGAAAAGATATTGATGCGGCTTGCGGTCAATTAGCTAATAAATTAAAGCAATAAAAAAATTATTTAATTAAGTATATTCATTAAATGAAAACGGTAGAATTAATTAAATTACCAATAAAAAACGAGATGGAACTCTTTGAGAAAAAGTTTTCCAATTTAATGATTTCGAAAGTTTCATTACTCAATAGAATTACTCATTACGTAATTAATAGGAAAGGCAAACAAATGAGGCCGATGTTTGTATTTTTAAGTGCTAAAATAATTTCAAGTGAAATTGTTAGCGATAAAGTGTTTAGAGCCGCTTCGATAATTGAATTAATACACACTGCTACTTTAATACATGACGATATTGTTGACTCAAGTAATATGAGAAGAGGGTTTTTTTCTTTGAATGCTCTTTGGAAAAATAAAATTGCAGTTTTAGTTGGTGATTTTTTATTATCTAAAGGAATGTTATTGTGTATTGATAACGAAGATTTTGATCTTCTTAAAATCATATCTAACTCTGTGAAAGATATGAGTGAAGGTGAATTGCTACAGATTGAAAAAGCAAGAAAATTAGATATTGACGAACAAACATACTTTGACATTATAACAAAAAAAACAGCATCTTTAATAGCTTCATGCTGTGCTTTGGGAGCAGCAGCTTCTAATGGATCAAATGAAAAAATCGAATTTTTTAGAAAACTTGGAGAAAAAGTAGGAATAGCTTTTCAATTAAAAGATGATTTGTTTGATTACGGAAGTAAAAAAATAGGAAAACCTATTGGAGTAGATTTAAAAGAAAAAAAATTAACTCTTCCTATAATATATTCTATCAATAACTCTTCAAAATCAAAGAAAAGATGGCTTATAAATTCAATTAAAAATCACAGTAAAGACAGTAAAGTAATTAAAGAAGTCATTGATTATGTAAAAGATACAGGAGGAATAGAATACACAAATTCTAAACTTATGTCTTTTCATCAATCTGCTTTAAGTGATCTAAAAAAATTAGATGACAGTGAATATAAGAAGAGCTTAAAAAGGTTAATTAATTACGTTATTGAAAGGGAGTACTAGCAGAGTGATATAATATTATTCATTTCACTTAAATGATGTTTTTTTTATTTAAATTGTTAATGTAAAATCAATAAATTGATATCTAAAACAACAATAGATAAAGTTTTCGAGCAATCACTTGTAGAAGAGGTGGTAGGAGATTTTGTTCAGTTAAAAAAAACAGGATCAAATTTTAAAGGTTTAAGTCCTTTTTCAAACGAAAAAACTCCAAGTTTTGTTGTTTCTCCAGTAAAACAAATTTGGAAAGATTTCAGTAGTGGAAAGGGTGGTAATGCTGTCGCTTTTTTAATGGAACATGAGCACTTTACTTATCCAGAAGCCATAAAGTATTTAGCTAGAAAGTATAATATAGAAATTGAAGAAACTCAACTAAATTCTATAGATAAAGAGAAGGCTAGTGAAAGGGAAAGCTTGTATATCATTTCTGAATATGCAAAAGAATTTTTTAAAAACACCTTAAGAAATTCAAGTCAAGGCAAAACAATTGGATTAACTTATTTTAAGGAAAGAGGTTTTAGTGACGAAACAATTGAAAAGTATGATCTTGGTTTTTCTCCTGACGATCAAAGTTATTTTTCAAATCCTGCAATAGAAAAAGGATATGACAAGGGATTTTTAGAGAAATCTGGTTTAACGATTTTTCAAAACTCTAAACCTATTGATAGATTTAGAGGTAGGATTATTTTTCCAATTCACAGTATGTCTGGAAGAATTTTAGGTTTTGGAGGAAGAATATTAAACAAAGAAATTAAAACTGCAAAATATTTAAACTCACCTGAAAGTTTAATTTATTTTAAAAGTAAAATTCTTTATGGGATTTATTTCGCTAAACAGGAAATCGCAAAACTCGATAATTGCTATATTGTTGAGGGATACACTGATGTAATTCAGCTTCATCAAAAGGGGATTAAAAATGTTGTTTCATCTTCAGGGACTGCCCTTTCTATAGATCAAGTAACCTTAATAAGAAGGTTGACTTCAAATATCACCATGCTTTTTGATGGAGACAAGGCTGGTGTTAATGCAACCTTAAGAGGGATAGATTTAATATTATCGGCAGGATTAAATGTTAGTGTTTGTTCTTTTCCAGAAGGAGAAGATCCGGATAGTTATAGTCAAGATAGGAGTTTTGAGGAAGTAAATGATTTTTTAACAAAAAACTCTCAAGATTTCATACAATTTAAGGCTTCTATTTTAGTAGAAGAAAGCAAGGATGATCCTATTTTAAAAGCAAAAACTATTAATGAAATAGTAAAAAGTATATCGATAATACCTGATAGAATAAAACAAGAGATTTACGTAAAACATTGTTCTAGTATTATGGACGTTTCTGAAGAAGTATTGTTTAACTCTTTAGCTCAACGAACTAAAAATGAAATTCCTGTTATATCGAAAAAAAGAATTTCTAAAGTCGAAAAAACTTCAAAACTTCAAAAAATTAACATTTTATTTGAGTTAGAAAGAAAGATCATTGAAATATTATTATTATATGGACACAAAGAAGAGCAATTTGAAGAGCTTGTATTAAAAAATGATGATAATGGGAATGTTTTATTAGAACCAGTATTAGTTAAATCAATAGTTCATAAAAAGATTTTTTTGGATCTTCAACAAGATGAAATAGAATTCACTAACGATTCTTTTAAAATACTTTATAAAAAAATAATTCAAGAATTTCAAGAAAATGAAAAATTAGTATTGGATGTTTTTTTAAATTCAATGGATATAGAGCTGTCTAATCAGGTAACTTCAATATTGATGAGTGAAGACCAATATCAATTACATGATTGGCTTAGTAAAGATATATTAGTGAAAGACAAAAATGAAGTTGTGGGTCAACTTGTCACAGAGACTATATTAAGTTTAAGAACTTACTTGATAAATGAAAAGGTTAAAGAATTACAAACTGAGACTAAGAAAAATAACACAGATAATTCAGAAATTCTTAAAGAAATTAATGATTATTACAAGCTAAAATCCCTTCTTTATGAAAAATTAAACAGAGTTATTTAGTCTATTTCAGTTCTTCAGGAATTAAATAAACTGGGATTGGACTCATCTTATGAAGATTCTGTTTATTTAGTTTAATTAAAATATCGAAAACTTCTTTCTCTCTTCCTTGAAATTCCAATGAACTTTTCCCGAAATCTTTTTGCTTCATAGCCCATTCTAATTCACTATATGTAGCTTCAATTTGATCTTCGTCAGTCCTTTCGTCATCCCAAAGTCCATCAGTTGGTTTTGCAATTAAAATTTCATTATTAATATTTAAATGTTCAGATAATTCAAAAACTTCAGTTTTATATAGGTCTGCAATTGGGCTAATATCTACTCCTCCATCACCATATTTTGTATAAAATCCTATCCCAAAATCTTCGACTTTATTTCCAGTACCAACAACTAAGTAATTATTCAAACTAGCAAAATAATACAGGGTGGTCATTCTTAATCTAGACCTTGAATTAGCTAGAGATAATAAGTTATTTCTTTGATTAATTTCATCAACTGAGTTTTTAAATGAATGAAAGGTTTCCCCAAGATCTATGGTTTTAGAAATAACGTTATTGAAGTTTGAAGACAACCATTTAATATGATTTGTGGCTCTGTTTTGTTCATTTGAATTTTGAAAAATAGGCATGTCTAAACATAATGTAGGTAATCCCGTTCTAGCGCATAGTGTTGAAGTTAGAGCTGAATCAATTCCACCAGAAATCCCTATAACAAATCCTTTTGTTTTAGATTTTTTCGAATATTTTTTTAGCCAATCAATAATGTTTGTTGAAATTTTTGATGAGTTCATTAATTTAATTATATTATTAAATGTTTTAGAATTATTTATTTAGTTTATATTAATTTTGACATGGTGATGAGTATAAATGTAAAATTAATGTTTTATGAATGATTTTAAAATTTACAAAGTTATTTTATTAATTTTTTTATTAAATATACTAGCTTGTTCTCAAAAAGAAAAAGCATCTAACATAGAGATAGTTCGTTTTGAAAAGGAATTTCATCATTCAAGTGAAGAATCTCTTCTTGATTTAATAAAAAAGTATCCATTTCTTTTTCCAAATGAATATCCAATTTCAATTTGGAATAATTTATTAAAAGATTCTTCAAAAATTAAAATATTCAACGAAACTCTTAAAGTATTTCAAAATTTCGATCCAATCGCTAAAGAAATAGAATTGATTTTTATTAATGCTAAAAATATATTTCCAAATTTTACTCCTCCAAAAGTTTTTACATTGAATTCTGAATCAGAATATTTAAATAGAGTTATTTATGCTGATTCTTTACTATTTATTTCATTAGATTCTTATTTAGGAGAAAGTTATTATAAAGGAATACCTAGTTATATTTCTCAAACTATGAGTGAAAAATTTATAACTAATGATGTAGCTTTTAAAATATCAGAACACTATGTTAAAGATGCTATTAATGAATTAGATTCTTTAGATAGAACCTTTTTATCTAAAATGATTTTTCATGGTAAAGTGCTATTTATTAATAAATTATTATTACCAGAAAATGAAGATTATTTATTATTTCATTCTAGTAAAGATAAAATAGATTGGGCAAATGATAATGAGAATAATATTTGGGCTAATTTTGTAGAAAATGAATATCTATATGATACTAACGATGAGTTAAAAACCAGGTTTATTTTAATTTCTCCTTATTCAAAATTTAATTTAGATATTGATAAAAATTCTCCAGGAAGTATAGGTAAATGGTTGGGGTATAGGATTGTAAGTTCGTTCATGAAAAATAATATCGTTAGTATAGAGCAGTTGATGAAAGAGAATTATCAGAATATTTTCAATAAATCAAATTATAAACCAAAAAAGAAATGAAAAAAACTCAAATAATTTTTGATGTAGAATTAGATAAAAATAAAATTCCAGAAAAAATTTCTTGGTCTGCAAGTGATGGTGGCATTAAGGCTAAAGAGTCCAAAGCAGCTTTTATATCAGTCTGGGATGACAAAGTTCAAGAAACTCTTAAAATTGACCTTTGGACTAAAGATATGCCTCTAGACCAAATGAATGTATTTTTTCACCAAACATTGGTTAGTATGAGTGATACTTTTTTGAGATCAACTCAGAACGAAAAAATGACTGATTCTTTTAAACAGTTTTGTGATTATTTTGCAGAAAATCTTAAAATTAAATTACCCTCTAATTAAGATCATGAATTTCATTTAATATTTCTTTTCTACCAATTTTATCTTTTGAAGAACTTACTATGCAGTCAGGAGATATTTTAATTGAATTTATGATTTCAATAATGTAGTTGCCAGCTTTTGATTCCTTTTCACTTTTATTAAGTTTATCGGATTTGGTGAAAATAATTTTAAAAAGTATATTATTTTCATGTAGCCAATTCATAAATTCAATATCAATTTTTTGAGGATCTAGCCTAATGTCTATTAAAACAAAAGTTAATGTAATAGAAGGTCTATTTGTAAAATAATCTATTATTATATTTTCAATTTTCTTCTTTTCTTTTTTTGAAGTTTTTGCATAGCCATATCCAGGTAAATCAACTAAAAACCAATTATTATTAATTAAAAAGTGATTAATCAATAATGTTTTTCCTGGAGTTCCAGAAATCTTAGCTAATTTTTTGTTTTGGGTAAGCATATTTATTAAAGAAGACTTACCGACATTTGATCTACCTATAAAGGCGAATTCTGTTAATTCTTTGGAAGGGCAATCTTTTGCAGTTGTGCTACTTTTTATAAAAACAGATGATTTAATTTCCATTTTAGAAGCCCTTTATGGAAAACCATTTTTCTACTATTGCATTAAATTCATCAGGGAATTCCATCATTGGGGCATGACCGCATTTTTTTAACCAAAACAGATCGGAATTTGGCAGAAGCTTATGGAATTCATTTGCTACTTCTGGAGGTGTTACCTTGTCATTTTCTCCCCAAATTAAAGCTGTAGGAATATTTATTTTAGGTAGATCGTTCGCCATGTTGTGTCTAATGGCGCTTTTAGCCATTGCTAGTATTTTTATAACTTTCCTTCTGTCGTTGACTGATTCGAAAACTTCGTCCACGACTTCTTTCGTTGCTACTTTAGGGGAGTAAAACACTTCTTGCGTCTTTTTTTTTATAAACTCATAGTCTCCTCTTTTAGGATATGTATCTCCCATTGCATTTTCATATAAACCTGAACTTCCAGTTAATACTAAAGCTTTTGTATTTTCTGGGAAGAGTTTGGAATGGATTAATCCAACATGACCACCAAGAGAATTGCCAACTAGAATAACCTGGTCTAGATTTAAGTATTTAATAAAATTATTTATATATTTTGCAAAATATTTAACATTAGTATCCAGAAGAGAAGCCGTGTATATAGGCAATTCAGGCATAAATACTTGATATCCTAATTTAGGGAAGTGAGATATAAATCCCTCAAAATTTGCTAGACCCCCCATTAGACCATGTAAAATTATCACAGGTTTTCCTTCACCTTCTTTTAAATATCTAAAACTGCCATCTTCAAATTGCTGTTTAAATTTCATGTAAATAATAATATTTAATGCAAATATAGGTAATTAGTAATTACAAATTTTAGTGTAAACCTCATAGAAAACTTAATCTTATATTTAAATAAAGTATTGATTTACATTGTATTACAATATTTAAAGCACACTTATATAAAATTATTAACAAAGTGGTAAAAAGTGGTAAAAAGTGGTAAAATTTCAATATATTTGAGTTAAACCAAAAATTATTCATTGATTAACTTAATCGGAACATATGAGTGTAAAGCAGATGTTAAAGGTCGTCTGATGTTGCCTATTGCTTTAAAAAAACAACTTGGAATTAATTTAAATGAAAGTTTTATACTTAAAAGGTCTGTTTTTCAACCATGTTTAGAGCTTCACCCTATTGTGGAATGGAAAATTACAATGGATAAAATTAATATGCTTAATAGGTTTGTTAAAAAGAATAATGATTTCATTAGACTCTATACTGCTGGTGTAAGAATAGTTGATTTGGATAATAGTGGAAGAATATTAATTCCTAAAGATTTACTAAAATCATATTTCTCTAAAAATGAACTAGTACTTACTTCTGCTGTTAATATCATAGAGATTTGGGATAAAAATTCATATGAAGAAGTAATTAATGATCCTCAAGTCGATTTTGGTGAATTGTCAGAAAGTGTAATGGGTAATTCAAATAGTGATGTATCATAAACCAGTAATGCTTAATGAGTCTATAGAAAGTTTATGTACTAATGAAAGTGGAGTTTATGTGGATTTAACTTACGGAGGTGGTGGTCATTCAAGTTCAATTTTAAATTTTTTAGGTAAAAAGGGAAAACTAGTGGCTTTTGATCAAGATTCAGATGCTATAAATAACAAAGCTGATGATAATAGGTTGTTATTGATCAATCAGAATTTTAAGCATTTAAAACAGAATTTAAATTACTATGGATATGAAGAAGTAGATGGTGTCTTAGCTGACCTTGGTGTTTCTTCTTTTCAATTCGATCAACCTGAAAGAGGATTTTCGATAAGATACGATTCAGACCTAGATATGAGAATGAATAAAAATGCTGATTTAAAAGCATCAGATATTTTAAATAATTACTTGGAATCAGATTTAGCACAAGTTTTTTATGACTTTGCAGATTTAAGAAATTCAAGAGCTATTGCTAAGCATATTGTTGATTTTAGGACTGAAAATCAAATTAAAACAACAAAGCAATTAAACGATTTATTGAGTTCATTTTTACCTAAAGGATATGAAAATAAAATTTTAGCTAAAATCTATCAATCTTTAAGGATTGAAGTAAATAGCGAAATAAATGCTTTAAAAGAAATGTTATCTCAACTGCCAGAAGTAGTTAAAAAAGGGGGTAAAATAGTGCTAATCACCTACCATTCAATAGAAGATAGATTAGTTAAACGATTTATTCAAAATGGTTGTTTTGAATCTGAACCAATTAAAGATGATTTTGGAAAAACAAACTTACCATTTAAAAGATTATTTAAGTTTAAAGTTCCATCCGTTCAAGAAGTCAAATTAAACAATAGAGCGAGAAGCGCTAAACTAAGGTCAGCAATAAGATTATGAGTAATAATTTAAAAAATATACTATTAGGTACTTTTTTAGTTGAAGAGGGTTCTGGAAAGAATTTCAAATTTGTAATATTTCTTTTTTTATTATGTTTTGTTATGATTTATTCATCTCATTCAGTAGATGAAAAAATTATAATAATCAGTGATGTGAAGAGCGAAGTTTCCGTTCTGCAAAGTCAATTTATTGAAAACAGAAAAAAAGTAATGAAATTAAAAATGGAATCAAATGTTGCTACCATTATGAAAGTAAGAAAAATTAAAAGTTCAACTAATCCACCCAAAAAAATAATAATAAACTAATGTTGACTAATCAAAAACAATTTTTGTACAGGCTTTATTTTGTCGCTAGTATATTAGTTGTTTTAGGTTTAGGTATTGGATATAAAATTTTTCACATTCAATTTATAGAAGGTGAAAAATATCGAAAAATTGCACTAGAAAAAACAGTTCAAAGTTTTACAATCACTCCTAAGCGAGGAAGCATTTACTCAGTAGATGGTAGTTTACTAGCTTCTTCCTCCACTAGTTATAACATCTATTTTGATGCTGTAACTGTTTCAAAAAATAACTTCAATAAATACATAAATCCCCTTTCTAAAGCATTGTCAGAAACTCTTGATAAGCCTTTTGATTTTTATTTAAATTCTTTGAAGACTAGTAAGAAGCTAAAAAGAAGATATCATTTAATTGCTAGAGATATTTCCATAAACGAATTGAATGAAATAAAAAAAATGCCATTGTTTAATATGGGAGGAGTAAGAGGAGGGCTAATAGTAGAAAAAAATAATTACAGGGAATATCCTTTGAATAAAATTGCTGAAAGAACTATTGGGTATGAACGACAAAACGAAATCAATGAATATACGGGTGTTGGTCTTGAACATGCATTTGGAACAATATTAAGAGGGAAAAATGGGTCTCAATTAATGCAAAAGATTTCAAATGGAAAATGGAAACCAATTTCTACTGAAAATAGAATTGATCCGAAACCTGGTTTAGACATAGTTACTACTATTAATGTAGGTTTCCAAGATATAGCTCATCATTCCCTCCTTGCTCAACTAGAAGAATTTGAGGCAGATCATGGTTCTGTTGTAGTAATGGAGACTCAAACGGGAGCTATAAAAGCTATTGCTAATTTAGGGCGAACTTCAGAAGGTAAATACTATGAAAAATTAAATTATGCTGTTGGAGAACATTTTGAACCTGGTTCTACATTTAAGTTAATGGCTATGATAGCTGCTCTTGAAGATGACATTGTTAAGCCTTTATCAATTATTGATACTGAAAATGGAATACTTTCATTCTATGGAAGTCAAGTAAGAGATTCTAAAAAGGGGGGGTATGGGAAGATTTCTGTAAATGATGTTTTTAAATTTTCTTCAAATACAGGGATAGTTAAAATTATTAATGACGGTTATTCAAGTAATCCAGAAAAATTTTCGAACCGTTTATATAATATGGGATTAAACAATAAACTTAACCTTCCTATTTTAGGAGAGGCAAGACCTAAAATTCCTCACCCTAAAGACAAAGATTGGAGCGGATTGTCTTTACCGTGGATGGCATATGGATATGGTGTCTTGTTAACACCTCTTCAAATCTTAACTTTTTATAATGCAGTAGCAAATAATGGTGTGATGGTAAAACCTATTTTTTTAAGTGAAGTAAATTCATTTTCAAAGAATACGATTAAGACGAAAAAAGTAGTACTAAATCCTTCAATTTGCTCAGATCAAACTTTGAATGAAGTAAAAACCATGTTGGAGAGTGTGGTTAATGATGAAGGCGGGACAGCTTATAATATTAGATCTAAAGATTACAAAATATCAGGAAAAACAGGCACTGGTCAAGTAGATTATAATACAGAGAATGTACAATATATTTCAAGTTTTGTTGGGTATTTTCCATCGGATAAACCAAAGTACTCTTGTATCGTTGTGATTCATAAACCAAACAAGAGAAAAGGATATTATGGATCAGCTGTTGCTGCACCTGTATTTAAAAAAATAGCTGATAAACTACACTCTATAACACCCGAATTAATAAAAATAAACCCACTAGATGATCAAGAATTAAACGATTTATTAACACATGAATTGAAGATTCCTAATGGTTCAGAAAATTTAGAAATAAATGGAAAGAATTTTACCGATGTTTTACCTTATTTGGAAAACTTAGGTTTTTCTGTTGAATTTAAAGGGAATGGGTTGTTAGTTAAAAAGCATACAATATTTAAAAATTCATTAAACAAAAAAATTGTTTTAGAGTTGTCATGAGATTATTAAAAGACATACTGTATAAAGTAAATATTGTTTCAGTTTCTGGAACTACAGAAATTAATTTTAATAAGATAGAGTTTGATTCAAAAAAAATATCCAATAATGATTTGTTTATTTCAATTAAAGGAAATAGCGTAGACGGAAATTTATTTATACCCAATGCTATTAATAATGGTGCTAAAATTATACTTAGTGAAAACCCTCCTGCAACTATAAATAAAGGCATTACCTACGTAACCGTGAAGGATAGTAGAATTGCCTTAGCTATTATTTCATCAAATTACTATAATGACCCAACATCTAAATTAAAATTAATAGGAGTAACAGGGACAAATGGAAAGACAACCACAGCTACATTAATGAGTCAACTTTTTCGTCTTTTAGGAAACAAAGTGGGGTTAATTTCTACAAATAAAATTTTAATAAATAACAAAATAATAGAGTCAACTCAAACAACGCCAGATCCGTTGAGCCTAAATAAAATGTTTAGTATGATGGTTGAAGATGGAGTGGAATTTTGTTTCATGGAAGTGTCTTCACACGCTATTAATCAACATAGAATACACGGTCTAAAGTTTGATGTTGGAGTATTTACAAATCTTTCACATGATCATTTAGACTACCATAGTTCTTTTAAAGAATACAGAGATGTTAAAAAGTCATTCCTAAATTCATTGCCAAAAAATTCTATAGTATTAATTAATGTAGATGATAAAAATGGTTTGTATATGACACAAAACACTAAAGCAAAGGTTTTTAAATATGCGTTAAAGTCAAGCGCAGATTTTTCTTTAAAAATTTTAGAAAAGGACTTTAATGGAATGAAACTAATGATTAACGGTTCAGAAGTTTGGTCAAAATTAATTGGAGAATTTAATGCTTATAATATTTTAGCTACTTATAGCTTATCAAGAGTGCTAAATTATAAAGATGAATTAATCTTAGCTAAAATTAGCTCACTAGTTCCTGTAGATGGAAGGTTTGAAAAGATTACTTATAAGAATAATATTGGAGTAATTGATTATGCTCATAGTCCCGATTCTGTTCAAAAGATTTTAGAAACGCTAAATGACTTAAAAAAAAATAAAGAAGATTTGATAACAGTGATTGGATGCGGAGGAGATAGAGATAAAGCTAAAAGGCCATTAATGGGTAAAATTGCAGCAATATTAAGCGACAAGGTTATTTTTACATCTGATAACCCCAGGTTTGAAGACCCTAAATCTATTATTGATCAAATGGAGTTAGGCGTTAATGATAACGATTTAAATAAAGTTTTAAAAATTATTGATCGAAAGGAAGCTATAGAGTATGCTTGCCAAATTGCCAAAGAAAATGATATCATTTTAATTGCAGGTAAAGGTCATGAAAAATATCAAATCAAAGGAAGTATTAAAGAAAAATTTGATGATAAAAAAATTTTAATTAAATCTTTAAAAATTAAGTAACAATATGTTTTATTTTTTATTTGAATATTTAGAATTACAGTATCATATTCCTGGATCAGGACTATTTAAATATATATCATTTAGGTCTGCATTAGCATTTATTTTTTCATTAATGATTTCTATTAAATATGGAAAAAAAATAATTAATTTTTTAAAAAAGAAACAGATTGGGGAAACAGTAAGAGCTTTAGGTTTAGATGGTCAAAAAGAAAAAGATGGGACCCCAACAATGGGAGGTTTGATAATTATTATATCTACTATTATTCCTGTAATATTATTTTCAAAAGTCAGTAATATTTATATAATTATATTATTGTTCACAACAATGTGGCTTGGATTTATAGGTTTTCTGGACGATTACATAAAAGTATTCAAACAAAACAAAAATGGGTTGAAAGGAAAGTTTAAAATAATTGGACAAATTTCATTAGGCCTTATTGTTGGTTTAACTCTTTACTTTCATCCTGATATAACTATTAAAGATCAATCTCTTTTAAATAATCAAACAAATAATATTGAATATAAATCTACCAAAACTACTGTCCCTTTTTTAAAAGATAATGAATTAGATTATTCATATTTTGTTTCATGGATTTCTGAAGAATCGGAAATGTTAAGTTTAATTGTGTTTTTATTTTTCGTCATTTTAATTATAACTTCAGTTTCTAATGGAGCAAATTTAACAGATGGAATAGATGGGTTAGCTGCAGGTTCTTCTGTGATAATTTCTCTTTCATTAGCGATTTTTGCGTGGATTTCAGGAAATATAATTTTTTCAGAATACCTTAACATCATGTATATACCAAGAGTTAGTGAGATAGTAATTTTCATTTCTGCTTTCATTGGTGGATTAATAGGTTTTCTATGGTATAATGCATTTCCAGCTCAAATTTTTATGGGTGATACGGGAAGCTTAGCTATTGGGGGTATTATATCAGTTATTGCAATTATTGTAAGAAAAGAGTTATTACTTCCACTGATATGTGGAATTTTTTTGATAGAAACATTATCCGTTATAATTCAAGTTAGTTTTTTCAAATACACAAAAAATAAATATGGAGTTGGTAAAAGAATTTTCTTAATGTCTCCACTTCATCATCATTTTCAAAAACAAGGATATCACGAAAGTAAAATAGTTGTTAGATTTTGGATTATAGGAATTGTATTATCTATTCTTTCATTAATAACTCTAAAAATTAGATAATTATGATAGATAATTTAGTTGTATTAGGAGGTGGTGAAAGTGGAGTTGGGGCAGCTTATTTAGCAAGTAAGAAAGGAATTAAAGTTTTTCTTTCTGATAATAACTTAATTAAAAAAAAATACAAAAAAATATTAATTGATAATAATATTGAGTTTGAGGAAGGTAGCCATAGCTTGATTAAATTATTAAGTGCTACAGAAGTTGTTAAAAGCCCTGGGATATCCAATTATTCTAATTTGATCAATGAAATAAGAATTAATAATATTCCTGTTATTTCTGAAATCGAATTTGCATCAAGATTTACAAACGCAAAAATTATTGGGATTACAGGTTCAAATGGAAAAACTACTACTACTAGTTTAATTTACCACATTCTTAAGTCTTCTGGATTTAATGTAGGTGTTGCGGGAAATATTGGTAATAGCTTTTCCTTTTTAGTTGCTAATAGAGATTATGAATTCATTGTTTTAGAGTTAAGTAGTTTTCAATTAGAAGGTGTTTTAACTTTTAAACCTCAAATAGCGATCATGACTAATCTTAGTCCTGATCATCTAGAAAGGTATCAGAATAATTTTGATAATTACATAAGCTCTAAGTTTAATATAGTTTTAAATCATGTGAATTCGGATTATTTAATTTATAATTCAGATGATTTAAAAATAATCAATGAATTAAATAGCAGAAAAATTCATTCTAATAAAATTTCATTTTCATTTTCAAAAAAAGATTGTAGTAATCAAACATATGTTGAAAAAAATATAATTAAATCGAATATTAATAAAAACAAATTTATGATACCAATAGAAAACTTATCACTTAAAGGAAAACACAATGTGCAAAACAGTATGGCAGCCGCAACTGTAGCTCAATTACTTAAGATTTCTAATGAAGAATTAAGGGAATCATTAGGTAATTTTCAATCCATTAGTCATAGGTTGGAACATGTTCTAACAATCCAGAAGGTTAAATACATTAATGATTCAAAAGCAACTAATGTTAACGCTGTTTTTTATGCTCTTGATTCAATGAATAGTTCTACTGTTTGGATTGCTGGAGGTATTGATAAAGGAAACAATTATGATGAATTATTACCCCTTGTAAGAGAGAAAGTAAAAGCTATAATTTGCCTTGGTTTGGAAAACAGTAAGTTATTTGAAACTTTTTCATCTGTTACTGAGTTGATTGTTGAAACTACAAGTATGGCTGAGGCAGTTAAAATGGCTTATAAAATCGCAGAACCAACAGATTCAGTTTTACTTTCACCAGCATGTTCAAGTTTCGACTTATTCAAAAACTATGAAGACAGAGGGAATCAATTTAAAGAAGCAGTTAGAAAACTATAATGATATCAATTTTAGATAAAATTCATGGTGACAAAATAATCTGGACAATAGTCTCCTTATTAGCTCTATTTTCATTCTTGCCAGTTTATAGTACTAGTTCAAATTTTGGAAATGATTTTATTTTATCTAATATAATTAAGCATATAGCGATAGTATTTATTGGAATGCTTATAATGTATGGTACTCATTTAATTCCATATAGATATTTTAAAGGGTTATCTATTATTTGTTTACCCATTATTGTTATACTATTATTTTTTACTGCCTTACAAGGAAATATGATTGAAGGAGCTAATGCTAGCAGGTGGATTAAACTACCCTTTGTTGGACTATCTTTTCAGCCATCTTCAATGGCCATTGTAATTATAATGGTTTATACATCTTTTTATCTATCTAAAATCTATAATAAACAAATAAACTTTGCTCAATCAATTTTACCTCTTTGGATGCCAATTTTAATAATTATCTTTTTAATTCTTCCTTCAAATTTTTCAACAGCGGCAATGATTTTTATTATGATATTAACTTTGATTTTTATAGGAAGATATCCTTTAAAATACTTGTTCACAATTATTTTTTCTGGAATTTTTCTATTATCAATATTTGTTTTTTTAGCTAAAAGCTATCCTGATTTGATGCCTAATAGAGTTGATACATGGACAAATAGAATTGATAATTTTATAGGTGAGGGAAACTCTGAATCAAATTATCAAATAATTAGAGCTAAATCTGCGATTGCAACTGGGTCTGTTTTTGGAGTTGGGGCTGGAAAAAGTGCAATGAAAAATTTATTACCTCAAAGCACTTCTGACTTTATTTATGCAATAATCACAGAAGAGTATGGTACTGTAGGAGCTATTTCAATTTTATTACTCTACACATTGTTACTTTTTAGGATAATCATAGTTTCATATAAATCTAATACCGTTTTTGGTCAGTTGCTTGCTTTAGGAGTTGGATTGCCTATTATTTTTCAAGCTTTTATAAATATGGGCGTAGCTGTTCAACTTTTCCCAGTAACAGGGCAACCGCTACCATTAATTAGTACTGGAGGCACTTCAATTTGGATGACTTTTTTAGCTCTTGGAATAGTTTTAAGTGTAAGCGTAAATAGAATTAATGATAATAATATTGATCAGAATAATCCCTTAAATGTTTTAAGTGAAACAGACTAAATTTTTATTATCAGGAGGAGGAACATGTGGGCATATTTTCCCAGCAATTTCTATTGCCGATGAGTTATGTAATAAATTTCCTTCTTCAGAAATACTATTTGTAGGATCTAGCTATAGAATGGAAATGCAAAAAATTCCTGAGAGTGGATATAAAATTAAAGGACTTTGGATTAGTGGAATTAAAAGAAAAATACATTTATCCAATTTATTGATACCATTTAAAATTGTCAGTAGTCTAATAAAATCATTTTTTATTATTAATAAATTCAAACCTGATTTTGTTATAGGGACTGGAGGTTTTGCAAGTGGCCCATTAGTTTTTGTAGCATCAAAACTAAAAATACCAACCTTAATTCAGGAACAAAACTCTTACCCGGGATTAACAAATAAAATATTGTCAAAAACAGTTGATTTTATATGTGTTGCGTATTCAAGTATGGATAAATATTTTCCAAAAAGTAAAATTGTTTTTACTGGAAATCCTATTAGAAAAGAAATTAGAAACCCCTCTAAATCTAAAAATGAATCTTTAGAACAATTTAAAATGAGTACATCAAAAAAAACTTTATTGGTTTTGGGTGGTAGTTTGGGAGCTCAAAAAATAAATAATTTTATTTCACATAATATAGATCTTTTTAAATCTATGCAAATCCAAATTATTTGGCAATGTGGAAAAATATATTACAATCAATATAAAAAACACAATTCTGTTGAAGTTAATGTTCAGTCATTTATTAAAGATATGAATTCAGCTTATTCTGCTGCGGATATTATTGTTTCAAGATCTGGGGCTTGTGTGATTTCTGAATTATGTATTATAGGAAAACCTGTTATATTTATTCCATCTCCAAATTTAGCTGAAGATCATCAAACTAAAAATGCATTATTTATTAAACAAAATAATGCAGCAGAAATGGTCGAAGAAAAACACTTAGAAAAAGATTTTTTCGATGTTTTGAAAAATTTAGTTTCAAACAATGAATATGCAAACGAATTATCAAGAAAAATTAAAGTATTAGAAAAACCTAACGCAACAAATGACATAGTAGAACTTATTGAAAAAGTATTAAGAGATGTATAAAGATTATAATAAAATATATTTTATTGGTATAGGTGGGATTGGTATGTCCTCAATTGCTTTATATTTTATTAATAATGGAAAACAAGTGGCCGGTTATGATCAAACTAAGACTCATTTAACTACAAAACTTTCAAATCTTGGAGCTAATATTCATTATGATTCTGGTTTGTCAGAAATACCTGAAGAATTTAAGAAAAACAATGAAGTGTTAATAATTTACACACCTGCTATATCATTAAATAATGTAGAATTAAGTTTCTTTTTTGATAATAACTTTATTGTTCTTAAAAGGTCTGAAATATTAGGTTACATTTCAAGGGATAAGTTCTGTATAGCTATTGCTGGAACACATGGGAAAACTACTACTGCAACAATTTTGTCACATATTTTATTTGAGAATAATATAAAATTTATATCATTTATTGGAGGAATTTCTGAGAATTACGATAGTAATTTTATTCAAAATGGTAAAGATGTTATACTAGTTGAAGCTGATGAGTTCGATCGATCTTTTTTAACATTAAATCCAAATATTGCTTGTATTACTTCAGTTGATTCAGATCATCTTGATGTTTATAATTCAAATTCTGAATTACAAAAATCTTTTAATGAGTTTGCGAGTAAATTAGAAGTGAAAGGTATTTTATTTAAACATTATGATATTCCTATTAATGGTGTTAGTTACGGTTTTAATGAAAATGCCGAATACTCAATAATTAATTACAGAAATGATAAAAGTTCGACTTATTTCGACATTGTTTATGAAAAAGAAAATAGTATTAGTGTGAAGTTCAATATGCCAGGAAAACACAATGCTTGTAACGCATTAGTCGCTTTTGCCATTGCACGTTTATTAAAAATTAAAGATGAATGCATAGTGAATTCTTTAAACACTTTTAAAGGAGTTAAAAGAAGGTTTAGCTACATTTTGAAATCTCCAAAAATATTAATAGATGATTACGCTCATCATCCGAATGAAATTAAAGCTATTTATGAATCAGTAAAATCTCTTTATCCTAGAAAAAGTATAATGGCAATTTTTCAACCTCATTTATATTCAAGAACTCGAGATTTTATGAATCAATTCGCTCAAGTTTTATCAAAATTTGATGAAGTGACGTTATTAGATATATATCCAGCAAGAGAAGAACCATTAGAAGGAATAAATTCTAGAAAGCTTTTAAATCTAATTAATAATGTAAACAAAAATTTAGTAGACAAGCAAGAATTAAAACATGTTGTACAAAATTCAAATTCTGATGTTTTTGTTGTTATGGGAGCTGGGGATATTTCAGATGAAGTATATAAAATTAAAGATGTTATTCTAAATTAATATGAAAAATAATTTATTTAAAATACTGATTTTAATATTGTTAGTGGGTTTTTTAACTGCTTTTAGTTTTGTTAAAAATGAGAATAGAAAAATTCATTTTGAACACATTAATTTTATTAATACAGATCTTAAATTTATATCCCTTGATTCGGTTAATAAAATGTTAAAACAAAGTGAATTATTTTCTAAAGAATCTTTAAAAAGTGATTTAAATTTGACAGAAATTGAAAGTATAATTTTAGATAATGCTTTTATAAATTCTGCTGAGGCTTCTTTAGGTTTAGATGGTCAATTAGGAATCATATTAAAAGAAAAAAATCCTGTTTTCAGAGTTTTGAATGGTGATTTTTATATTGATTCTCAGGGGAATAAAATGCCTTTATCTAATGTTTTTTCACAACGTATTCCATTATTATTAAATAATGTAGATTCAGCCTCTTTTAAAAAATTAGGTTCGTTAGGAAATTATGTCAAATATAATATGTTTTTAAGTAAACATATTAGTGGTTTAGAGCTAGTTGAGAAAGATCTTGTTTTTTATGTTAATGGTTTTAATTATTTAGTCAAAATAAATGGTTTTGAAAATTATAAATCAAAATTTAAAAATTATGAACTTTTTTTTAAATCAGTATATAAAGAAGGGATATTAGACAGTATAAAATCAATTAATTTGAATTTTAAAAATCAAGTAATTGTGCAAAAAATATAAAATGGAAGTAAATAATTTATTTGTTGGATTAGATATAGGGACTACAAAAATTGTAGCATTAATTGGTTCTTTAAATGAATATAATAAATTAAAAATTATAGGAATTGGGAAGTCTAAAAGTTTAGGGGTTCACAGAGGAGTTGTTAACAATATCACACAAACTATCCAATCAATTCAATCAGCAGTTTCTGAAGCTGAATTAAATTCTTCTGAAAAGATTGAAAAAGTAATAGTTGGAATAGCGGGTCAACACATAAGAAGTTTACAACATAGTGATTACATAACAAGACTAAATTCTGATCAAGTTATTGATGAAGATGATTTAGAACAGTTAATTAATCAGGTTAAAAAACTAGTTATGCTTCCTGGAGAAGAAATTATTCATGTTCTTCCTCAAGATTATAAAGTTGATGGTCAAGGTGAAATTAAAGAGCCAATTGGGATGTTTGGTGGCAGGTTAGAAGCTAATTTTCATGTTGTGGTAGGCCAAGTTTCATCAATTAAAAATATAGCAAGGTGTATTAAAAGTGCCGGAATTGATTTTGAAGGAATTACCCTTGAACCAATTGCTTCAGCAGATGCTGTATTGAATAAAGAAGAAAAAGAAGCAGGTGTAGCTTTAATAGATATTGGAGGAGGAACAACAGATTTAGCAATTTTTAAAGATGGTATAATTAGACACACATCTGTAATTCCTTTTGGAGGAAATATTATTACTGACGATATTAAAGAAGGGTGTTCAATAATTGAAAAACAAGCTGAATTATTAAAAATTAGATTTGGATCAGCTTGGCCTGGTGAAAACAAAGACAATGAGATTGTTTCTATTCCTGGTTTAAGAGGAAGAGAACCAAAAGAAATAACTCTAAAAAACTTGTCAAAAATAATTCATGCTAGAGTAATTGAAATTATTGAACAAGTTTTTATAGAAATTAAAAATTATGGCCATGAAGATCAAAAAAAGAAACTTATAGCAGGTATTGTTTTAACGGGTGGAGGAAGTCAATTAAAACACCTTAAACAATTGGTAGAATACATAACGGGCATGGACACTAGACTAGGATATCCTAGTGAACATTTAGCAGGCAATAATTCTATAGAAATATCTAGTCCAATGTATGCGACAGCTGTTGGCTTAGTAATGAATTCAATTAAAGTAAGTCGCAAAAACAAAATTAAAGAAGAAGAGCTCCAAGAGAATATTGATTTAGAAAACAACCAAGATGATTCAGTAAAAACAGAGAGACTAAGTTTTTTTGAAAAATTTACAGATTCTATAAAAAACTTTTTAGATAACGCAGAATAAAAAAATAATTATGCAATTAAATCCAGAAATTAATAATTTACCTTTTGATTTACCTAAAAACAAAAGTAATGTGATAAAAGTAATTGGCGTTGGTGGAGGTGGAAGCAACGCCATCAATTACATGCATTCAAAAGGAATTAAGGGAGTAGATTTTGTAGTATGTAATACAGATTCTCAAGCTTTAGAAAGTAGCTCTGTAGAAAACAAAATTCAACTAGGAATTTCTTTAACAGAAGGATTAGGTGCTGGAGCTAACCCAGACGTTGGAGAGCAAGCTGCTAAAGAAAGTTTTGATGAACTAAGGAAAATGTTAGAAACTAATACTAAAATGGTTTTTATCACAGCTGGAATGGGAGGAGGAACGGGAACAGGTGCTGCTCCAGTAATTTCTAAGCTTGCTAAAGAAATGGATATACTTACTGTCGGCATAGTAACTATGCCTTTTAATTTTGAAGGCAAAGTTAGAGCAGATCAAGCTAAAAAAGGTATTGATAAGTTAAGAAAACAAGTTGATGCTCTTATTGTAATTAACAATAATAAGCTTAGAGATATTTATGGAAATTTAGGTTTTAAAGAAGGGTTTGCAAAAGCAGATGAAGTGCTTGCAACAGCTTCAAGGGGAATAGCAGAAGTGATAACTCATCATTACACACAAAATATTGATTTAAAAGATGCTAAAACAGTATTATCTAATAGTGGAAATGCAATAATGGGTTCTGCTGTTGCATCCGGATCAAAAAGATCAATTGAAGCTATTTCTTCAGCATTAGATTCACCATTATTAAATGACAATAGAATTACTGGAGCAAAGAATGTATTACTTTTAATTGTTTCAGGAAAAGAAGAAATTACTATAGATGAAATTGGTTTAATTAACGATTATATACAGGAGAGAGCGGGTCATGGCGCTAATATTATTATGGGTATTGGAGAAGATTCAAATCTTGAAAGCTCCATTTCTGTTACCGTAATAGCTACTGGATTTGATCCAAACCAACAAGAAGAAATAATTCACTCTGAGCCTAAAAAAATCATTCATAATTTAGATGGCAGCAAAGAAGTTGTTCAAAAACTTAAAATAAATGAAAAAACATCTCTTCAATTTGATTTTGCATCTGAAAATATAGATTTTAAAAATATTGATTCTAATGAAAGTGTTTCAAATTCAGAATTAATTGGTTTAGAAAAACAAAATCACGATAGTTTTGTTAAAATAAATGATATCGAGGTTTCATTTGATGAAATAAAATTTGATTTAAAAATTAATGAGGATGAAATTGAAATCGAGGATATATCAGATAATATTACTGACTTAGAAGGTAGTTCTCCAGAAACTATTGACCCAATTGATCAAGTTTCACTAGATTTTGACATGCCTTTAAAAAGTAATAAAAATGAATTTTCTGATAAAATAATTCATGAGTTAATTGAAGACGTTAATGAAATTGAAGTTAATGATCCAATTCATATTATTCCGGTAACTCAAGTTAATGGATCTGATACTAATAAGTCTGGATATGATGATTATGAAGAACCTGTTAAGATTATTGAAAAAGATTTAAATAATGGTATAGAAAAAGAAAACAAAGTAGCTTTTAACCCTATAAACTGCTCTATTGCAGAAGGTCTTTCAAAAAGAACAGAAGAAAGGAAAATTAAACTTAAAGAATATAATTATAATTTTTCAAAAGCTAATAATATTCATTCTTTGGAAAATGAACCTGCTTTTAAAAGAGCTGGTATAAGTTTAGATGACGTAGAATCTGTAAAGACTTCTAGAACAAGTGTTAGCGAAGATTCAAATGGAGAAATCAATTTAAGAACTAATAATTCATTTCTGCATGATAATGTAGATTAAGTTTAATGTAATAATACAATTCATGGGATTAATTAATGAAATTTCAGAGTCTATTAAGACTGCTATGAAAGCTAAAAATGTTCAAGCTTTAGAATCACTAAGAGCAATAAAATCAGCTCTTCTTTTAGCGCAAACTCAAAAAGGAGCTTCATCAGATATTGCTAAGGAAGATGAGATTAAAATTCTTCAAAAACTAGTTAAGCAAAGAAAAGAAAGTGCAGATATTTATATTTCTCAGAACCGAAAAGATTTAGCTGAAATTGAAATTAATCAAGCTAAAATAATTGAGGAGTTTTTACCTGAACAGCTTAGCTCTGATGAAATAGAAAAAATAATTTCTGATATCATCAAAGAGATTGATGCCGAAGGAATGAAAGATATGGGCAAGGTAATGGGAATAGCATCTTCAACATTATCTGGTAAAGCAGATGGAAAAACTATTTCTAATATAGTTAGAACTAAACTTAATTAATAAAATGGCCCAGTAGTTCAACTGGATAGAATATCAGATTTCGGCTCTGACGGTTGGAGGTTCGAATCCTCTCTGGGTCACTTTAGATATTAAAATTATTTCACAAGTATTATATGAAAAATATAATTTTAATTATCGTGTTATTAATATCTCCATTTATAATTGAGGCTCAAAATCAAATTGAAAATATTGACAGCAAGGAATCAAAATTATTTCTCACAAATGAATTCACTCTAAATCTAGAAGTTGCTGAAATTTTAAAACCGGGAAATTTATTTATAGCAGTTTGGAATAGCTCTGTAGCTTTTAATGATTTTAACAATAAGGATGTAAATGCAAAGGCTAATATCTTTATTGGTTTTAAAGAAAGAGTAGGTCTGGGTATATTTAAAAAAACATTTAAATTGCCTAAGGGTGTGTATTTAATATCCGTTTATTTAGATAGCAATTTTAATAATAAATTAGATTATAATTTCCTTGGAATTCCAAAGGAACAATATGGATTTTCAAATAATGAGATTGGAAATTTAAGAAAACCTAAATTTAACGAAGGTTCCTTTGAGTTAATAAATGATAGTAGTTTAAAAATTAGACTAAGATCTATTTTATAGATTTATATTCTTTGTAATTACAAGATATTTCTTTGGTGCCGTTATAACATTCAAAACTTCAAATGACATTTCAATTGAACTTAAAATTTCTTTTGTTTTGATAGTTACCAATAATTCTCCTCTTGATGGTATTTCTAAAATTGAACTATTACTATGGAAAGTATAGTCACCAAGGTATCTTAATTTAAAAGGGACTACGCTTTCGTTTTGTATTTTTATAGTTACTATCTTTTTATAATATCCTAAGCTGGATATTTTTAAATTTTCAGAAACAACTGGAGAAATGTTTTCTTCTTTTCCGATTAACATGTCTCTATGCCAGACAAAAGTTTTTTGATTAAATAAAGCATCTCTTATACTTTTGATAGTTCTGTTTTTAGATAATATGAAAGTAACTGGTCTGTGTTGTTTCTTTTCTTTGTCAAAAGTCCAGTCTATTAATCCATGAATATCACTTGTCCCCATGATTGTTAAATTATTTTTTAAAGCTAAATCTAATGCCTCTTCTGAGTAAGTATGCTCATTGACCACTTCAATTCCATGGAATAATTTTTTTTCTAATAATCTTTCATGTATTTCATCTAATCGAGCTATTCCATCATCTCTATTCTCAACCCAATTAGGATGATTCCAAAACACAAAAGCACCTTGTTTATTAGCTTCAATCATTGACTTTTCTCCATCTGGATTTAATAATGGATTCACATCTTTAACAAAAATTGCATTAAAATGTCCAGGTGGCATTGGTTTGGTTATTTCGGACCCATTTACAATCATTAAGGGTTCATCTTCTGTCAGTATTGCTTTAGAAATATTATAAGACCTGTTCCTGTCTGTTATAATCACATCTTTTTTATAACTTAAGTATTCTAAATGCTCAGTCATTGAAATTAAATCAAGGCTATCTCTTCTAGCTTCCTTGATTCTTATACTTGGCCATACCTCACCATCTGAGAATACGGTATGAATATGAAGATCAGATGATATAATATATGTGTCAGAAGGGCTTAAAAAAAACACCTTACGTGTTTGTGAATAATTTACTAATGCTATGAGTATAAAAAATAAAATAGTTAATTTTTTCATAAATTTCTTTTAAATAGATTTTAACACTCTTCTTTTAATTCTCATGTACTTATTTATAGACAAGGAATAGTTTGTGTAATTTATAAATAATTTTTGTATAAATCTTGAATGTTTAGAAGGGTTTATTGACTTTAAAATTTCAAGAATTTCATAATCCTCTATTCCAAGTCTGTGAGATTCAAATCTTATTGAAGATAATGGACCATTTTCACCAGGGTAGATAATATGAGTATCCCCAGCTGGTAAATAATTGTTGTTAGATGCAGCAGGTGAAGGATGTTTAACTACACTTTGTGTAAAAGGATTTGCTTTGTATTGATTTAAACCCCAGTGAAGATATCCAAATGTATTATATTTTGACCCAGCCCAACCAAAATATACTTGTCTAATTCTTTCCATATCTAGAGTTCGATTTAACCATTTTCCACCTGGCACTAGACATGTATAAATTAATACTTTTTCACCTTTTTTTTCTCTATTTCTAAAAAACTCTTCATTTTCTTGAAAGTCATTAATTAAAGGACACCAAAGATCAATAGAGCCTGATAAAGACTCTTTAGCGTTTGTTGCCTCCATAATCTTTATTTCAGGATAAATAGATTTTATTTGTTTAGCTGCATCTTGATAGCATTTAGCATTTATATCAGTAGGCTCATCTGAAATATGTTGAAGCCATTGATTTTTTAAATTATATTTTGAAGTAAATTTTTTTATTTTATGGATTATAGTATCAATTTCTTTTTTCCCTTCGTAAGAGTAATATCCCTTTTTTCTAAGAGAGGTTATTAATTCAGGGTTTCCCCAATTATCATTTTCACCTCTTCCTAATAAATGAGGAGACTCAAAATAAGTAAATCCATGTTTTTTAAAAATTTCAATAAATGAAATCATTTTTTTTTCATCTAAAATAATTTTATTGTTTTTTAGACTAATCAACTCTTTAGGTATAATAATACAATTTTGTCTCCCTTTTGCCATTATTTGAGCATATTTATCCAACATCTCATACCATTTCTTTGACCATCTTTTAATATTATGCTTTTCTTCCATTTTTTGCAGATTAAACCAGTTTGTGTAAAAGAAATTACTGTCGATTAATTCGGGAATTATCACAGAATGAACTTTTATTTTGAATTTGAGTTTTTTCAAATTCTTTAGCTTATCACTAATAGAAATGTTTATTATATAATCTTTATTAGATTTAAAATTTTCAGGATTAACAGTAAGTCTTATAAGAGAATATATATATTTAGTTTTAATACTTCTCTCTTCTAAAGGGTGTATTATTTCATAAACCTCGAATGGGGCACGTCTAATTACATGTGGATTGATTACTCCTAAAAACTGCTCTGTCCTACTATCTATGCCTGTATTTTGTTCAACTGGTACAGGTTTAACAACGCTCCAGTTAACATTATTAATTTTTTTAGATTGAGTGCTAAAAGATATTAAGTTTCCAATTTCAGATTTAATTAATATATGGACTTCAGCAGCTGTATTTTTGGCAATATTTGTTATGAAAGTATTTTTAAATTTTACATTATTTGAATCTGGATAAACTGCTTCTAAAGGGTTTAATAGTCCTGCTTCAAATTGAGCATTAGTTACTAAACTAGATATTGTAAAAATAACTATAAGTGTAATTGATTTAATGTTCATTTTTATGAAACTTAAAACTTGATTTATCTTAAATTAATAAAAATTTAATTAATTTGGATGAAATTATATTTTTAAAATGAAAAAAAATTATTACATATATCTTTTATTAGTGTTTTTATCTTTTAATTCCTGTGCATCTTTGTCTCTATTTTCACCTGAAACGCACAATCATTATACTAACGAAGGCACCAAAACAAAGATAACTGGAGAGAAATTAGACTATAAAGAATTGTTTAATGGAGTTGATTTAATTGGTTGGATAGTTTATGGTACAGAAAAATGGTATGTTGAAGATGGACTTTTAGTGTGTGAGAGTGGACCAGATGGTCAATATGGTTATTTAGGAACTGAAGGTGTTTATAAAAATTTCATATTAAATCTTGAATTTAAGCAAGAAGCTAACGGAAATAGCGGAGTGTTTTTTAGATCAACTGTAGAAGGCACCAAAGTAAGTGGTTGGCAAGTTGAAGTTGCTCCACCTGGATTGTACACGGGAGGAGTTTATGAGTCTTATGGAAGGGGTTGGCTTATTAAGCCAGGTGAAGGTAAAGATTCTTCATTAAAAATGGGAGAGTGGAATGAACTTACTGTTAAAGTTTATGACGATACTGTAACTACTTTTCTTAATGGACAACAAATGATATCCTATTCAGATGAAAAAATTGGAAAGGCAAATGGAAGAATAGCATTGCAAATTCATGATGGGGGAGGAATAAAGGTTAAATGGAAAAATATTAAAATCCATGAATTTAAAAAATCAGATATAGATTTTACTTTTTAAATATTTTACCCGAAGAGTGATCTTTTATTGCTCCAGTCACACTTTTTAAACAATTTATTTTTTCTTTACTTTTTAAAAGACCTAAATATGCAAATATCAGAGCTTCTTTATAATCTATAATTTGAGAATCAGGAATAATAATTTTTGATTTTACTTTAGTTTTAATGGTTTCGATTAGGGTATTATTATAAGTGCCTCCACCTGTTACTAAAATCCGTTCATTACAATAACTACCAATAGATTTATTAATTTGATCTGAAATATGTTCTATATAGGTTCTTAGAATATCTGAAGGATTTATAACATAAGAATCAATTAATGGTATGACCTTATATTTTACAAATTCAATTCCTAGAGATTTTGGACCTGATTTATTATAAAAATTCATTTGATTTAGTTGATTTAGAAGCCCTAAATGAATAGCCCCTTTTTTTGATAATACTCCGTTTTTATCGAAAGTATGTCCCATCTTATTAGAATAATGATTTAAAACTGTATTGACAGGACATATGTCAAAAGCTTTAATAATATTATTATCCTTAATTGATACGTTTGAAAAACCTCCTAGATTTAGACATATTTTATAATTAGAGAAGAGATCAAGATCTCCAATAGGGACTAATGGAGCTCCTTGTCCTTTATACTTTATATCTTGGGTTCTAAAATCACAAACTACATCAGTTTTTATAATTCCACTAATTATTTTTCCATTTCCTATTTGAAGAGTTTTTCCTTTATTTGGTTCGTGAAAAACAGTATGACCATGAGATGAAATTAGATCTACCTTGTCGATTGAAAACTCGCTAATAAACTCTTTTATATAGCTGCTAAGTAGAGTCCCGTATTCAATATCTATTTTTTTTAACTCTTGTTTGTTTAAAAAAATGCTTTTTTTTAATTTTTCAATCCACTTTTCATTATAGCTATATGTCTTAGATTTTACAATGTTATAACTTGAATAATTAGATTTTTTAAATGAAACAAAACAAATGTCTAAACCATCTAATGAAGTGCCACTCATTAATCCTATTACGTTAATTGAATCGATACACATAAAGTATTTATGTTTTTAAATTAATTAAAATAAATGAAATTCTAGTTAATTAAATTAGAAAGAGAACTAATAGTATTAGTTGGATTATCGGATTTGAAAACAAAACTTCCTGCAACAAGTACATCTGCTCCTTTTTCAACTAGTTTTTTAGCATTATCATATGTTACCCCTCCATCTATTTCAATTAAAGCACTTGAATTGTTCTTTTTAATAAGGGACTTAAGATCTTCAATTTTTTGATAAGTTGTTTCAATGAATGATTGACCTCCAAAACCTGGATTTACACTCATAATACAAACTATATCTATTTCTTTAATAATTGCTTCTAAAGAAGAAACGGGTGTGTGTGGATTGATTGCTACTCCAGCCTTCATGTTGAGACTTTTTATTTTTTGAATAGTTCTATGAAGGTGAGTGCAAGCTTCAAAATGAACTGTTAAAATACTACTTCCTAGTTCTGCGAATTTTTCAATATAACTATCTGGATTAACTATCATTAGATGTACATCTAATGGTTTATTCGCGTTTTTCTTTAAAACATTCATAATAGGAGTACCAAAAGAAATATTTGGAACAAAAACACCATCCATTACATCTATATGGAACCAGTCTGCTTTGCTGTCATTAACCATTGTAATTTCACTATTGAGATTACCAAAGTCACTAGCAAGCATTGATGGTGCTATTAATTTCATTTTAACCTAAGTATGTTTTTAAAATTTTACTTCTTGATGTATGTTTAAGTCTTCTAATAGCTTTTTCTTTAATTTGTCTAACCCTTTCTCTAGTTAAATCAAATGTCTCTCCAATTTCTTCCAATGTCATAGCGTGCTTTTCCCCTAAGCCAAAGTATAGTCTTATAACGTCTGCTTCTCTAGGAGTTAATGTCTCAAGCGCTCTTTCAATTTCAGTTCTTAAGGATTCGTGCATTAAATTTTTGTCAGGATTAGGAGATTCTCCACTTCTTAAAACATCATATAAATTTGAATCTTCTCCTTCAACTAGTGGAGCATCCATTGAAACGTGTCTTCCAGAATTCTTCATTGATTCTTTTACATCAGAAATAGTCATTTCTAATTCTTTTGCAATCTCTTCAGCTGAAGGAACTCTTTCGTTTGCTTGCTCTAAAAAAGCATACATTTTATTAATCTTGTTTATAGATCCGATTTTATTTAAAGGAAGTCTAACAATTCTAGATTGTTCAGCTAATGCCTGTAATATAGATTGACGAATCCACCATACTGCGTATGAAATAAATTTAAAACCTCTTGTTTCATCAAATCTCTTAGCAGCTTTAATAAGTCCTAAATTACCCTCATTTATTAAATCTGGTAATGTTAAGCCTTGGTTTTGATATTGCTTAGCTACTGAAACAACAAATCTTAGGTTAGCTTTCGTAAGTTTGTCTAATGCTCTTTCATCTCCAGCCCTGATTTTTTGTGCTAACTCAACCTCTTCTTCAGCGGTAATTAAATCAACCTTTCCAATTTCTTGAAGGTATTTGTCTAACGATGCGGTTTCTCTGTTGGTTACCTGTTTTGTAATTTTTAATTGTCTCATTGATTGGGCTTAAAATAATTATACGTTAAAAAGCATTAAATGGTTACAAAAAATTTAACTTTTATTAAATAACAGATAAATTGTTTTATCTGTTATTTCTATTTCTGTTATCCCTACTGTCATTTCTAGGCGGTCTAGGCGGTCTTTCAACATATCCCTCAGGCTTTTCTAATAATGCCTTTCTTGATACTTTTTCTTTTCTTGTTCTAGGATCTACTCCGAAATATTTTACTTCTAATTCGTCACCAAGTTTAAGGACATCACTTACGTTATCAGTTCGTTCCCAAGCTATCTCACTAACATGTAAAAGAACTTCATTTCCTGGAGCATCTAAATATTCAACCACTGCTCCAAAATCAAGCATCTTTATCACTTTAACTTTGTAAGTATTTCCTTTTTCTGGTTTAAACAATAGTGATTCAATTTTTGTAAGCACTGAATCAATTCCTTCTTGATTTGTCCCAAGAATTTCAACAATTCCTTCTTCAGTTTCAGGGTCTTCATTTATTACTATCGTACACCCAGTAACTTTTTGTAATTCTTGAATAACTTTTCCGCCTGGGCCAATAAATGGTCCAATAAATTCATTAGGAATTCTACAAGTTACCATTTTTGGAGAATGAGATTTTACATCTACATTAGGTTTTTTAATAGTTTCAGAAATTTTATTTAAAATATGGAGTCTACCATCTCTTGCTTGTTTTAATGCATTTACTAAAATTTCGTAAGAAAGACCTTTTATTTTAATATCCATTTGACATGCTGTAATTCCTTCAGATGTGCCTGTAACTTTAAAATCCATATCACCTAAATGATCTTCATCCCCTAAAATATCACTTAAAACAGCATACCTGTTACCATCAGAAATCAATCCCATGGCAATTCCTGAAACAGGTCTTATTAGTTGAACCCCAGCATCCATAAGAGCCATTGTTCCTGCACAAACTGTTGCCATTGAAGAAGAACCGTTAGATTCAAGAACTTCACTTACCACTCTTACAGTGTAAGGGCAGTCGTCAGGAATCATTCCTTTTAATCCTCTTTGAGCTAAATTACCATGCCCCACCTCTCTTCTAGAAGTACCTCTTAATGGACGTGCTTCACCAGTACAAAAAGGTGGAAAATTATAGTGTAAATAAAAACTTTCTTCACCTTCGAAAGAAGGCATGTCGATTTTATTAGCATCTCTAGATGTCCCTAAAGTGACAGTTGCTAGAGCTTGAGTTTCTCCTCTTGTAAATATAGCTGATCCGTGCGTTGAAGGTAAATAGTCAACTTCACTCCATATATCTCTAATTTCATCTGTTTTTCTACCATCAAGTCTAACTCCTTCACTTAATGTAAGCTCTCTAATAGCTTCTTTTTGAGATTTATTAAAATATACTCCAATTAATTTTCCGTACTCTTCAATTTCCTCTTCGCTAAAAGATGCATTAACTTCATCTTTTAAAGTTGAAAAAGCTAAACTACGTTCAGCTTTAGAAGTTCCTTTTTTAGCTATAATATAACACTTGTCATAAGTAGCATCGTGAATTTTTTTTGCTAACTCTTCGTTTTCATCACTAGTTTCATATTCTCTAACTTCCTTTCTTCCTACTGCGTCAGCTAACCTTTCTTGAGCTTCAATTTGAATTTTTATAGATTCATGAGCGAATTTAATTGCCTCAGCCATTTCTTCTTCACTACACTCATCCATTTCCCCTTCAACCATCATAACTGAATCAGCTGAAGCACCAACCATTATTTCAATATCAGCATTAGCTAATTGGGCTCTACTAGGGTTAATAACGAATTTACCATCAATTCTTGCTACACGAGCTTCAGAGATTGCACATTCAAAAGGAAAGTCACTTAACTGAATAGCAGCAGAGGCAGCAAGACCTGCTAAAGCATCTGGCATTACATCTTCATCATGTGACATTAATTGGATCATTACTTGAACTTCAGAATGATAGTCTTTTGGAAATAATGGTCTAAGAACTCTGTCTACCAAACGCATTGTTAATACTTCTCCATCACTAGGTCTAGCTTCCCTCTTAAAGAATCCGCCAGGATATCTTCCAGCAGCAGCAAACTTCTCTCTATAATCTACTGTTAAAGGAAGAAAATTTACATTTGATGCTTCATAGTTAGAAACCACAGTGCATAAAAGCATTGCTTTTCCCATTTGAACAACAACAGATCCGTGGGCTTGCTTAGCAAGTTTACCAGTTTCTAAAGTTATTACTCTTCCATCACCAAGATCGATGGACTCATTATAAGTTTTGATTTTCATATTTTTCATTAAATTAATTAAGTTGTGTTGTGTCTTAAGTAGAATAATACCAATGAAAAACTATGATAAAAATATCTATTTACGTAGATTAAGTTTTTTTATAATCTCTCTGTAACGATTAATATCTTTATTCTTAAGATAGTTTAATAAACTTTTTCTTTTACCAACCATCATAACCAAAGATCTTTCTGTATTATAATCTTTGCGATTATTTTTAAGATGCTCAGTTAAATGATTAATTCTTTTTGTGAACAAAGCAATTTGTCCTTCAGATGAACCAGTGTCTGTGTCAGACTTTCCGTGTTCTTTGAAAATTTCTTTTTTGTTTTCTTTTGTTAAGTACATGCCAATATTGTTGTAAATGATTATTATGTAGCCAATATTTATTTATTGGAGCGGCAAATATAGGATTAAATTTTAGAAATTAACAACTAATTATTCATTTGCCTAACAGGTCTGTTTAGAACTAAATCAAAGTAAAGATTGATTTTTTCCTTTAGTAGGGTTCTGGAAGTTATAAAATCAAGAAATCCATGTTCAAGAAGAAATTCTGATCTTTGAAATCCTTCTGGTAGATTCTTTCCTGTTGTATCTTTAACAATCCTTGGGCCAGCAAAACCAATTAAGGCACCTGGTTCAGAAATGTTTATATCTCCTAGCATAGCAAAAGAAGCTGTAGTACCACCAGTTGTAGGATCAGTACATAAAGAGACATATGGTAACTTATGATTAGAAAGTTGAGCAAGTTTTGCGGATGTTTTAGCCATCTGCATCAAAGAGATAGCGCCTTCCATCATTCTAGCACCACCAGATTTAGAAATTATAATAAAAGGAATTTTTTTTGAAATAGCAAGATCTATACCTCGACTTATCTTTTCTCCAACTACAGACCCCATTGAGCCACCAATATATTGAAAGTCCATACATGCAATAACCACATTTAATCCTTGAGATTTACCAATAGCTACCCTTATAGCATCCTTCAAGCCTGTTTTTTTTATTGCTTCATAGGTTCTGTCTTTATACGACTTTGTATCGATAAATTTTAAAGGATCCTTCGAGTAGATATTTGAATCAATTTCTTTAAACTTACTGTCAAATAAAATCTCAAAGTACTCTTTGCTTCCTATTCTTATATGAAAACCATCTTCAGGAGATACATAGAAATTTTTTTCTAACTCTTCTGTGTCAATTATTTTTCCGGTGGGAGTTTTATGCCAAAGACCTTCAGGAGTATCTTTTTTCTCTTCTGTAGTAGTTATAATTCCTTTAGATTTTCTTTTAAACCAAGCCATATTAAATAATATTAAATCAAATATAATAAACCTACACTACTAAAGCGTATTTACGTTGTTGAGATCATGAAATGCTTGAGTTAATCTTGAAATAAAGCTTTCTTCAGCTTTTCTTAGCCATACTCTTGGATCATAATATTTTTTATTTGGAATATCTGAACCATCAGGATTTCCAATTTGTGCTATCAAATAATCCTCATTTGATTTAAAGTAATCTCTAGCGCCAGACATAAACGCATATTGCATATCAGTATCAATGTTCATTTTAATTGCTCCGTAACCAATGGCTTCTCTTATTTGTTCAACAGATGAGCCAGATCCACCATGAAAAACAAAATCAATAGCATTATGCCCTACGTTATACTTCTTTGAAATATAATCTTGAGAATTTTTTAAAATCTTAGGAGTTAATTTAACATTACCTGGCTTGTAAACTCCATGTACATTTCCAAATGCTGCAGCTATAGTAAATTTGTCACTAATTTTTGACAACTCTTCATATGCGTAGGCAACCTCTTCAGGTTGAGTATATAGTTTGGAGTCGTCAACATCTGTATTATCAACTCCATCTTCCTCACCACCTGTTATTCCAAGTTCTATTTCTAAAGTCATTCCAATTTTACTCATTCTTTTTAAGTAATCTTTACACGTAGCTATGTTTTCTTCTAAAGATTCTTCAGATAAATCTATCATATGTGAACTAAATAGGGATTTACCTGTTAGTTCGTAATTTTTTTCACTAGCATCTATTAAACCATCAATCCATGGCAATAATTTTTTTGCGGCATGATCAGTATGAAGAATTACAGGAACATTATAAGCTTGTGAAAGTTCATGAACGTGTTTTGCTCCAGCTATAGCACCTTTTATTGCAGCATTTTGATTAATATTAGACAAGCCTTTTCCGGCATTAAAAACTGCTCCACCATTTGAAAATTGAATTATTACAGGCGCATTTAATTTTGAAGCGGTTTCTAATACCCCGTTAATTGTGTTTGATCCGATTACATTAACTGCCGGAAGAGCGAATTTTTTTTCTTTAGCTAATTTGAAAATTTTTTGAACTTCATCGCCAGTTGCTACACCACCTTTTATTTTAGTAATCATAGTATTTTTATTATTGGTTAGCTAAATTAAAAATAATTATTGAGCCTAAAAAGGATAATTTAAACCAATGTTAAATACGGCTTTTTTTAAATTAAAATCTGTTAACCACCTGTCTTTTGTTTTTAATACTGGATTATAAGTTTTTAATCCCATATCTAACCTTAAAACAAAATAACCTAAATTATACCTCATCCCAAAGCCACTTCCAATAGCTATTTCATTCAAATCTTTAATACTATCAAATGTTCTTTTAGGGTCATTAGTGTTGTCAAAGACATTCCAAATATTCCCAAAGTCAGTAAATAAAGCTCCATCTAACTTTCCAATTAAATTAAACCTGTATTCAATACTCATTGCAATTTTCATATTCGCTTCATTGAATTCACTTATTGCTCCGCTAATTCCAGGGCCTAGTCTGTAGACCTCCCAAGCTCTATTGTCATTTGACCCTCCAGCAAAAAAAGATTTTGAAAAAGGAATATTATTTGAATTACCAAATGGAACGGCTATTCCAAAATAGCTTCTAAAAGCGATTAATGAATTTGAATTTATTGCCCAATAATCAACATAACTAAATTCAGTTTTTATATATTGTGAGTATACTAGTCCTAAAATTTTATTATTACCAAATTCATCTATTTTGACATTAAATTGATTAGCTAAAAAATCCGTTAAACTTCCTGCCAATTCTGCTTTAAATTTAATTTGGGAGAAGTATTTGTCATATATATTTTTTCTATTATTATTTATTATAGAAAAATTTGATCCAATAATTAAATTATTAGAAATGAGCCTATTTCTTCTGTCATTAATGTAAGACACCCTATTGTAATCTTCGTTGTTAATTGAAATAGTTTTAGAAGTAACAGCATCTATAAATGAATCAATTCCCCATGGAATTATTAATTCATTTGATGAATTAAAATATGAACTATTTGCTTTGTTGTTTATGGCAATTGAATTAATAGTGTTAAAAGAGTTTGAATAAATATTAAAATAATTGATACTATTTTTATTATTTACTAATTCAATGTTTAGTAGCCCTACATTGATTTTTTTATTTTTTTTATTGGTCCAATCATAATTCACATCAAATTTAAAACTCTGTCTGTCTAAACCAATATTAGTTTGTTTTGAAGTCCCAATTCCTATATAAGTGACGGGGTTGTTCATAAGATTCTCTAATTTTTTAAAATTAAAAGGATTAAAAAATTTAGGAAATTTCAACCTAATGTCTATACCAAATTCTGAAATCGTTGTATTAAAAGATTTTCCAATAGTTCCTCTACTAGTAAACTCTAACCTCCCCCCCCCCTTAAAGACATTTCTAGTCGTTAAAGAACTTTGAAAAGCTATTCCAATATCTTCAATATTGGAATGTTTTAAATCAACTCCAAAGCCTAGAGAGAACTTCTTTTTTGGGATCAATAGAATATTCGCTTCCAATTCATTTTTAGAATTCTTTAAATAATTATAACTGATAGACGGGTATTGAAAATTTTCAAAATTATTAAGTTGAGTAATGGTCTTAGATCTAATTAAATCACTGTATAAACTATGTTTTTTTATAGAAATTAATTTTGTTAAAATTTCAGGATTATATTTCAAGTTTCCCTTAGAGTAAATGTTTATTCCACTTTTTGTTATATAGTTTTCTAAATCATCATTGTTTAGTTTATTAATTTCATTAGTATACAGGTTTATATTTCTAATAAAATGTAGCCTATAAGTATCTTCGTTATTTGATAAATTATTTTTTGATTTATTGTCAACTATATTGATCGTTACAGGTATACTTAAGTCAATAGTTGTTGTATCCAACTTTAATTCAAAGCTTATTGAATTAATTTGAAAATTATAAATACCCGAATTTTTAAACAATTTGTTTAACCTATTTCTTTCAGATTCAAAGTCTAGAGTATTAAATGGTTTGTTCTTTTTTAAAAACGAGAATGAATTGTTTGCATTATAAATTGAATCTAAAACTTTAGACTCAATATTTGATTTGATTGAATCAAGATAATATTGGTTTCCTAATTGTATTTCGTAATTGACCTTACCATAGCTCTTGTTTTTTTGATCAATTATTATTTTGGTTTTAATTTTTGATTTAAAAAAACCATTATTTTTATAAAAAGATTTTAAATTTTCAACTGATATTTCTGTTTTGACAGAGTCTATTATTTTTAATTCTTCACCATTTCTAACTTTCCAGTCATTATAATCTTTTATATATTTTTTTAATTGTTGAAGTTGTTTTTTTGAAAAAATGCTAATTAATTTAGATTTCCTAGAGTTAGATTTTTCAATCCATGAATCAAAAATAGAGTCAGTATTTTTTTTTGATGATTCATTTAAATATGCTGAAAACGGAAAACCTAAAAAATAATTATTTTTTTTCTGTGTTATTAGTAGATTTAAAGAATCTTTAGGAATTTTATTTCCATTAACTATTAATTCATTAGATTTTAAAATAAGTTTTCCGTTAGGAATATTTTTTGAAATACTACACCCAATAAACAATGGTATTAAGATTGTAAATAATAGTATTTTTGTTAAGTTATGTTCCACAGAATAATATTATTATCAAAAATACATCTTTAAATATGGTTAGCAAAAAGGATATTAAATTGATTAGTAGCTTAAAGCAAAGGAAATTTAGAGATATAAACAAATCCTTTGTAGTTGAGGGTAAAAAATCTATTTCTGAATTTTTAGATTCAAAATTTAATTTAATTAAACTGTTTTCAATTGACTGTTCTTTTTATACTGATATAAGTAACCAAATTCAAGTTAATAGTGATGAATTAAAAAAATTAAGTTTTTTTAAAAATCCAGATGATCATTTAGCAATTTTTGAAATACCAAAGCAGAAGCCAATTAACGAGAGTATTTTAATAGTTGCTTTAGAGTCTATAAGAGATCCCGGAAATCTAGGCACTATTATTAGAACTTGTGAGTGGTTTGGAGTAAATGATATTATTTGTTCAAATGACTCTGTTGATTGTTTTAATCCCAAAGTGGTTCAATCTGCAATGGGTTCACTTTCTAGAATAAACATAACTTATGTAGACCTTAACTCATATTTAAAAAGTACTGAATTAAAATCAATAGGAATGACACTAAATGGACAATCTTTATATGAGAAAAAATTATCTTTTGAAAAAGGAATTTTGATTTTTGGCAATGAAGCTAATGGTATTTCAGATAGATTGTTTAGTATGTTAAATCATAATTTAACAATTCCAAGATCACTAAACAGTGATTTCCCTGAAAGTTTAAATCTTTCTGTCTCAGTTGGAGTAGTGTTAGGAGAAATTAAAAGAAAAACTTATTTATAATTATTTATTAATAATAATATTCATTTTTTAAAATCAAGTATATTTGCATTTTATTCAATTGATGTATATATGAAAATCATAATAGCAGGAGCTGGTGAAGTTGGATATCATTTGGCAAAGCTACTCTCGTTTGAGTCTCAAGATATTACCTTAATTGATAATAATGAGTCTAGTATTAATATTGCCGAAAATAAACTTGACATCAAAACTATTGAAGGGGATTCTACTTCAATATCTGTTTTAAAAGAAGCTAATGTTCAAAATTCTGATTTGGTTGTTTCTCTTACTAGTTCAGAATCTACAAATTTCACTACTTGTTTTTTGGCAAAGCAACTAGGAGCAAAGCGTACTATTGCAAGAATCTCTAATGTTGAATTTCTTGAAAGTTCAAATTCAATTGATTTTGATTCAATTGGAATAGATGAATTAATCTCTCCAGAAAACTTAGCTAATGAAGAAATTCAGCATTTAATTAATGAATCAGCGTTTTCGACTAGTCATGACTTTGAGCATGGAATATTAAAAATGATGGGAATTAAATTAGAAAAAAATGCCCCTTTCATTGGTAAAACTGTAATGGAAGCTGCTTCAGTTTTTGTTGGAGTTAACTTCATGCCAATAGCTCTTAAAAGAGAAGATAGTGAAACAACTATTATTCCAAGAGGAAACACTATTTTTTGTGAATCTGATCAGGTGTATTTTATTACGAATAAAAAGGGCTTAAATGAGCTGTATAATTTAATAGGCACTGTTAAGCAAGATATTAACAATGTCATGATTTTAGGAGCAGGTAGAGTGGGTTCAATGTTAGCAAAAGATCTTAGTGAAAAAGGATTGAATATTAAGTTAATTGAAAAAAATAAGATTAAGGCCAATAATTTAGCCGAAGATCTTAAAAATGTTATGATATTAAATGTTGACGGAAGAAATGTTGATCTATTAGTGGAAGAGAATTTAGACAATATGGATGCCTTTATTGCTTCAACAGGAAATTCTGAAACAAATATCATGTCTTGTTTAATGGCTAAATCAAAGAATATAAAAAAAACTATAGCTCTTGTGGAAAACATGGATTACTTTAATCTTTCTCAGTCTATTGGAATTGATACTTTGATTAATAAAAAACTCTTAGCAGCTAATGATATTTTTAAATTTGTTAGAAAAGGGGAAATTGTTGCATTAGCTAAACTAAATGACATGGATGCTGAAATTGTTGAATTTATTGTCAAGGAAAATTCTAAAGTATTAAACAAGAAAATTGTTGATTTAAACTTCCCTTTAAGTGCTATAATTGGGGGCGTAATAAGATCAGGAAAAGGATTAATTGTATTAGGTGATTTTGAAATTAAAATTGGAGATAGGGTTTTAGTTTGTTCAACTCCAGATGGTTTAAAGAAAGTAGAAAGTTTATTTTTATAAATCTTTATGTCGAAACTTAACAGAAAATTAATTTTTTATATTATTGGTATTCTTCTATTATTTAATGGAGGAGCCATGTTGATCTCTTCTCTAGTTAGTTTAATAGTTAACGATGGTTTTGTTAAGGAAATCACTTTGTCAGCTTTTATTGTAATTTTTTTAGGTTTTGTAATAATAAGCTTAACTAAAAACAATAAAAAAAAACTTAATAAACGAGATGGTTATTTAATTGTTACAATCGGTTGGCTTACAATGGTTTTTTCAGGAATGCTTCCATATTACTTTACGGATTCTATTACTTCTTTTTCTAATCTTTTTTTTGAAACCATGTCCGGTTATACAACCACAGGATCAACTATTTTAAACGATATTGAAGTCCTTCCTAAAAGTATTATTTTTTGGAGAAGTATGACGCATTGGCTTGGAGGTATGGGGATTATAGTGCTGGCTATAGCTATTCTACCTCTATTAGGGATAGGCGGGATGCAGTTGTATTCTGCTGAAGCACCTGGTACAGGAATAAATGGAGATAAAATTCATCCGAGGATTAGTGATACTGCTAAAAGACTTTGGGGAATTTATGTTGGATTAACTGTTGTTGAGACTGTATTATTAAAACTTGCAGGGATGAGTTTTTTTGATGCTATTAATAGTTCCATGAGTAATATAGCTTCTGGAGGTTTTTCATCAAAAAATGCAAGTATAGGTTATTGGAATGATGTTCCACTTATCCAATATATTATTATTTTATTTATGTTTTTAGCAGGAACTAATTTTATACTAATATATTTTGGACTTACTGGAAGAATAAAAAAAATAATTCAAGACACAGAATTTAAATGGTATTTGTCTTTTATCTCAGTTTTTGTAATAATTGTTACTGCTGTTTTATTCTTATCAGTTGATTTGAATGAAACAGATGTTTTTCACCCTCAAGTCTATGGAAAATTTGAAAGTAGTTTTAGACATGCATTATTTCAAGTTGTAGCCATTGTTACAACTACAGGTTTTGTTACTGGTGATTTTATTTCTTGGACTCCTTTTTTGACAATGTTATTTTTTGGAATCATGTTTATGGGCGGCTCTTCAGGTTCAACTTCTGGTGGAGTCAAAGTCTTAAGGCATTTAATTCTTATTAAAAATGGAATGTTAGAATTTAAAAAATCGTTACACCCCAATGCGATTTTTCCACTTCGTCATAATAACTCTGTTGTTGAGAAACCAATTATCATTCACGTTTTAGCATTTTTTATTTTATATCTCATATTATTTATAATAGGAGCAGGAGTACTTAGTTTATTAGGCCTTGATTTTGAATCAGCTATTGGAGGTGCTGCTTCATCAATAGGAAATATTGGTCCAGCTTTAGGCACTCTTGGCCCTATAAGTAATTTTGATAGTCTCCCTGTCTTTGGAAAATATTGGTGTGCTTTTTTAATGCTAATAGGCAGGTTAGAGTTGTTTACTGTTTTGATATTATTTACTCCATATTTTTGGAGAGATCAGTAGTCATTAAGTGCTTTGCTAATTCTATCTATTGCTTTTTTTATTTCTTTCTTTGAAGCGGCATAAGATATTCTGATATTATTTGGACAACCAAACGCCTCACCAGTTACTGTAGCTACGTGAGCTTCTTCTAGTAAAAAAATTGCGAATTCAGATGCATTATTGATTTTTTTTCCTTTTAAAATTTTTCCAAAAAATGATGAGATATCAGGAAAAATATAAAAAGCCCCTTTAGGTTGATTTAATTTAATTCCTTTTATTTCACTCAATAAGTCAATTATTAAATTTCTTCTTTCCTTAAACTCATCTATCATATATTGAATTTTAGAAACTGGAGCATCTAAAGCAGCTATCGTTGCACGCTGAGCAATACAGTTTGCGCCGCTTGTAATTTGTCCTTGCATTTTGGTACAGGCTTTAGCTATCCAATCTGGAGCTCCTAAATACCCTATTCTCCAACCAGTCATAGCAAATGCTTTTGCTACACCGTTTACAGTGATGGTTCGATTGTACATAGATGGGATTTTTGCAAAACTAAAGTGAGGAATACCATAATTTATATGCTCGTAAATCTCGTCTGAAAGTATATAGATTTCAGGATATTTTTCTAAGACTTTTGCAAGTTCTAAATATTCTTTTTCTGTATAAACCGATCCACTTGGATTATTAGGAGAATTAATTACAATAAGCTTTGTTCTTTTAGTTATGGCATTTTCTAATTGTAAAGGATTTATTTTAAAATCACTAGAAATATCCGATCTAATTTCTATTGGATTTCCTTCTGCAAGAGTTACAATAGCGGAATAACTTACCCAGTACGGAGCAACAAGAAGCACATCATCTCCTGGGTTAACCAAAACTTGAACTGCATTAGCTATAGATTGTTTTGCGCCAGTAGAAACTACAATTTGATTAGGTTTGTAATCTAACCCATTATCTCTTTTAAATTTATTACAAATAGACTGTTTTAATTCGCTATAACCATCTACTGGTGTATAAGAGTTATAATTATCATTAACTGCTTGAATTGCTGCATTTTTAATAAAATCAGGTGTATTAAAATCAGGTTCACCAAGGCTTAATCCGATAATATCTATTCCATTATCTTTTAATTCTCTTGTTTTAGCTGCCATTGCTAGAGTTGCAGAAACAGGTAAATTATTGATTCTGTCTGAAAGCTTATTTTTCATTTAAAATATTTGTTAATTATGCATTTTGAGGTTTCATCCCCATTGTTTTAAGAAATCGGAAGTGAGCACGTATTGCATCAAGAAATGTATTAAATTCATTGTATGGAAGGTTGAATTCATTAGTAGTTTTTTTAACAATTTCCGCAACCTTATCATAATGTACATGGGATATGTTTGGAAAAATATGATGCTCTACTTGGTAATTTAAGCCACCCGTAAACCAATTAACTAATTTATTATTTGAAGCAAAATTAACCGTTGTTTTTAACTGATGGATTGCCCAACTATTTTTTATATTTCCCTCAGAATCAGGCAAGGGCATATCTGCTTCATCCATAATGTGAGCCAACTGGAATACTAAGCTCAATATTAGTCCGGCTGTATAATGCATGACTAAAAATGAAAGCAATACCTTCCACCAAATTATATTAAATAATAAAATTGGAATAAAAATCCAGAATAAAAAATAAAGTATTTTTGAAATTAATAATTTTGTCCAGTTTACAAATGGATTTGGGAACTTACCGTGAGATAATTTTTTTTTCATAAATCTTTTCATTTGCAGGAAATCTGTAGTAATTGCCCAATTTATTGTTAATAGCCCATAAAGCAAAACGGAGTAATAATGTTGAAATTTATGAAACCATCTCCACTCAGAATGCTTTGAGAACCTTATAATTCTTCCTGCTTCTAAATCTTCATCATGACCATGAATATTTGTATATGTATGATGTAAAACATTATGTTGAACTTGCCAGTTATATCTATTTCCAGCTAATAAATAGATGCTACCTCCCATTAATCTATTTATCCATTTTTTATTAGAAAAAGAACCGTGATTTCCATCATGCATTACATTCATTCCAATACCAGCTAAACCAATTCCCATAATAACTGATAATAATATTTGAACCCAACCAGGAATCGCTAGAGTAGATATCAAAATATATGGTGTTAAAAGTAAACCAAACATCACGATTGTTTTTACCCAAAGCTTCCAGTTACCATTTTTTGTAATATTTTTTTCTTTAAAATAATTATTAACTCTTTTGTTTAAAGTTTTTAAAAACTTTTTAGAATCATTTCTTGAAAACTTAACAGTATTTAATTTATCAATCATGAATTTTTATATTTATAATAAAGGTATTTATTTTGATAAAAATATTGATGTAATTTTGAAGAAATAAAAAAAAATTTTGAACATCATAAAATCTAGTTTTCCAAATCTGAAAAATACTCAACTGTTACAGTTTGAAAGTTTAACTAAACTATATGATAATTGGAATAATAAAATAAATGTTATTTCAAGAAAAGACATATCAGAATTAAATACTAGACACATATTGCATTCTTTAAGCATTGCTAAAGTCATCGATTTTAAATCTAATTCTAAAATTCTTGACGTTGGCACAGGTGGAGGGTTTCCAGGAATTCCTTTAGCAATAATGTTTCCAGAAGTTTTATTTCATTTAACGGATTCTATAGGAAAAAAAATAAAAGTAGTTCAAGCTATTGTTGACGAACTAGGTCTTAGAAATGTAAAAGTTGAAAAAATAAGATCTGAAGATGTTAATCAAAAATATGATTTTATAGTAAGTCGAGCCGTTACCAATATGACTGATTTTATTAAAATAGTTGATGATAAAATTTCACCAATTAACAATAATTCCCTTAAAAACGGAATATTGTATTTAAAAGGGGGTGATTTGAGTACAGAATTAAAAAATTTTAAGGCAGCAAAAATTTTTAATATTAGCAATTATTTCAATCAAAGTTTTTTTGAAACAAAAAAAGTTGTGTATTTACCTATTCCATATAAGGATAAGGATACTCAGTAGGAGGATTAAAATTCTCTTTTATTAATCTTGGAGAAACCCATCTTAATAGATTTAACTTCGATCCAGCTTTGTCATTTGTTCCTGATGCTCTTGATCCTCCAAATGGTTGTTGACCAACTACAGCACCAGAAGGCTTGTCATTAATGTAAAAATTACCAGCGCTATATCTTAAATGTCTTAATGCGTATTTAACACTTTCTTTGTCCTGTGAAATAAAAGCACCAGTTAATGCATATATTGAAGTTTGGTCAACCATAGTTAGAGTTTCTTTCCACTTTTCATCGGCATAAACATATATAGTAACTACAGGTCCAAAAATTTCTTCTTGCATTGTAGTAAACTTAGGATTTGTGGTTAAAATCACTGTAGGAGAAATGAAATAACCCTTTGAATCATCATAGTCTCCTCCGATTAAAATTTCTGATTCTTTATCGTTTTTAGCAAGCTCTATGTAAGTTACAATTTTATCGAACGAGCCCTTGTGTATTACAGCAGTCATGAAATGTTCAAAATCTATTGGGGATCCAAGAGTTATGGAACTGATTTGTTCTTTTAAATTTTCAAATATTTCAATAGATTTTGATTTAGGAATGTAGACTCTAGATGCTGCTGAACATTTTTGACCTTGGTATTCAAACGCTCCTCTTACTATAGCAGTTGAAACCACTCTAGAATCAGCAGTCGGGTGTGAAACAATAAAATCCTTCCCACCAGTTTCTCCGACAATTCTGGGATAATCTTTATATAAATGAATGTTTGACCCTACTTTACTCCATAATTGTTTAAAAACATCAGTTGATCCAGTAAAATGAATTCCAGAAAGATTTGTGTTATTTAATGCAATGTCAGTTACTAAAACAGGATCTCCAGTTACCATGTTTATAACTCCTTTAGGGAGTCCAGCTTCATTAAAAACATCCATTATAACCTTAGCACTGTATGTTTGGTGATCACTAGGTTTCCATAAAATAACATTTCCCATTAGAGCTGCACTAGCACAAAGATTCCCTCCAATTGCTGTAAAATTAAAAGGAGTTATTGCATATACAAAACCCTCTAGCGGTCTGTATTCTAATTTATTTGAAACCTCCTTTCCAACTGTAATTGGTTGTTCTTTATAGATTTCACTCATGTAAACAACGTTTAGTTTAAGAAAGTCTACTAATTCGCAAGCAGCATCAATTTCTGCTTGAAATATTGTTTTAGATTGACCAATCATTGTAGCTGCATTAATCTTAGATCTATAAGGACCTGCAATTAGTTCAGCTGCTTTTAAAAATATGGCCGCTCTTTCTTCCCATGGAGTATTAGTCCATTGGTCTTTTATTTCTAAAGCACATTTAATGGCATTTTTAACGTGATTTGAGTTGCATACTGAATAAGATCCAACAATTTTTTGGTGATCATGAGGAGGATTAATGTTTTTTCTTTCTTCAGTGTAAATTTCTTCATCTCCTATATAAAGTGGAACTTTTATATTTTGATTATACATTGAGTTATATGTCTCAACAACATCTTTTCTTTCATTAGAATTTTTTAAATAATCCTTTATTTCTTCGTTTTTAAGTTCAGGTACTTTAAAAGTTGAATGTTTCATTTGTAATTTAAATAAATTTTAATTTAATGCTATAGGAGCAGTAAGTTTGAAAAGAGGAATATAGGCTCTAAATTTTTTACCAGTATTTATATTTATCATGTTATAAAAACCTCTCATTGCTCCAACTGGAGAAGTTATCAGACAGTTTGAAGAGTATTTAAAATTTTCTCCAGGCTTGATCAAAGGTTTTTGACCTATCACACCTTGACCATCAATGATAATATTTGAACTTAATGAATCAAATATTCTCCAATGTCTAGATTGTAATTGAATAGCGTTATTGCTTTGGTTAGTTATTTTTACAAAATAATTAAATGAAAAATAGAGTCTGTAATTCTTAAAACAAGACCCATCATAAAAGTTTTTAACAGATATTTCAATTCCTTTTGTAACGTGATTTACCATCTTGAACGCTAATATAAAGATTATAGAAAAATAAAACTAATGGGATTTGTTAATTTTTTATTATTGATGAAGAAATGGATGAGTGACCAATTAATTTAAAATAGTTATCATTTAGTTTTTTTTCATATAATAAAGCTGAATATAGATTTTCTGTTTGCCAAAAATCTCCTCTAAAATAATTTATTGTTTCTGGATTAGTTGAATTTTGATAACAATAGATGTAATTGTAATAACCTTGTTTAAATTTAAAATTGCCTTCAAATTTATTTTCTCTAAGAGTTAATTTATGATTTTCGTTAGGATTAAAATCGTTGAATTCTCCAATAACATAAACTTTTGAATCTAATTCAACAAAATTTGGATACAAGGTAAAATGTACATTTGAATAATCGTTTTCGATATCACTAAACATACTATTCAATATATAAGACCCATTTTTATCTGGATTAAATTCATATTTATTATTGGTTCTTTCAAAATCACTAACTATATAGTTGTTATACAGGTTTTTTAATTCTGTTTTATGTACCCTGTAATTTGTTGAAATAATGTTTGAAGTATCAAAACTCAAATATTCATTTCCACCCTTAAAAACAATGTCTTTATAAATTATTTTATTATTTAACACATAACTTGGTTTAGAGATGATTATTGATGTGTTCCAATTGTAGTTTTTAATTACTACTAATTTTAAAATTGAAGAATTATTAAAGGTGTTTGAGCAATTATTGCAATTTAAGGTCACATCGATATTTTGCAAGGATTTAATATCGTTAATTTTGTTAGATTTAGAAATAGACATACTCAATTTGGTTAAATTTTCAAGAACTGAAAATCTTTTTTCAAAAACTTTTTCACCACTTGATAAGTGAATGCTTATAGAATAGTTTCCAGATATTTTAAAACTCAAATCATTTTTTTGAAGTCTAAGTTTGTAGTGGGTATAAGCTTGAAGAGTGTTAAAAGAATTTTTATAATTGTCAATCCTTACATCATCAAATCCATTTAAATATTCTGATTTTAAAAGACGAGATGGTTTCCATTTATAGTCAAAATGATTTATTTCAAAATAATAATTTTTTTCATCTGCATCTAAGTCGTCAAAACTTAACTCCAGTAGATCGTTAAAACCAATTATGGGATAACTTGAGTTTATATTATGACTTAATAATTTAATACTTTTTATGTTTTTTGAAACGTAACTTTGTTGTGATTTGCCATTAAGCAAAACAAATAAAAGCAACGTTATTGTTAATTGAAATTTTTTAATAGACATAACAGTCTTTAAATATATTAATTTTTACTTTATTTTTAGAAGAAAATATTTAATTATTTAGAATGAATATAAATAAATAATTTAATCGTAAATCAACTTTTACTTAATACATTTAATTAATAAATTTGCACCCTATTTATAGTAGATTAATTATGTCAAAAGACATCAGGATTAAAAATGGTTTATCCATTAAAATAAAAGGTGCTGCTGAAAACATTGTTAAAAAAGCCGTCTTCCCAAAATCAATTTCTTTAAACCCAAATGATTTCCATTTAATCACCCCTAAAATGGTTGTAAAAATTGGTGATAATTTAAAGGCAGGTGATGTGGTTTTTTATTCTAAAGATAATCAAGACATGAAATTTTGTTCTCCTGTTTCAGGAAATGTTAAAGACATTGTTAGGGGTCAAAAAAGAAAGATTACTGAAATTATTATAGATACAGACTTGTTGCAAAAATCAAAGAAATTTAAAACTTCTAAATTTGAGGATTTTAAAAGGGAAGATATAATTTTGTCTTTATTGGAATCTGGCTGCTGGCCGTTTATAAATCAAAGACCTTATGATATTATAGCAAATCCATCTGATACTCCAAAGTCTATTTTTATTTCAACTTTTAACACGGCTCCAATTTCTGCTGACATTCAAATTGTTTTGGATGATCAGAAAAATGAATTTATAACTGGAATTAAAGTTTTAAAAAAATTAACAAATGGCAGTTTAAATATCTGTGTTGAAAAAGGTAACCAAACATTTATTAATGAAATTAAAGATGTTGTTATCCATAATGTGAGTGGTCCTCATCCAGCTGGAAATGTTGGTGTTCAAATCCACCATATTGATCCTATAAATAGTGGTGAAAAAGTTTGGACTATTAATCCAGAGGATGTAGCAATTATAGGAAGATTTTTTTTAACAGGTAATTATACTCCTTTAAGAACAATTGCTATTTCTGGCCCACCTGTTAAATACCCCCAATATTATAAAACAATAGCTGGTTCTAAACTATCAGAATTAATAAATGATGCAGGAGTTAATGATGATTTACTAAGATTCATTAATGGAGATGTTTTATCAGGAAAAACTGTTGACAAAGATAATTATTTAGGTTTTTACAATAATACTTTTTCAGTATTAAGAGAAGGTAATCATTATAACATGTTTGGGTGGATTCCTTTTATTAATAACAAAGTTCCAAGTATATATAAAACCTCTTTTTCTTGGTTATTTCCAAATAAAAAGTATGATTTGGATACAAACATGAACGGAGAGGAAAGGGCCTTTGTTGTAACTGGAGAAATGGAGAAAGTTTTTCCTATGGATATTCTGCCAATGCAATTACTTAAAGAGTGTATGATTGGAGATATTGAAAAAATGGAAAATTTAGGTATTTACGAAGTAGCACCAGAAGATTTTTCGTTAATTGATTATTCTTCTTCTTCTAAAATAGAGGCTCAACAGATAATTAGAAAAGGACTTGATTTAATGATTTTAGAAGTAGGTTAATAGCATAATATGAATATTAGAAATATACTTGATAATTTAAAAAAACCTTTTAACAAAGGAGAAAAGTGGGAAAAATTTGCTCCCGCTTTTAATGCATTTGATACATTTCTATTTGTGCCAAATCATACAACAAAACATGGTGCTCATGTCCGAGATGCTGTAGACCTTAAAAGAACGATGATTACTGTAATAATTGCCCTTTTACCAGCTCTTTTTTATGGGATTTACAATACTGGATTTCAATATTATTCTCAGTTAGGTACTGAATTTGATTCTATTGATTTAATTTTACATGGTTCATTGAAAATTCTTCCAATGATTGCTGTTTCATATATAGTCGGCCTTACTATTGAGTTCGCTTTTGCTATTTTTAGAGGTCATGAAATTAATGAGGGTTATCTTGTTACTGGCTTATTAATTCCAATGATTATGCCGGTAGATATTCCACTTTGGATGGTTGGTCTTTCTGTTGCTTTTGCTGTATTTATTGGAAAAGAAGCTTTTGGAGGAACAGGGATGAATATTTTAAATCCAGCATTAACCGCTAGAGCTTTTGCCTTTTTTGCTTACCCTACTTATATGTCAGGTAATCAAGTTTGGGTTTCTGAAGCTTCAAATATTGATGGTGTTTCTGGCGAAACTATTTTAGGAATGTTAGCTTCAGGTAGCAGCTCATTACCATATGAACCGATGCAAATGTTTATGGGTTCCATTCCTGGATCGATTGCTGAAACTTCAACTCTTATGGTACTAATTGGGGCCTTAATTTTAGTATATACAGGTGTAGGTAGTTGGAGAATTATGGTAGGAAGTGTAATTGGAGCTGCAATAACAGGACTGTTATTTAATTTATGGGGAGCAAACGAATTGATGAGTTTTAATTGGATTAATCATTTGATGGTTGGCGGTTTTGCTTTTGGAGTAGTCTTTATGGCTACTGACCCTGTTTCTGCTGCTCAAACTGTTAAAGGAAAATGGATATATGGTTTACTGGTAGGATTGTTTTGTATTTTAATTAGAGTATTTAATCCCGCTTATCCTGAAGGAGTAATGCTAGCAATTTTATTAATGAATGTTTTTGCACCAACTATTGATCATTATGTAGTTGAAGCTAATATTAATAGAAGAATAAAAAGAAGTTTAAAAACTGTAAAAACTGCTTAAAATGAATAGAGATTCAAATTTATATACTTTTTTATTTGCAACTATCATGGTACTTGTTGTAGCTACGGTTTTAGCCTTTACTTCTCAATCTTTGAAAGATTTACAGAAAGAAAATGTTAGAAAAGAAAAAATGCAAAATATACTATCAACTGTAGGAATTGTCACTGATAGAGACGGGGCCGAAGAACTGTTTAATAAATACATTGAAAGCCAATTGGCTATTCAAAATGATGGATCAATTGATGCCTCGGTAGATGTTTTTAATAATGTGAAACTTTCTCTTGAATTAAAGAAACTTCCAAAAGAACAGAACTTCCCTTTATATGTTGCTAAAATAGAATCCAAAAAATATTATATAATTCCTATAAGAGGAAATGGTTTATGGAATGCTATATATGGTTATATATCTATAAAGGAAGATTTAAATACAATTAAGGGAGTCGTTTTTGACCATATTGGAGAAACTGCAGGCCTTGGAGCTGAAATAACACAAGATTGGTTTATTGAAAGGTTTGTTGATGAAAAATTATTTGATATTAATAATAATTTAATCGGCATAAAAGTTTCTAAGACTAATAATGACCCAAATAACTCTGATAAAAATGATCATGAAGTTGATGCAATTTCTGGAGCAACAATTACTGGAGATGGAGTTACAGATATGATTATAGAAAGACTAGAACACTATATACCTTATTTCAATACTCTAAGATCAAATAAAATAGCTTTAAACTAGATAATATGTCAAATAAAAATAGAGCTTTACTTTCAGATCCAATGGATGACAATAATCCAATAACCGTTCAGGTGTTGGGTATTTGTTCAGCTTTAGCTATTACAGTTCAATTAAAAGCTGCAATAGTTATGAGCATTTCAGTTATGGCAGTTATGGCAGCTAGTAATGTGATTATTTCATTGTTAAGAGATTTAATTCCTAACAGAATTAGAATTATTGTTCAATTAGTAGTCGTAGCGGCGATGGTTATTCTAGTTGACCAAGTACTTAGAGCATATGCGTATGATGTCAGTAAGGAGTTATCAATATTTATAGGTTTGATTATAACTAACTGTATAGTTATGGGACGATTAGAAGCTTTTGCTTTAGGAAATGGGGTATGGAGATCCTTTCTTGATGGAATTGGAAATGCTGCGGGGTATGGGTGGATATTAATTTTAGTAGCTTTTTTTAGAGAACTTTTAGGGTCTGGAAAATTAGGAGGGGTTAAGGTTGTACCTGATTTTATGTATGAAATAGGGTATGTGGATAATGGCCTTATGTTATTATCTCCGATGGCACTTATTACTGTTGGTGTTATTATCTGGATACAGCGATCAAGAAATAGAAAATTAATTGAGCAGGGATAATTTAAATTAATAAATAATTATGATTGATTACGCTAATTTATTTATAAAAAGTATTTTCATTGAAAATATGATTTTCGCCTACTTTTTAGGTATGTGTTCATATTTAGCTGTTTCTAAAACTGTTAAAACTGCTGTTGGTTTAGGTTTTGCTGTAATTTTTGTTTTAACAATTACAGTTCCACTAAACTTTTTGATAGATCAATACTTATTAAGACCTGGCGCTCTTGGTTGGGTTGGGCCTGAATATGCTGAACTTGACTTAAGCTTTTTAAGCTTTATCATGTTTATTGCTGTTATTGCTTCAATGGTTCAATTAGTTGAAATGATAGTTGAAAAATTTGCACCAGCTCTATATGGTGCTTTAGGAATTTTTCTTCCTTTAATTGCAGTTAATTGTGCGATTTTAGGTGGATCATTATTTATGCAAATAAAAGATTTTTCTGGAATTACGGAGTCTGCTATTTATGGATTTGGTTCTGGAATTGGATGGCTTCTAGCAATTGTAGCAATTGCTGCAATAAGAGAAAAAATAGCTTACTCAAATGTTCCTGCTCCTTTAAAAGGGTTAGGGATTACTTTTATAATAACTGGACTTATGGCAATTGGTTTCATGAGTTTTATGGGAATTAAACTATAGTTTTTTATGACAATTAGTACATATATATTTTTTAGTATTATCGTTTTTTTAGCCATTATTATGGTTTTAGTTGGGATGCTTCTAGGTGTAAAAGCTAAGCTACTTCCATCTGGGCCTGTGACACTTTTTGTAAATGGTAAAACTGAAGTAGAAGTTTCATCCGGAAGCACTCTTTTAGCTACACTTGGAAATAATAAAATTTTTTTACCTTCTGCTTGTGGTGGTGGTGGAACGTGTATACAGTGTAGATGTATAGTTTCTGATGGTGGTGGAGAAATTTTACCAACAGAAAAACCTCATTTCAGTAGAAAAGAAATTGCAGAAGGTTGGAGGCTTGGTTGTCAGGTTAAAGTAAAGGAAAATATGGTTATTGAAGTTCCTGAAGAAGTATTTGGTATTAAAAAATGGGAAGCAACCGTATTACGAAATTGGAACGTAGCTTCGTTGATAAAAGAATTTGTCATTCAAATCCCAGAAGACATGGGTTATAAGGCAGGAGGGTATATTCAAATTGAAATTCCTGAATGTGATATTAATTTTAAAGATATAGATATAAAATCTCATCCAGAAGAACATCCTGGTGAGCCAGATAAGTTTAAGTTAGAATGGGATAATTTTAAACTTTGGGATCTGAAAATGAAAAATCCAGAACTTGTAGAGCGAGCTTATTCAATGGCTTCATATCCTGCAGAAGGAAAAGAAATTATGTTGAATGTTAGAATTGCTACACCTCCTTTTGACAGAAATAAAAATGGTTGGATGGATGTTAATCCTGGAATAGCTTCATCATATATATTTTCTAGAAAGGCAGGAGATAAGGTTACTATTTCTGGTCCTTATGGAGAATTTTTTATCAATCATTCTGAAGCTGAAATGCTTTACGTTGGAGGAGGAGCTGGAATGGCTCCAATGAGATCTCATTTATATCATTTACTTAGAACTTTAAAAACTGAAAGAAAAGTTAGCTTTTGGTATGGTGGCAGATCTAAAAGAGAACTTTTCTATGTAGATCATTTTAAAGCTTTAGAAAAAGATTTTCCAAATTTCAAATTTTATATTGCTCTTTCAGAACCATTAGACGTTGATAATTGGAAGGTTAAAGACAATTTAGATGCAGAAGGTGATGGCTTTGTAGGTTTTGTTCATCAAACAGTTATTGATAATTACTTAAATTATCATGAAAGTCCTGAAGACATTGAAGTATACTTTTGCGGACCTCCTTTAATGAACCAAGCTATTGAAAAAATGGCAGATGATTTTGGTGTTCCACCTGAAAATGTCAGATTTGACGATTTTGGAGGATAATATTTTACCTATCCCTTTAAGTGATTTAGAGAAACACCAGCTTGCAATGAATATTGTTGGCAAAGAACTAGAAGTTGAAAATTATGAATTTTTATCTGTTAATAGCCAGTTAAAAAAAGATCCTCAATTTGTTTGTACAAAAGAAAAAAAACTATCTTTCATAATCGTTAAGGCAATTTGTTATCCAAATGACCCGAGAGACATTGTTGTTTCAAATCTTGATAAAATTAAAACCCACGCAACTAGTTTTAACGCAACATTGTATTATGCTGGTGTAGGCTTAGCAAATTCTGAAAATTATGAACTTCCTTTATTTAAAAATTCAGGTTATATTATTAATTTTAATGGACTTGAAAAAATTAATTAGTATACTTCTTTTTGCTTTTTTATGTTTTAGTTGTACTAATTCATCTAAAACACACGTTTATTCAGGATATGCTCTTGGAACTTCCTTTAAAATTGTTTATTCCTCTAAATACTCATTAGATAATATTGAGAAATTGACAGATTCGATTTTTTTTGAAATAAATAGTTCGCTTTCAACTTACCTTATTTCATCTGATATATCAAAAATTAATAATGGGATTGATTCTATTAAAGTTGATAATCATTTTAAAAATGTTTTTAATCAATCTAAAGTGATTTGGAAATCATCTAATGGGTTTTTTGACCCAACCGTTGGGTCATTAGTTAACGCATATGGATTAGGTCCTAATATAGATACAGATAGAGTATTTGATATAGATAGCTTAATGAACCTTACTGGTTTTGAAAATGTCACATTACTTAATGACAGAATTGTAAAGAAAAAAGCTGGAATTTTTCTTGACTTTAATGCTATAGCTAAAGGGTACTGTGTTGATGTTATTTCAAAAATGTTAATTGATAATCAAATCACTAATCATTTAATTGAAATTGGAGGGGAAATGTATGCTAGCGGATTAAATAGGACTACAAATACTAAATGGAGGGTAGGTATTGCAGATCCATTAAATTCAGATCCTAATAGTTATAATCTACGATTATCTTTAAAAAACAAGGCTCTTGCAAGTTCTGGTAATTACAGAAAATTTTTTATTGATTCTATAACTGGAAGAAAGATTGTTCATACAGTTAATCCTAAAAACGGAAACGCTTATAGTACAAATGTTTTAGGAACTTCTGTTTTGGCTGATAGTTGTATGACGGCAGATGGATACGCCACTGCTTTAATGGCTATGCCTCTAGAAGAGTCTATTACTTTAATAAATTCTTTGTTGAACATTGAAGCTATGATAGTTTATTTGGATGAAGAAAAGAATGTAAAAACTTATTTTACAAAGAATTTTGAGAATCTAATTTTAGATTAACTTTTTACATACAGGAATAACTTCGTTTCTGTTTATACTGTATTTTAATACTTCATTATCATTAAACTTTGAAGCATACTTAATTTGATCAACTTCAAATCCAATATTTTGTAATCTTTTAAAATAATCTAACCCATAAAGTCTCACATGGTCATATTGACCAAATTTTTCTATTCTTTCTTGTTTGTTAGTTATGCTATTATCCTCCAAAGTAGTTTTGTTATTTAAATTAACAGGAACTTGAAGGATAGCTGTACCATTAACATTCAAAACTCTAAAAATTTCCATCATAGCTTTTTTATCATCATTTATATGTTCTAAAACATGATTACAAAGAATATAATCAAATGAATTTTTTTCAAAAGGCATTTTACAAATATCTCCTTTAATGTCAGCTAGTGGTGAGTTTAAGTCAAACGTGGTGTAATTAATATTTTTTAAATTTTTAAAAAGTTTATAAAAACATTGTTCTGGGGCTATATGTAATACCTTTATTTTTTTTGTAAAAAATTCAGTTTCATTATTTAAATAAAGCCATAGCAATCTATGTCTTTCGAGTGAGAAAGTTCCTGGACTTAAAGCATTTTCTCTTTGTTTTACGTATCCGTAGGGAAGAAATGTTCTATATAGTTTCCCGTTAATTGGATCCAAAAATTTATTTCCTCTATAAAATAAATCTAGAATAGGTTGTAAAATTTTACTCCAAAAAATTAAATGTGGTCTTGGAATTATATTTATTAAAAATTTTATTAAATAATTCAATTATTTAAAGTTTTTTTCTTCATCACTTTTTATTCCTAAAGATTCATAAATAAAATCAAATGTTGAAAGTAAATTAGGTTCCCCATCGATTAGGGCAATATTATGCTCGAAGTGTGCACTAGGTAAATTATCAGATGTTAAAATTGTCCAACCATCTTCTAGTTGATCTATTTTTGATACTCCCATGTTAATCATGGGTTCAATTGCTACTACCATTCCATTTTGGAATTTTTTTCCAGTTCCTCTTTTGCCATAATTCGGCATTTCTGGCTTCTCGTGCATTTGCCTGCCCAGTCCATGTCCAACAAGCTCTCTGACGACTCCAAATCCATTTAATTCATTATGATTCTGTATAGCAAAACCAACATCACCAACTCTGTTTCCTGTTTTGAATTGTAAAATTCCTTTGTAAAGCGATTCTTTTGTTGATTTTAGAAGGAGTTTGATTTTTTCATCTACTTCCCCAACTTCAAATGTGTATGCGTGATCTCCATAATATCCGTTTTTCAAAACTCCACAATCAATTGAAATAATATCTCCATCTTTTAGAATAGTATTATTGGGAATTCCATGCACTACTTGAGAATTTGGACTAATACATAGAGTATTAGGGAAGTCATATAAGCCTAAAAAACCAGGTATAGCTTCGTGATCTCTAATGAAATTTTCTGCTAATGAATCTAGATATAATGAGGTTATGCCTGGTTTAATTTCTGAAGCAAGCATTCCTAAGGTTTTGGAAACTAACAGAGCACTTTCTCTTATTAACTCTATTTCTTCACTAGATTTAATTAAACTCATAATTAAAAATCTGCATAAGCATTTTTATAATCTTTTCCACTTAATATATTATAAATATCTTTTTCAATAGTTTCAATAGGGAATTCAACTATTCTGTTAATTTCTTTACCATTTTTTTTAAAAATAATAGTTGGAATATTTATGATATCTTGATTTTTTTCCAAACTATCAGGTGTAGTTTTGTCAAGTGTCATAGCTATTAGATTCATATTTTTGTCTTTTATTTTTAAGTAATCTGTCAGTTTGAAAAAAGCTGGAGAGTGCATACGGCTATCACTACACCAAGTTCCCATAAATACAGTGATTTCTATTTCTTTAATTAATGGTTTAATCTTATCAGCAATGTCGTAGTCAAGCTCATAGTTTGTGTAATTTTCTTTAAACCAAAAATCATAAGGCTCTTTATTAAGTTCTTTTTTATTAAATACTCCCAATAAATCAACATATTCATTTTCATTAACTTCTTTGTTATTATTTTGAGTAGATTTTTTAGAATTATTGCAGGAGAATAACAAACTTAACGTAAATAAAAGAAGAATTTTTTTCATGATTATTTTATTAAAGATACACAAGTCATTAAATCAGGTTTTTTAATATTCATTAAATCAAGAATTGTAGGAGCAATATCGCCTAAAATACCATTAGATATATTTTTAATTTTATTATCAACTAATATAATGGGTACCATATTTGTTGTGTGTGCGGTATTTGGACTTCCATCAGAATTTATCATGATATCACAATTTCCGTGATCAGAAATTAACAAAGTAGAATATCCTTTTTTTAGAGCCAACTCAACTATTTTGCTTGCACAATAGTCTACCGTTTCGCAGGCTTTTATAGCAGCATTAATATCACCAGTATGTCCAACCATGTCAGGGTTAGCAAAATTCAAACAAATAAATTCAGCTGATTCCTTGTCAATTTCTTTCATTATAGATTCGGTTATTTCATTTGCACTCATTTCAGGTTTTAAATCATATGTAGCTACTTTTGGAGAAGGACATAAAATTCTTATTTCGTTTTTGAAAGGTTTTTCTCTTCCGCCATTAAAGAAAAATGTTACATGAGGGTATTTTTCAGTTTCTGCAATTCTTATTTGTTTTTTGTTATTTTTTTCTAAAATTTCAGCTAAAGTATCAGCTAAATTATCTTTTTCATATATGGTTTTTATACCATTAAACGATTCATTGTAATTAGTTAGAGTAACAAAGTTCAAATTCATTTTTTTCATTTCAAACTCTTCAATATTTTCTTGAGTTAAAACTTGTGTTAATTGTCTGCCTCTATCAGTTCTGAAGTTGAAAAAAATTACGTAATCATTTTCTTTTATAAGACCTTTTGGTTGTTTATTGTCATTTACTAAAACTATTGGTTCGATAAACTCATCTGTAATACCTTTTTCATAGGATTCTTTTAAAGAATCAATAATATTTAAAGATGTTTCCCCTTTACCATTTACCAGTAAATCATAAGATTTTTTAGTCCTTTCCCATCTTTTATCTCTATCCATTGCATAATACCTACCTATCAAACTAGAAAGAGAAGCTCCGCATTCAGAGATTTTTTTATTGAGTCTTTCAATTAGTTTAATTCCGGATTTAGGATCAACATCTCTACCATCAGTAAATGCATGAACGAATACCTTTTTAAGATTCATTTCTTTACTTATAGTTAAAATTTCCTCTAAATGATTTATATGAGAATGAACACCACCATCTGAAACTAATCCTATTAAATGAAGATTAGCATTATTATTCTTTACAGATTCCAATGTGTTTTTTAAAACGACTTTATTTTTAAATTTATTTTCTTTAATGTCTAAATTAATTCTTGCTAAATCTTGATAAACTATTCTGCCTGCACCCAAATTCATATGTCCTACTTCACTGTTTCCCATTTGCCCATCTGGAAGACCAACGCTTCTACCAAAAGTAGAAAGCTCTGCCGATGGATACTTTGAATATAAGGAATCAATATATGGTGTTTTTGCCTTGTCAATAGCAGAGACACTTGGATCTTTTGAAATCCCCCAGCCATCGAGAATCATTAAAATTACTTTTTTTGAAATTTTATTCACTTAACATTTAATTTTCAAATATAATTATAATCATAAGATTAGTTATTTCAAATCTGGATTAATATCTAAAATATTTTCACTTATATACTTAGATATAAACACATCATTAAAATATTCTGCCCCGTTAATATTTTCTTTTTTAATAATTTTTTTTAAACCCGATTTTATCAACGTATTAAGAATTTTTTTAGAAATTGGAGCGTAACTATAATGCCAAGGCTCATGTTCAAACCCCTTTCTTTTAGGATCGTTATTGTAGGTTATGAAAAATCCGAATTTTTCAGAATTTAAATCTAACCAATTCTTAATGTCATAAAACACACCTCCCTTTTCAAATTTACTAGTCTTTAGAACGTCTTCTTCATCAGAATATTTTTCATCAATTATATCAATATCTGTACCCCAGTGATGCCTTGAAGTTCCAGGAATTGTAGAGTATCTAATAATTTCTTTAATTGCTTTTAAAGGTTCTAAAGAATGAGTGTTAGTGAATTTATTGTATTTATTATTCCAAATATACTTTTGACGTTCATACCCTCTATATGCTGAAACAATTTTAAGATTAAATCCATCTTTTTTTGCTGCATCTTTCATTTTGTTAAAAGCATGAAAAGTATTTCTTTCAAGTAAAATACTGTCACCAACTAAATCAGGTTTTTTAATCCCTCTAATTATATTTAAATTCATATTTTTTTGAGAAAAACTAATACTACAAACAAAAAAAAAGATCAAGCATGTTCGACACATTCTTAAATTCATTTTAATTTTTTATATAGAAAAGAATGTTTTCCAACACCTTCAATTATATAAGATTCTCCTAAATCGAGATAATTAAATTTTATATAAAAATCAACAGCTTTTTCTCTAGCATTCATCCAAATGTAATTTACATTTAATTTTTTACAAATTTTTTCAGAATTTTCTAACAATTTTTGACCAATTCCAATATTTTGATAATAATCTAACACGCACATTCCTCTTAATTGATAACAATTTTCTAATTTCATTTTTGTTGATTTATTTTTTATTAATGATACTCCACCTATAATAGTATTTTTTTTATAAGCCCCAATGTGAATAGAATCTAATCTTTCATCGCCTTCAAATTCACAATACTTATATATAGAGTTGTTTCTTAAAACCTTACTTCTTATAGGAAATAAATTTTTTGAATTAACTTTTTTTAAAATTAAATTCATATCATATAAAATTAATAATATAATTATTAGTTAAAGTAAATAACTTATAATAATTCATTAATATTATATTTGTATCATTGCGAGAGTAGCTCAGTTGGTAGAGCGTCAGCCTTCCAAGCTGATGGT
>TARA_B110000503_G_scaffold133021_1_pt1 | contig 76305 bp, 61 predicted proteins | sample TARA_B110000503 | Tara Oceans TARA_B110000503 (sample SAMEA4397472) | marine metagenome | biome: Polar Biome; feature: [SRF] surface water layer (ENVO:00010504); material: water (ENVO:00002006), including particulate matter (ENVO:01000060) such as... | depth 5 m | reverse complement strand
GGGTCGGCAAATATACCTAATTACTGTAATGATACGCTATAAGTGATGATTATTTTAAAAATAAAACAGGACACTTTATGGGAATCTTAACACCCCCCTCTTCCTTACTAAAAAATCATTTAGGCCGCTTATAAACTGGCACCGTACTACAAGGCTCTCCATACATCAAGATAGAAACTAGTGGCAACAGCTTTTGGGTCAATTTTGAATAGGCATAGTCTCTTTGGCTTACTTTGCCACAGCCTTTGATGACAACTCTTGCGTCTTTCATCTGACTGAGCTCCACTTGATCAATTGCACGATCAATGGTCAGTTTTTCCAAATCATACTGGGTACCAATAGCAATCCAGTCGGTCAAGGGTGCCAATTTTGCCATAACGAGCATATAGGCCCAGGATGGTATGATCGCATCTATTGAACAGGTCAACAGTACAACGCAATTTCTATGAATTTCCCAGTCTTCAGACTTCAACTCAGCTCGAAAATCTTTCTCTTTTAACACGATCCCTTGAAATAGATAATCCTTGAGGTCTATGACCGTTGACTCAATTTGAAACAAGTTATCCTCGAGATCAATCGTAATCAATCCTGAGCTTTCTACGCGATTCAATATAAACTCTTGTTCTTTCATTTACGGGGTCTCTTTTTTAGAGGGCGTTGTATAAAATTCTTTGAGATAGTTGGGTTCAAAATCAGACACATCCTCAAAATCATTATTTTCAAACTTTATCAATGCTAGTATTCCCATATATTGAGCTTTGGGACTAATCCCCTCTACGATCGTCATCGCTGGATGGGTAAGGTATTCTTGACACTTAATCGCACCGTCACCCATGAGCATTAAAGGGTATTGATCGTAAACGCTAAATAAATCTGGTGATAAAACCACCGCTTGAGTTTCTTTTATCTCCTGACCTGATTGATCGACAAGCTTGGTGTAAACTTCCATCCTTCTAGCATCTATCATAGGGGCAAGATAAGTACTCTTTCCGACGAATATTCTCATTTCGGCTATCATAATATCGAGTGAGCTAATTGAAACCAATGGGATGCCAAGTCCATTGCATAATCCCTTTGCTGTGGCCGCTCCTATTCTCAGTCCCGTGTAAGAACCCGGACCATTCGAAACTGCTATCGCCTTAAGCGCCTTTTTATCGACTTTCACATTTTCCAATAGCTGTTTTATGATTTCTGGCATCAATATAGCATGCGACTTTGGTAAATTATAGAGCTGCTCCGCAATCAATAATCCTTCATCATGCAATGCAATTGAACAGATGGGGGTCGAGGTTTCGATACTTAGAATCAAATTAATTCGATTTTAATAGCCGTTGATAAAACTCCATATCGCTTAGCACCTCCAAGGCACGGACAATGTCGGGGTCATCGTCAAAAGTAGTTTCAATAATACCCCCTTGAAGATAATATCTACTGACTATGTCTTGCTCAAGTAATTGTATTATTTCGCTTTTATAAGTATTGAGGTCCGCCACTTTGTCATGGTTGATCAGCAATTGTAACTGAGCAATATCTTCTTTAATAAGGGCACTTCTAGACTCCTTTTTGGCCATATTTGACAGCTCTTCAACTTTTACCTCTAATGGCGTAGTGTAATCAAAATTCATTTTTGAAAGCCACTCCGCAAATTGCTCGAAATCGTCGTCTGTCAGCTTAAAATCTCGGGCCTCAGCTATTTTTTCATGCTCAAAATAATATCTTGTAGCATAATCAAAAATTAAATTTTTTCTCATCAATTGATAAGACACTTGAGAGAATTCTTCAGGGTCAACCGCAATATCAGGATCAACGCCACCACCATCGTAAACCAACCTTCCATTAGCCGTTTGGAATTCGGACTTCAAAGAATCTGCAATCTTGCCAACACTACCGTCTTCATTTCTAGTACTATAGTCTATGGCTTGTATGCATCTACCGCTTGGGATGTAATATTTGGCTGTCGTGACCTTTATCTGTGCATTATAGGCAAGGGGTCTTGTTTGTTGAACCAAGCCCTTGCCATACGTTTTTCTGCCAACCAAGATACCTCGATCATAATCCTGAACAACTCCAGCAACAATTTCTGAAGCCGAGGCACTACTGTTATCAGTCAAAATTACCAACGGTATCTCAATGTCAATCGGTTGATTCTGTGTATTATAGACTTTGGTCCAAGACTCCAATTTACCTCGAGTACTGACAACTTCATTTCCCTTTGGGAGAAAAATATTTGAAACATTAATCGCCTCGCCCAGAAGTCCCCCTGGATTTCCCCTCAAGTCCAAAATGATTTTTGAAGCCCCTTGGGACTTTAATGAAGTTAACGCATTGGCCACTTCTTCACCAGCCTGTGAGGTGAAATCGGTCAATTTGATGTAGCCTACTTCGTTGGCAATGAGGCCAGCATATGGGACATTTTTGATGGTTATTGTCTGCGTATTCAAATTGACGATAAAACTTTCCGGACGATTCAACCTCTGTATTTCTAGTTCTAGTGTTGAGTTCGTCTGACTTCTTAACAATTTACCTATTTCGTGAGATCTCTTATTTGACAAATCAACGCCATTTATTTTTAATATCTGATCTCCAATTAACAGTCCTGCCCTGATCGCAGGTGAGTTCTCATACGGCATTACAATGGTATTGATCCCTCCCTTTCGAGCTACGATTGCTCCAATCCCACCGTATTCACCGGTAGTCATGGTTCTGTAATCCTCAATGTCATCTTCTGGGATGTAATCGGTATAAGGATCCAATGAAGAGAGCATGGCATCAATGCCTATCTTCATAAGTTCACCGGGATTGATCTCCTCGACATAATAGGCATTAACCTCTTTGAATAGGGTGGTAAAAATATCGAGGTTCTTAACGATTTGAAAATACCTATCATCCTCATTTACTGACCTGAAAGCCAAAAAGGTAAAAACAATAACGACAATGAGGACAAGTTTTCTATTCTTCATCGATACATAAAATTAGATAATTGACGCCTTATCAATGGGTAAACGATTAAAAAGAACGGTAAGTTGTGTTACAACTTCTTCATAAGTAGGCATTTGAGGCGAAATATACAAAATCGCCATGAGATATCCATTACTAGGACTGGCAACTAGTTGCTTGTTTTGTCTGTAAAATTCACGAATTAAACGTTTGATACGATTACGATCAACAGCTAACTTGTGTCTCTTCTTGGGAACGCTGATCAGCACTTCTTTTCCTAGTGCTAGCGGCTGAAGTAAAAGGATAACACGAAAAAATTTAAAATTAAAAGAGGAACCCTTTTTAAAAAGCTCCTCTATCTTTCGTTTGCTATGTAACCGCTCTGACTTAGAGAATGTATAGCTAGGCTTTGATAGGGCTGAAACACTCATGCCCCATTAATTATTTTGATCGTTTCTCGTCAGAAACTGATAATTTCTTTCTTCCCTTTGCCCTTCTTCTGGCAAGCACAGTTCTTCCACTAGGGGTTTCCATCCTAGACCTAAATCCATGCTTGTTCTTTCTTTTCCTTACCGACGGTTGAAATGTCCTTTTCATTTACTTGTGTATTATGTTTTAGAAAAACGGAGTGCAAAAATAAGATAATAACAATGTATTTACAAAGGAGGACTTACTTTTTATTATTTAATAGCTCAAGAACTTCCATAATCTCGCTTTTAGAAAGTCTCGGGCCATATTGCGACACAATCTTCGCAGCAACAAGACTCGCTAATTTGCCTGAATCCGGATAAGATAACCCATTATTGATCCCATAAAGAAAGGCCCCCGCATAAATATCCCCTGCTCCGGTTGTATCTACCGCCGCAACTTTATTGGCCGCAACTTCATAAAGAATATCACCATCCCACAATTGAGCACCTTGACTACCCTTGGTTAAAACGAATGACTTGGTTATTTTTTTTAGCTCCAAAATCGCTGCATCACAATCTGCAGTACTCGTGTACAGCATTGCTTCTTCTTCATTGCAAAAAAGTAAATCCACGCCATCTCCAATAAGCTCAGTGATCTGCGAAGCAAAATACTTTACCATGCTAGGATCAGAAAAAGTCAGCGACACTTTCACGCCATGTAATTGGGCAAATTCTTTTGCTTCCTTGATTGCAACAAATCCGGTTTCACTCGTTACTAAATAGCCCTCAATAAATAAAAAATTTGAATTCTTAAGAACTTCCGGTATCACTTCTTTCGAAGAAAGACTAGAAGAAATACCCAAAAAGGTATTCATGGTTCGCTCTGCATCTGGACTCACCATCACCAAACATTTCCCTGTTTGTCCACCTTCAAGGTCACCACCAGTCAAGTTGGTGTCGACACCTTGCGCAACTAAATCCTTTTGATAAAATACCCCCTCTTCATCCGACGCCACCTTACAAGAATAAAAGCCTTTTCCACCAAACTGCGCAAGCGCTACTATCGAGTTCGCAGCAGATCCTCCTGCTTGCTTTTTCCTGATTTTGCTTGCGGCAGCCTTCAATAAAGTAGCCTGACGTTGCTCATCCACCAAGGTCATTAATCCTTTTTCAACCCCATTTTCCTCTAAAAAAACATCGTCAATCTCTATTTCAAAATCAACTATCGCATTTCCAATGGCATATACGTCGTATTTTTTTTTAGTCATTTTTTCTTTTTAACAAATCAATGGCAATATTAGGATAATCTGTGATCAATCCGTCAACTCCCCACCGCATTAATTGCTTCATTTCTAGCGTATCATTGACGGTCCATGGTATGACTTGCATATCCGCGGCTTTTAACTGCCCTATAACCACTGAGTCAAGTAAAATAAATTCACAACTATAAACTTGAGGTAGAAATCCCAAGGAATCTATGTTAGACTCCCACGGGAGCTCATTTTCTATAAGGAGTGCTAATTTTACTTGAGGGTAAGCGCTATGAAAATATTGAAGCACGCGAAAATCAAAAGATTGAATGGTCACCCTTTGCCAATCTGTTTTTTGGTCTATCAATTGATAGACCAAATCCGCAAAGATATTCGGTGCTGGATGAAAAATGTTATCCGTAACTACGGAGGACTTCAATTCGATGTTGTAATTAATTAACTGATGTTGTTGACTACTCATCCATTCAATTCGATCAAGCACCTCTGACAATAAAGGTTTGATCGATGGCTCTTTCAATTGATTTGGAAAATTAATTAAGGGTAAAGAACCGCAATCAAACAAGGAAACATCCTGATAATCCATCTGATAAATATTGTAGAAAAAAGGTTGTATCGAATCTAAAAAATCTCCATTCGGCCATGTGCATAAGGTTGGTAATATAAAAGGATCATGCGTCACTACAAGTTGTCCATCCATTGATACCGCCAGATCCATCTCCAAGGTGGTTACACCCATTTCAAATGCTTTGACAAATCCTTGAATACTGTTTTCTGGGAAGAGTCCCCTTGCCCCTCTGTGCCCTTGAAGATCGAACATTGAGTGTTGATCATCTGTGTTACTCCCCTCATTACACGAGACAACAAGTGCCATAATACCCAAAAATAAAAGCCTCTTCATATTCAACTTAATAATTTTATTCTGGCAAAAACATAATCTAGTGAATCCTCATTGATTACCATTCGAAAGAAATCGGTGCCCGTAAGTGGCTCTGGGTCATAGCCTGTGACCTGTAAATATTTCTTGGATATACTTTGGTCAAACCAATGAATGAGCCTGATTTTTCCATCGGCTATTTCCAAGCAAGTGATCCCTCTTTTTCCAATAACAGTTCCCGAATTAAAAAGACAGGGAATGGCGAGCACCTGATGATAAATGAAACTCTTCAAGTTTTTCAATTTCTCCATGCGATGGCTTTTTTCTAATTCGGATTGATAAAACTTAATCGAATTGACAATGGCACTTTTATTGGGTTTCGAAGGTTCCAAATAGTCGCGACACAATTGATCAATTTTAAATCTCAAACGATCAACTTTATGTAATGATTCGAAAAGCGGTCGATGCGTATGGCCAATAATACCGATCTGCTTGTTTTTGATCGCGTACTCATAAGCCCGTTTTTCGATTTTATATTGCTTTTTACTTGAATGAGACACGGAGTAATTCTTTATTCGTAGCGGGTTAGCAAAATACTTTAGGGTAAAGCCTACAAGATGATTTTGTGATTGATACTTTTTTGAGGCTTGGTGTCCATGATATATGAAAATATCATCAGATCCGTAAGATAATTTACAAGCTTCCGTCATTTGATAATCATACGGAGGCGGGTCAACACTCAATTGTAGGTCGTGATTACCATAATTTTTTACTAATCCCTTACCCTTATTAAATAAATCAAATAGCCCATAAATATCTTTCCATTGCTTTAAAATGTCTGATAATTTGAATCGTTGTAATTCTTCCACATCCCCATTGAGCAACAATGCATATTCATTGACTAAATAATAGTCTTTCAATACACTTTTAAATAACTCCGAATTGGTCTTAAAATCATCAGTAGCACCACCATCCCCCATGTGGAGGTCACTGAAAATTACCCACCTAGATTGATCAGCTAAATCTCTCCTATATGCGTCCTTGAAAATTTGATCCAGATGGGTGCTAATATTATTGGGTTCCTCTTGACTCATTTTCCTAAATTAAATAGGCCGCGCCAAAAACACCCGCACTATCCCCCAACAAAGGTTTAAGAAAAACAGTCTCGAGTTCCTTATTGAAAACATGTTTTTTTACTTCTTTAATTCCAGCAGTGTACAATAAATCTATATTACCCACACCACCGCCTATTACAATCGCATCCGGGTCCAAGATATTTATTATTACTGCCATCGCCTTTCCAAATTGCGTTATCAATCTGTTAATTGTATGCGTGTCATTTGGGGAATTCCCACCTAGGTGGTCTTGATAAATATTTTTTAGCAGTTTCCGTTCCTTGAATTTCTCCTGATGATAACGCTCTAAATTTTTGCCCGACAGCACCTGCTCGACACAGCCCACCTTCCCGCAATAGCAAGCGCCTCCTGAGATATCTAGGAAATTATGCCCCCATTCACCCCCAATTCCTTGACGTCCATAGATTGCCTGTCCATTAACGACAATACCACCTCCCACACCAGTGCCCATAATAACCCCGAAAACAACCCTTGCCTCCGGCATATGTTTTGAAATTGCACCCATTTTATACTCCGCTAATGCAAAACAATTGGCGTCATTGGCCATTGCGACGGGTATGCCCAACCCCAACTCCAAATCTTTTTTAAAGGGTTGACCATTTAAAATGGTCGTATTAGAATTTTTCATCAGCCCTCCCCTTGGATCCAAAACACCGGGTGTAGCAATGCCTATTTTCTCTGGTCGATACCCAACTTCTTGGCTCATTTGATCAATCAAAAATTTGATTCTACCAATGATGTGTTGGTAACCGTCTTTAGATTCTGTAAATATGCGCTTTCTAAGCAGCACCTCTGGGTTTTCTGGCCCTTCCAAAATAACTCCCTCAACTTTGGTCCCCCCTAGATCTATTCCCCAAATTGGCATTTTTTCTTATTTTAAATTTAAATACTGGATTTATTTCCAGCCATTCGAACTTCAAGTAATCTAATTTAACTTAACGACTGACCAAAGTATCCAATTCTATGAAATCCTTTCCTTTACAAGGTAAAATAAATTATTTTTAATTTCGATAATAATTAACGCGTATCGGGTTGAGGGACTGAGGATTTCTTTGCGTCATCTTTTAAATACTGATTGAAACATGGTTGGATTAGAAACTTTAGATTGGATCGTCATTGGCGTTTATTTTGCGGTGTTGATAAGCGTTGCTATTTGGGTAATTCTTCAAAAGCAAAATAATACAGAAGACTTTTTTTTAGCAGGACGTAATGTGGGATGGTTCGTCATCGGCTCATCTATATTTGCTTCGAACATTGGGTCTGAACATGTCGTTGGATTGGCAGGCACAGGTGCAGAAAGTGGTATGCCCATGGCACATTATGAGCTGCATGCTTGGATCGTATTGCTACTGGGTTGGGTATTTCTTCCTTTTTATATGAGAGGAAATGTTTTTACCATGCCAGAATTTCTTGAAAAGAGATTTGATAGTAAGTCAAGATGGTTTTTATCCATTTTTTCCATTATCGGATATGTCTTGACCAAAGTGTCAGTCACCATTTATGCAGGCGGAGTGGTTGTCTCACAATTGCTGGGCGTATCCTTTTTGACTGGGTCGGTTGGTATCGTAGTGATCACCGGTCTTTATACGGCGCTAGGAGGAATGCGTGCGGTGGTCTATACAGAAACCATCCAAACAGTCATATTAATTTCAGGGTCTGCCTTACTGACTTATCTAGGATTCCAAGCTGTCGGTGGTTGGGCTGAATTAAAAATAGCCGCCGGCGCTGAACATTTCAATATGTGGCGTCCTATGTCTGATCCCGATTATCCCTGGACCGGGATGGTGTTTGGGGGTACGATAGTAGGAATATGGTATTGGTGTACCGATCAATATATCGTGCAGCGTACCTTATCCGCTCGAAACATTAAAATTGGTAGACGAGGGGCTATATTCGGAGCCTATCTTAAATTGCTTCCTATTTTCATTTTCTTGATTCCTGGTATTATTGCTTTTGCGCTGAAACAAAAAGGACTCATTAGTTATGAAAAAAGTGATGAAGTCTTTCCAGTACTAGTAGCTACGTTACTCCCTACAGGAATCAAAGGATTGGTCGCCGGAGGGTTAATGGCTGCTTTGATGAGTTCATTGGCCTCCGTTTTTAATTCAAGTTCTACGTTGTTTACCGTTGATATCTTTAAAAAAATGTACCCCGACACCGCGGAAGAAAAATTAGTATCCATTGGTAAAATCGCAACGATATTCGTAGTGGTACTAGGTATGTTGTGGATTCCTATTATGGAAAAAATTGGTGGAGGAGTCCTTTATAATTACTTGCAGAGTGTACAATCCTACATCGCTCCACCTATCACTACGGTATTCTTGTTGGGCATTCTTTGGAAACGAGTGAATGCCCAGGGGGCCATCGCCACCTTATTTTTTGGATTGACAATGGCTACGCTCAGGATCATAGCAGAATTATTTGCCACTGAAACGGATGGAATCTTCTATCTATTTGCTACCATCAACTTCTCTCACATGGCCATATTTATGTTTCTCGCTTGCGTTGTTGTCTGTATTTCGGTGAGTGTGGTTACCAACCCTCCCGATTTTTCCAGAATTAAGGGCTTGGCGTTTGGTACCCTCGATACAAAACAGAAAATTGATACCCAAAATAGCTTTGATAAAATAGATGTAATCGTCTCGGTGATATTAGTTGCCATTATTGCATGGATTTTGATGTATTTTAGAGGTTAATAGTAAATATATTATGCAATTTCTTGGTATAGATTTGGGGAGTTCATCGGTAAAGGTGAGCGTATTTGATTTGGACGAGGGACGAATCCTTGCAAAGGCTTTTTATCCTAAAACCGAATTAGTAATAGCCGTCAACTCCCCTATGTGGGCAGAACAAACACCTGAGACCTGGTGGGAAAGTCTAAAAGGTGCCTTGCAGGAGATCAAGGCTGTGGTCAACCTCAAAAATATCAAAGCCATTGGCATTAGTTATCAAATGCACGGTTTGGTCGCAATTGATAAGAATTTAGCACCCGTAAGACCTGCCATTATCTGGTGTGATTCTAGGGCAGTTGCTTTGGGAGCTGATGCTTTCACGGGTATGGGAGAAGATAACTGCCTGACCAATCTTTTAAATTCGCCAGGAAATTTTACTGCATCCAAACTAGCCTGGGTCAAAAAATATGAGCCCCAAACCTATGCCAAAATCTGGAAATTTATGCTCCCCGGGGATTATATAGCCTTAAAGTTGAGTGGCGTAGTCACCACAACCACTAGTGGTCTTTCAGAAGGGATATTCTGGGACTTTGAAAAAAAAGAAGTATCCCAGGAGCTCCTGACTTATTTTGGTTTTGAAAGGGATATGATCCCAAACATCGTACCTACTGTTGGTTTTCAATGCACCCTATCGCGAGCAGTCTCCGATGAATTGGGATTCAGCGCCAATGTCCCGATCACTTACCGAGCAGGCGATCAACCCAATAATGCGATGTCATTGAATGTGCTAGCCCCTGGTGAGTTGGCCACCACTGCTGGGACCTCGGCGGTAATCTACGCAGTCACTCAGGATAATTTATATGACAAAAAATCGAGGATCAATACTTTCGTGCATGTCAATGATACCATCAAAAATACCAGAAACGGGGTCTTACTATGCGTAAATGGTGCAGGTATTTTATATAGTTGGCTAAAGAAGTTATTAAATGTTACGCAGAGTAATGTCGACTATCAAGAACTCAATGACCTAAGCAAACAAGCGCCTATTGGCTCAGACGGTCTGCACTTTTTCCCTTTCGGGAATGGTGCTGAACGTATCCTTGAAAATAAGCACTTAGGTGGACAACTCATGCATGTAGACTTCAATGTGCATCAAACGACCCATATTATCCGTGCAGCAAAAGAAGGGATCGTCTTTGCAATGAACTATGGACTTGAAATCATCCGGGAAATGGGTGTTCCAACCTCCCACATTAAGGCAGGCAATAGCAATTTATTTCAAAGCCCCCTATTCAGATCAATTTTTGTAAATACCACACAGATACCTTTAGCCCTCTATGATACTGATGGTGCAGAAGGTGCCGCGCGTGCCGCATCAGCTGGTCTGAATACGCAATCTTTGGTCACTGTTTTTGGTGATTTAAAACCTATTGAAACCATGGAACCTGAAGGTGCTTTGTCCAATGCGTATCAAATCCATTATGAAACATGGAAAGCCCAACTCAATAAACTTTTGAAGATAAATTAACTCAACTTTCAAACTAAAAAAATGGCAATTATTGGCACAAAGGAATATTTTAAGGGAATTGGAACCATACCATTTGAAGGCAAGGATACCCGCAACCCCTTGGCATATAAATACTACAATCCGGATCAAGTGGTACTCGGGAAAAAAATGCGTGAGCACCTGAAATTTGCGGTAGCCTATTGGCATACATTCTGTAATACGGGTGGCGATCCATTTGGCATAGGCCCCAAAGAATTTCCATGGAATAAAAATGCAGATCCTATTCAAAAAGCCAAGGATAAAATGGACGCTGCTTTCGAATTTATCTCAAAATTGGGCTTAGAGTATTTTTGCTTTCATGATTTCGATTTAATCGATGAAGGTGCCTCGTTATCGGAATCTGAATTGCGGCTTAGGGCCATTACAGAATATGGCCAACAAAAGCGAAAAGGAACCAATATCAAGGTATTGTGGGGAACAGCAAATTTGTTTAACAATCCCCGCTACATGAACGGTGCCGCTACCAATCCTGATTTCAATGTGGTCGCATATGCCAGTGCTCAGGTAAAAAATGCCATCGATACGACGATCGCGCTAGGTGGAGAAAATTATGTTTTCTGGGGTGGCAGAGAGGGGTATATCAGTCTACTGAACACCAATATGCAAAAAGAAATTGACCATTTGGCTATGTTTCTACACAAGGCCAAAGATTACGCGAGAAGTCAAGGATTTAAAGGGCATTTTTTTATAGAACCAAAACCCGCTGAACCTTCCAAGCATCAATATGACTTTGACAGTGCTACTGTTATCGGATTTTTAAATAAATATGGTTTAGCAAATGATTTTAAAATCAATATAGAGGTAAATCATGCTACCCTAGCCGGTCACACTTTTCAACATGAACTACAAGTAGCCGCCGATGCGGGTATGCTCGGAAGTATCGATGCCAATAGAGGTGATTATCAGAACGGATGGGATACGGACCAATTTCCAACCAACCTTGGTGAAATCGTCGAAGCCATGATCGTCATTATTAGAAGTGGCGGAATTCAAGGCGGAGGAGTAAATTTTGATGCTAAAACACGGAGAAATTCAACCGATTTAGAAGATATTTTTTATGCCCATATCGGGGGTATTGATACCTTTTCCCGTGCGCTACTAATCACAGAAAAAGTGCTTTCTCATACAGATTTTGAAAAAATCTTAAAGAATAGGTATCGCAGTTTTGATTCAGGTGATGGCAAAGCATTTGAAGACGGTAAATTAGATTTTACAGCGCTCCATCAAATGGCTCATTCATTTGGAGAGCCGCTCCAGACTAGCGGTAGGCAAGAAATGCTAGAAAATTTAATTAACGATTGTATCTAAAAACATGCTTATTAAATCACGAAGAAGAGATTTAATAAGCTTTCTTCGTGATTAACTTACCATTTATATAATTCCCTATTCTTTCGCCTTGATCTAAGCCATTATCAATGGCCATCCGATAGTGAATACCTCCGTAAAGACGTGACAGAGCCGCCTCCTGAGAAGCTTCCAAGAAGCCTTCAAACGTGCGTGAGGGTAACCCATATTCCATCTCACTCGTATCCTCAAAAGAAAAATTTGGCCCATATAGCGCTGTTAAGGTGATCGCAGCCGCCCTCGAAATGACGCTGTGGCCACTGGTATACTCTGGAAATGGTGGCGTTTGCAACAAGGGCGTCCAATCTTCATCAATGTACTGATTAATCAAGGTTTCAGGTCTTACGACCACCGATCGCCATTTTTCATCCCAGCAACTGATAAATCCATCAAAGAGGGCGATGGCAACTCTTGCATTTGCGTGTATGGTTTCTGCATAAGTACTCTTAGCCTGGCTTGTCGTAATCGACGTTATTTCCATCCAATGACCTCCTGGGGTTATTTTTTTTGTGGCGAACATGGCATGTCCGCGATGATGGGATACATAAGGATTGCAATCCCAAAATTTAGCAATGTCCTCTCCTCCATTTCCTGTAGATCCCCCCACCTCATAAACTTCCATTAATTCATTATAAAAATCACTACCCTTTTCCAAATTGAACGGCAATGGAGGAATTGGAATAAATTGCTGAGCAGAATCCATTGCCATCGGACGAATTTTATTCCAATGCGGCTCGATTCCTTCCATATAATCTGGGGGTGTTGGCTTCCAATATTCTGGCTGAGGTCGTATGGTATATTTTGGATGGGTTCTGGTCTGCTTGTACCTATCACCATCGGCCCATTGAAGGATGTGCTGGGCTACTTGGTCTCCATATACCATTGAATGTTCCAATACCGCATCTGAGAGCCCCCTCTTTTGCAAAGAATCATAAGTATGATCCATAAAGACCTGCATTTTATCTTCTGAAAAAATGAGCGCTTTGCCTACCTGAAAAAAAGCGTGTAAGGCAGCCATATGATAATTGATCTTAGGGTCTGTTGACTTGGGAATGGGGGTTAATTGATTTAATTGGCCGGCCAAAGACACAAATTGGTCTGGGTGTGCGATAGCCACTACCTCATATGCCGCGATATTGGAGTAGGCATATATCCGGGATGCTACCGGCGGTGAAAAAATATCATGGACGATGACATCTGTTAACTGCTTCATCGCACCACTGTAAAGCGCTGGGCTGTCTAAGTTCTCTTTGTATGCTTCGTTCTCTCTGCAACTAACTACCAACAAAACCAAGGCGAAAATTAAGGCCTTACGTATCATTTCTATTTGTGTTTTTTTCAGCCTTAAAATTAATCAATTTTGTCTTAAATTGGCTTTATAAGATCTGTTGCTTACAAGAATTACCTCCTTATTTAATCAACTTGATTTTAGCCCAAACGCTACCTTTCAACCTAACGCTAATACGGGATAAACTTCTTTAATGAAAATATTATTTGGATCAAGGCAATTTCCTGACCAAATAAAACATGTATTACGACTAATGCTTAACGATCTTTTTGACCTTCATTAACTTAGTATTTTGCACTTTTATCAAATACACGCCCCTATTTAAATGGGCAATATTGATGCTTTGATCAACGATAAATCCTTTCTTAATCAGTTGACCTTCCATATTGAAAATTGCATATTGGTCGAATACCATTTTTGAAGAAATGCTAATCTTATCCTCGGTCGGATTGGGATATAATTCAAGTAAATTCTCCTCATCGTCATTGATACTAAGTAAGTAATTTTCTGGCATCCAGGCTATGTGGTTTTCGATTGGGCTATCGGTGTAAATACCAAAATCCGAAGGCCCTAAGGTTATTATCTCTTCTAAATCAGTAACCTCAAGCGACTTGCCAGTCAAATAGTTGTACCAGGTACCTGTCTTGGTGAAATGGCGTGTCGTTTCTTGATCCGTTTTGGTAAAATTTCCATAGAGCACTAGGTCTAGGTCTGGATGCTGATATCGAATCCATTTTATGTCTCCATCCGACGCCCATTCAAAATATTGATCATCCAAATAGTTTGTTTGTGTCTTTAAATTGATCATCGCTTGATAAACAGCGAATATCTTCAATCTATCATCATCCAATAAATATTCCCACTTGGTAGGCTTAATCCCCAAGCGATCCTCATTCAATCCTACATCATAGCCAAACTCGCTAAATTGCCATATCATTTTTGGTCCTGGGGTTGCTAAAAAAAAAGCTGTACTTTGCATTAATCTTTTTATTTGGGTAGAAAAGGCCTCATCAGACCTGTTGGCCACCTCATAAAACATTCGTTCTTCATCATGACTTTCCATATAACCAATGAGTCCATTTTGAGCCCATCCTCTATTCTTATAATAACTCCATTTTAGATCGGACGGAATACCCATCGCAGTATTTAAAAAAGTCCCGCCCAGATTACCCCAAAGCATCATGCCATAGTCGGCCAATTCAAATTCTTCTGTATTTTCAGAAAAATGTTCTAAAATCACATACGCTTTGGGATCTACTTGCCAGATGACATCTGCCAGTCTTTTCAATAATATCACACGACTTGCATCATATTTGCCCCAATCACCCACATTACCAAGTGTATTTTTTTGAGTGAATCCTTTTGATAAATCAAATCGATAGCCATCCACATGGTATTCTTCAATCCAATACTGAACGACTCGATCCACATAAGCCTGTGTGTAGGCACTTTCATGATTGATGTCATACCCTACATTGTAGTCATGCTTGGAGATGGCATTGAACCAAGGATTTCCGGTGGTTGGAGGGCCGTAATCCCCTGAACTATACATGCGGACCATCGAATTTCTGCCAAAATGATGATTCAATACCATATCTAAAATGACCGCAATTCCCTTTTGATGACAGGCGTCAATTAATTTTTTTAAGTCCATCTCAGTGCCGTAGTACTTGTCGACGGCAAATTCAAAAGCCGGATTATATCCCCAACTTAAATTTCCTTCAAACTCCATTATCGGCATTAATTCTATGGCATTGATACCTAAAGAATCTAGATAATCTAATTTATCGAGGACTGCTTGAAAAGAACGCTGATCCGTAAAATCTCTAACTAATAGTTCGTAGATGACCAAGTCCTCTTTTTCAGGTCGCTCAAAGTCATTCAACGACCAATCATAGCTAGGCGCTGAGGTTTGGATCACGGAAGCTTCAAATTGGGTTAAATCAAATGGATAGGAGATCAAATTTGGATATCGATTGTCCTTTATAATTTCCACATCGTCAAATGGCGATATGATTTTTTCACTAAAAGGATCTGCTACGAGAATCGAACCGTCAATGAGATATTGAAAAATGTATTCCTTTTCTGCTTCAAGTCCCTCAATGGTTATCCAAAAACGATCCCCATCTTGATGTAATTGGTAGGCTCGATTTAAAGACCAATCATTGAAGTCTCCCAGCACAAAAACACTTTTTTTATTGGGTGCCGTCAATACCAATTCCACCTTGGTATCGTCCCCTTCTCGATAATTTATTCCATCCTTTAATCCCGCTGGCATGGATTGATTCGCTGTTGTAGGGTCTACGATATAAGTATGTATAAATCCTATTGAATCAGTGGCCGTCACAGCCGAGAGGGCTATTTTATGAATGTTTTGATCCGCTAAAACCAAATGGCTTCCCGTAAAAATAGTACCCACTTCTGATGCCTTCTTTTCCCCGTCTAGGTAATAAGAAAGGATCGCGGTTTCTGAAGTCTTCAAGTCAATATTGATGACTGATCCCACGTCATAAAATTGATAACGTCCTATCGGCTGATCTACCCTAAGTGTAAATCCGGAACTCAACTCAAGAAAAATATCACTCGCACCATCTGCCTTTCCTTCCTTTGAAGCATCTGCACTTCTAAAAACAAAGGCCAATTTTAATATTTCCTCACCTTCGGGTACTCCAAAATATTCCTGAATGCTTGGTCCTATGCTCAGTTGATAGACATCAGTAGAAACCTTCATCAATTTGGTCTCGGAGGTGTTTTCCCCCCAATTGGTTTTCACATATTTCCAATCGCTCGGAGAAACGCTCTTCTCTGTAATGACTCCGACATGTGCGTATACCTCCCCAGTAAATCCCTTCAATCCGCCTGTCCCTTGGGCCGCATTAAAGTTCACGACCACAGAATCCGATGCTTTTGGAAAAGTAGGTGTTGACGTAATCACTTGGCCAATGGCTCGTTGCGTAAAAAAGAAAAAAATCATAAAGATTATGACTCTTTGCTGGCTAGCGATCCCACGAAAAAAAGTGAAATAACTCAGTATTTTAGATAATGAATCTTTAACAAAAAAACGCAGTGAAAAATAATAAGCTAGGAAAAATAGCTTTAGTCTATTACGCAATAAAAAAAGAATGCTCAAGACAAATAAGGAGATTTCATACATCAACTTAATATCCAAAAATCTGTACATAATCATTATTTCTAGCAACAAGAATGGCAGGTTTTCCCTGTACAATGATTGGTTCAATATACCTGATTTGACCCTCGAGATAAAGCTCATGAATACTATTGGGCAAATAAGTCAATCCTCGGCTCTCACTTATATATAGCGCGCCATAATCCTCGCTGTATCTCCCTTCTTCTATTGAAGATCCATGAAAGTTGCCTGCCATTAAGAAGTCTGGGACACTGTCTCTATTGAAGTCTAAAATGATAATTGAACGGACCATACTCATTTGAGTGTGATTATCAAATGGTTCAAAATCAAATTGACCATTGTTATTGATATAGACTCCTGATCGAAATTCCTGGGCCTCAAGCATCTTGGCAGCCTTCCATTCGTTCTCCCCAAAAACAAGTTCAGGCGTAGATTGCGCATAGGTTTTATAGTCTAGAAATTTCTTTTTAAGACTCGGCAATTGCTTGGTCAAATCTTTTTTCGGAACAAAAATAGATTCTTTGGCTTGTTTATAATAAGTAAGAATAGGATCTAAACGATCGTTATTATCAAAATCCCTCAAATACAAACGAACCGGCTCCTGAGCGCTCGCTTGTAATTTGGAGTTAAGTCCTAAGTTGCCTGCAATCAGATCTAAATCACCATCTTGGTCATAATCAATTGCCTCAACAGTCTGCCACCAACCCTTATCTCTAGCAATTGAAATGGGCTCGGACAATTTCCTTGAATGCGAATAACAAATTTTAATCGGCTGCCAAAGGGCTGCCAATATCAAATCCTTCTCTCCATTGCCATCTAGATCCGCCCAAAGGGCATCTTTGACCATCCCTGCCTCCGCAAACAGCTCATAACTATCCGGGGCCACCTCAAACTTTACTCCTTTTTGATTAAGCAATAAATGACTAGTTGGACTCTTTCCATAATGCCAAGGAACCGAAACTCTTCCTAAGAAAATATCTTGATATCCGTCTCCATTAACATCATAAATAGCTACGACAGCGCCTGTTTCATAAAGATCAGGTAGTAATCCTTCGGCTTTGCTAAAATGTCCCGCTCCATCATTTAGATAAATCCTAGAAAGTTCCTCTGGCGCATTTTTATCAAATTCATTTCCCCCTGTAACTACCAGCAAATCAAGATCTCCATCAAGTTCAATATCAAAAAAAATAGCATCAACATCTTCAAAAATCTGATCCTCGAGAAAGACTTGCGCCAATAGGAAGCCTGCTGATTCTTGTATGTATAATCTACCTGGCTGATTCTTTGCACCTCCAACATAAAAATCATCCCTCCCATCACCATCGACGTCGGCCACCGAAATAGCCGGACCCTCTTGACTATTCATATGCGGAATCAGCGGCTCTCGATTAAATTCTACAAAACTATTTTCTGCATGTTTAAAGTCAATCTTGAGGGCTGCCGTCAAATCCTTAAACATCGCTTGGGATAGTTTTTTAGGAGGACTAGTAGGGTACAATGGAGCAGCTGGCATGCTAAAAGTCAGGCCTTGATTGGCCTTGAATAATCCCTTTTTTTGAATGGCCCCATTTGGCCACCTTATGATCAACGAATCAACGGCACCATCATGTCCTAATCCTATTAATAGCTCATTAGCTGTAGCTGATTGAAACCCACGTACCTGATAAACCTCGTGAAATTGCTTCTTCCCTTTAGCAAAAGATTCGACCTTAGTTCCCAATACTGAATGACCATTATCCGAAAAAAACTTCAATTTTAAGAAATTTGAAGTTTGTCTGGTCGTATCATTTTCAATAGTAAGATTTTGAAGAATTTCGGAGGGTTCATTTAAATTATTCAAAACTAAATCCAAATCCCCATCATTGTCCAAATCGGCATATGCCGTTCCGTTAGTGATTTTAGCAGTTGACTGAATCCAAGAATCACTGACATCTTCAAAACTTAAATCTCGGCTGTTTGAATAAAAATAATTTTTAACTACCCCTTTTGGCATTTGGGCCACAAAAGCCGCATCAGAGAGAGACGCATTGGCTTTGACTTCTTGATCAGAAATAAAATCAATATAATCGAGATCATTGGGCCGTCTGACGATCCCATTGCTGATAAACAAGTCTTTCCACCCGTCATTATCAAAATCGGCAAATAAAGGAGACCAACTCCAATCGGTCGCATGGATACCTGCAAGCATAGCAATATCTGAAAATTTACCTCCTCGATTGAGCATCAATGTGTTTCTACTATATTGGTTCATATAGCCATAAGAAAGCTTCATCTTGAAAATTTCATAGGGATCCTCACCAACCGATTGTTTGCGCACTACTTCATCTTCTGGAAGCATATCTAAAGTAATGATGTCTACTAACCCATCATTATTAAAATCGGCAATATCATTGCCCATGGAAAAGCGACTTGTATGATGCGCCATTTTTGTCAAGCTTTCGGTAAACGTTTTATCTCCATTATTAAGATAGAGGTAATCATTTTCACTAAAATCATTGGAAATATACAAATCTGTAAACCCGTCCTGATTAAAGTCTGAAAGTCCTACGCCTAACCCATAACCAATCTGAGAGGAATAAATTCCTGTAGACCCAGTTATATCGAAAAATTTTCCCTCAATATTTTCCAAAATTCGATCCCCACTAAGACTATCAATATCTTGTCTGAGTGAAGCCCTGCCATGACTTTTTTGTGTATGGACGGCATGATTTAATAAATACACATCTAAATCGCCATCATTATCCATATCAAAAAAAGCAACCTGAGTAGAGAGTCCCTTGAAATCAAGGCCAAATTTGTCCGCGCTTTCGGTAAAAGTTAAATCGCCATTGTTGATGTATAATTCATTGTGTCCTTCAAGACCCTTATAACCACTAACCCGACAAACATAAATGTCCAGTAATTGGTCCCCATTTACATCTATCATGCTCACGCCTGTTTTCCATTTTCCATGACTGGCCACGCCAGCCAATTCGGTAATGTCTTCAAATTGTAAGGCGCCTTTGTTTAAATAGAGTTGATTATCGCCTTCATTGGAAGAAAATAAAATATCAAGCAAGCCATCTGCATTAATGTCGCCAATTGCAACGCCGCCACCATTGTAATAATACAAGTAGTCAACGATATTAAAAGATTCCTCTTCAGCTAATATATTGGAAAAATTAATTTTTGATTGTTCGGGAGGAACAGAAACAAATCGAAAAGAAGCTTCCTTCTTGGTCCCACATGATCCAAAAATAAATACAATCAATAACCCTATGATTGCTGAAAATTTCAATGTCCCCTATTGTAAATAGTAGGTTCAAAAACTTTAACCGCAGCATTGTTATTTGCTACGATCAACGCCATTCCTTGTGAGGTTTTGATAAAGGCCAAATTTCTCACTTCTTGATCCAATTTAATGCCTGATAATTTAGGTTGTATGACTTCAAAATGACCCGCTCCATCTCCTGAGAGTAAGGTGCCGTAACTAGCGTCATAGCGGCCCATTTCTGGCTTGGAGGCATAAAAATTTCCACCAAAAAGTAAATCCAAATGCCCGTCAAAATTATAATCTGCAATTCCGATGGCATATACACAAGAATATTGAACTGCAGGTGGGAGTGTGATACGCTCAAATTGCAAGGAACCCCTATTTAGATAGAGTCCAGACGCTAAATCGTGGGCGGTCAAATCTAGGGATTCATTGAGCATCTTTTGATCAAAAACATCCTTGATCTCTTGATCTTTGTAACTTTCGTATTTGAGGTATTTCTTTTTGATTCCTGGCATTTGTTTTGCTAAATCATGACGAAGGGACAAAGGAAATAATTTGTCCCCTTCGTATTGACAAATGATCTGCTCGATAGTCCCATTATTGTCAAAGTCCTTCACAAACATATGTAACGGTCGTTCTTGAGAAGCTTTAAATCGACTATTCAAGCCATGATTCCCAACAATCAGGTCCATGAGTCCATCGCCATTCAAATCGGCAGTCTCGATTACATTCCACCAACCTGAAGATTTCGGAATCACCTCTTTCAACTTAAATTGACCTGCTTCATTAATCAAAAAAGTAATGGGCATCCATTCACCTACCAACACCAAATCTAGATCTAGATCTTGGTCAAGATCTACCCATTTCGCATCAGTAATCATACCGATTTGCGCCAGTTCTTGAGCTATTTCATCAGCAACATTGGTATAATTTCCAACCCCATCATTATTCAAGATATAGCCATTTCGAGGAAATCCATAGGAATACGTCTGGATTCTTCCTCCCACAAATAAATCAATGTCTCCATCTCCATCGTAATCTGCCGGGGCTACCACAGAAGTGCTTTCAAATTTATCGACAGGCAAGATTTGTTTGCTTTTGCTGAACGATAATTGAGGGTTTGAAATATAAAGGCGATCTCCTAATCGCGGCGCACCGACTTCAAATTCATTGCCGCCACTGACGACATAGAGGTCTAAAAAGCCATCTCCATTCGCATCAAAAAACGCACAATCAACATCTTCTGATCCCTTATCCTTTTCAAATACCTCAAAATCAATTCGATCAAAGGTGCCTGAAGCATTCTGTAAGGCCAAATATCCTTCTTGATCCTTTGCTCCACCAATATAAACATCTTCAAGGCCATCTTTATTCAGATCGGCTTTACAAAGACACGGCCCTTGCGTAGAAATCATCTGAAAAGTAAGCCGATCTCGATCAAAATCGACGAAGGTGTTTTCGATATGTCGGTAGTCCTTAAGCAGCAGCTCATTCTCGCTATAAATTGGCAACGACGCCGTCATTTGAACCTGTCTCCATTCCCCATCTACTTCCTTTAATTTGAGCGTTTGATTTACGGCCACTTCTTTCAATAAAGTAGTCTTTCCCAAAGGCCAGTGGATCCTGATCGAATCCACCTTCTGTACAGTACCTAGGCCAAATAAAGGCCTATTGTCAACGGTGGATTCAAATCCACGAGTAGGCAGGTGTTCCAGATAATAAGCACTATGCCCTACATAAACAGTAATATTGGTTCCGAGGGCATTGGTGTTTCCGGCCTCCCCAGTTAACACAAATCTCAGATAACTATGATCCGGATAGTGTTCAGATGACTTATTTTCATAAAGAAAAAATGGCATATTGGTATTGTTCACTACCAAATCCAAATCTCCATCGTTGTCAAGATCCCCATATGCAGCGCCACTTGAAAAACTTGGCGTGGCCAAGCCGAGTAGATCCGCCTGATTATCAAAAGTTAAATTTCTATTATTAAGATACGCATGATTGGAGATAGGGACACTAGGAATGTAATCAATGAGCATTTTATAATCTACCTTGCCTGCTGCCGTAATTTTTTGAGAGACTTCATCTTCGGTCACAAATTGTAAAAAATCCTGATTGGTCAAGTCTTGATAAATGCCATTTGCAATGAAAATATCTTTAAACCCATCATTTTCAAAATCAAAAATCAACGCGCCCCAACTCCAGTCACTGGCTTCAACGCCAGCATATCGTCCAATTTCACTAAAAGTACCATCTCCATTATTTAATTGAAGGGTATTTCGGGTAAACTGATTTCCATATCCATTCTCAAGTTGGTATTGAAAGCGATCCCAACTATCAAAAGTGGTGACGGTTTTGATTCTTTCATTGTTGTCAGGCAGCATGTCCGTCACAAATACTTCAGGAAATCCGTCATTATTCAAATCGGCCATATCAGCGCCCATGGAAGCTGCGCTAGTACTTTTGATGCCTTCCTCGAGGACTTCATTAAATGCCCCATTTTGATCATTGATATAAAGATAATCTCGCTCAAAAAAATCATTTGAAACATAAATATCAAGCCAACCATCCCTGTCAATATCGCCAACCGTAACACCTAAGCCAAACCCGATGATACTACCAAAAATATTCGCTTCTTCACTTACGTCGGTAAAATGATTATTATCGTTTCGATACAATTTATCCCCTCCTACCAAATCTCTATTGGGTCGCTCATTTCGACGAAGATTAAAACTACCAATGGCCTGATATGAATTGTTCAACAAATACATATCTACATCACCGTCTTTATCATAATCGAAAAAAGCCGCATGGGTCGAAAATCCTCTATCTGCCAAGCCATACTGCTCAGCCGACTCGCTAAAAGTACCATCTGCATTGTTTATAAATAATTCGTTCTGTTTATTATCCCCGGCGATATCTCCCGAATTACATACGTAGATGTCCAGCCAGCCATCTGCATTGATGTCCACGACACTGACGCCAGTACTCCACGCACGCTTACCTCCAGTACCTGAAATTTGGGTAACGTCAGTGAAATGAAGATTTCCGTCATTTTGGTAAAGCCGATTGGTTGATATATTAGCAACAATGTAAATATCGCTTAAGCCATCATTGTTAAAATCCGCTATGGCTACCCCACCACCATTATAAAAATTGCGGTATTTGAAAATATTAAAATCATCATCAAATTTTAAATTGTTTGAAAATTCGATACCCGAATCCGAAGATGAGACGGATCTAAAAAGCGTTTTTTCTGATTGCTCAGAGCAGGAAATTGCAAAAAAAAGTATACCCACGCATACTAACCTTTTGACGCGCTTCATAACCCTTCGAGTTTAAATGGGTATTTCTTCAAATCCGTAAAATTAGCCACGACCAACCTATCATCTTTCATATAGAGATCTATCTGACGGTTTCCGTCTATTTTATAATAATGCGGGCCCTTCTTATCCTTTATTTTGATAAACTTATTTCCTCCATACCATCCTTCCAAAATAGCTGGTAAGACCTTAAGTAAATATCCCGATTGGAGCTCTTTATTCCAAGGCGCCCAAGAAACATAATGGAAGGTCGCCCGGTACTTGTGTGTTTTATTATCCAAAAATTCTGGATAAAAATTAAACGAAATGTCAACGTCATTTAAATCTTTCAACGCATATAAAACAGACATATTTTCAGTGCCATGGGTCACAATGCCCTCTCGATTGATCTTCCAACAATGATCATAAAATGCTTGTTTGTCAATTCCAAAATAAAGTCCCAAAAACAACGAGTCCTGGACGACGCCTGATGAAATTTCTTCTTCTGCCAACGAGCTAAGCTCATTTTTGGGATCGCATCCAAATGCTGAAAAGAAAATTAGCGCAATAATATAGTTACTTACTCTCATGGTTTTTAAAAAATACTTGAGGCGGTTCATTATTAACGCCAAATACTAGCGCCACATGTCCATCAATGTTGAACTGTTCAATACTTCTCACCTCTCCGGCTATCTTGATACCCGTAACTGAATTGGGAACAAAACTAAATTGGCCGGTTCCGTCACCTTCCAACCACGATGAAAAACCAGCCATATTACTTCCCATTTCTGGTTTCGATTTTAAAAAGTTACCTGCGGCTAACATGTCCAAATGTCCGTCAGCATTGAAATCATGCAATAAAATATCATAAACAGGAAAAAGTTGTGTCTGGAAAGGTAAATTTAAAACTTTATAATTTCCTTTGGGGTCATTCAGCCAAACAAATGAATGCAATTCTGTAACCTTCAAATGATACCCTCCCTTGTTAATTTTCTCACCAAATACTTGATCCAAGGTGGCTGATTTGTAATCATTAAACTTCAAATAATTCTTCTTAATCTTTGGCAATTGCATGGAGAGCTCTTTCAATTGGACCAAAGGATATGCTACTCCATCGAAATACATAGAATGAACCAAGTCAAGCGCGCTATTCTGGTCAAAATCATTTACTAATAGCCCCAATGGTTCTTTTTTGGAGGCATGAAACCTAGTGTTGGTCCCCTGATTACCAAAAATCAAATCTGCTGCTCCGTCAGCGTTAACATCCCCCGTTGCCACACAGTTATATAATCCAGCATAAGCATCAAGACCGAAATCTCGACTGATCTCGACAAAAACAGACCCGCTATATTTAAAGATTTTTGGAGACATCCACTGTCCCACAATTACCAATTCAAGACCATTTGAGCCATCCAAATCAACTGCGAGCGCGTCGGTAATCATGCCCAATTTGATAAAATCAGGCGCCACCTGTTTGCTGACATCAATGAAAGTACCCGCACCATCGTTTTGTAGCAAATAGGAATCTATCGGTACTCCATAATAATTTGGTCTTTGACGCCCGCCTACAAAGAGGTCCATATCACCGTCCTGATCAAAATCAAAAGGCACTATAGTGCTGGTTGACTCTTTACCATTGACGGGTAAGGCCTGATGGGAATCTTTGAACCCACCTGTGCCATCTCCAAAATACAAATGATCGGACAATCCTGATGCGAATGATTCAAATTCACTACTTCCAGAGGCCACATACAAATCAAGATGACCATCTCTATTGGCATCAAAAAAAGCACAAGCCACTTCTTCTGATTCTATTGCGCCCTCAAAGGGTAGTTGAACTTTAGAAAATCCACCTATCTTTTGATTAAATAAAGCCCCTGATTGACCTGAAGCCCCTCCCAAATATACATCCTCCAATCCATCATGATTGACGTCCCCTTTGCATAGGCAAGGGCCTTCTGTAGAACTCATTTGATAGATCAATCGATCTTTATCGAAATCTACATACGGTCTTTCAATATGTTTAAAATTTAGTATGTCTGATTTCTTGGTGTAATACCCTATTGTGTCCTCCACCTCAATGATTAATTCCTTTTGACCATTATTTTGATCAATAATGAGGAGCTCATTAGATGCTACTTCCTTAATGCTTGTCTGATAACCATTTGGCCAGATGACTTGGATCGAATCTACACTTGCCTGTCCCAATCCAAAAACAAGCTTTGAATCAATAGTCGACTCGAAACCCCTAAATGGATTCAACTCTTGATAAAGAATATTGCTCCCAACATAGATCTTTACTTTGCTCCCAATAGCCTGAACATTCTTATCAATGCCAAGAAGTTTGATCGTCAAATGATTATTGGGCGTACTTACTTTTTCGGACTGATTCTCATAGATCCAAGATGGCATATTGACATTATTAATCACTAAATCTAAATCCCCATCATTATCCAAATCACCGTAAGCTGAACCACTCGTAAAAGTCGCCTCATTCATGCCCCAGTCAGAAGCCCTATTTTTAAAAGCATTATCACCTTGATTTTGAAACGCATAATTCAGCAATGGTTCCGAAGGAATCAAGTCAATCATCGTCTTAATAGCATTCTTTGTTGTTTCAATTATGTTTTTGATCTGTCCGGGCTGTGACATGAAATTGACATAATCAAGATCCAGCAAATCCTTATAAATACCATTGGCTACGAAAATATCCTTAAGGCCATCGTTGTCCATATCAAAAATTAAGGCCCCCCAACTCCAATCAGTAGCTTCAACCCCTGCATACCTACTGATTTCTGAAAAAGTATTATCTCCATTGTTAAGTTGCAGCACATTGCGTCCAAATTGATTACCATAACCTCTCTCAATCATCAACTGATGCTTATCCCAAGTTTCAAAAATAGCCTTAGACATCAGTCTATCATGACGCTCAGGTAACATCTCCGTCACAAATATCTCACTTTGAGCATCATTATTGATGTCGGCAAAATCAGCCCCCATAGAGCCCATAGACATCTCTTTGATATAGTTTTCTATAACTTCAGAAAATGAACCATTCTGATTATTTATATAGAGGTAATCCCGTTCAAAGAAATCATTGGACACATAAATATCTGGCCAATTGTCTTGATTAATGTCTCCAATTGTTACTCCCAAACCAAATCCAATATCGCTAGAATAGATTCCAGACTGTGCCGTGATGTCGTTAAAAAAACCATCATCATTTCTGAGTAATTTGTTTCCACCCAATGAATCTGGGATATTTCTTTGGTCTTTGATCAAATCATAGCCTCCAACCGACTTAATCGAATTATTAAGTAAATAACAATCCAAATCGCCATCTCGATCATAATCAAAAAAAGCGGCGTGACTTGACAAGCCTTCATTGTTTAAACCATACTTGGCCGATTCCTCCCGAAAAGTGAGATCCCCGTTATTTATAAAAAGTTCATTGTGCCTCTTAAGGCCTCCCGGGGGTCCTGACTTGCATACATAAATATCCAATAAACCATCCGCATTTAGGTCTACCATACTTACCCCGGCACTCCATACCTCAAGTGAGGCAAGCCCAGCCGTCAACGTAATGTCTTCGAATTTCAAATGGCCTTTATTGAGATAAAGTTTGTTGGAAGCCTGATTTCCACAAAAGAAAATATCGGGAAGTCCATCATTATTGATATCCCCTATGCCTACGCCGCCGCCGTTATAGAAATTTTTATAGGTATAAGGATTGACTTGCTCTGTATATGTCAAAATATTCTCAAAGCTAATGCCCGATGCATGCGGCTCCAATCTATTAAAAAGCACTTCATTTTTCCCTCTACAAGAAATTAATAAAAAAGGCAATAAAATATATATAACACCTCTCATATACGAATTAGTGGTAATTTTCGGTGATTGGAAATAAAAAAGCAAGTGGTCAAACCACTTGCTTTTTATTTAAAATTTAAACTTTGCTCTTAATACTTAGGATTCTGAGTCAAGGTAGTATTAACATCCATTTGAGGCTGTGGGATAGGAAATACCTCATACTTCGAATCAGACGTACCTTTTTCCCACCAGGTACCACCAAATGTTCCAAAACGAATTTGATCTTGTCGTCTACTCAATTCAGCAAACATCTCACGACCCCTTTCTCCCAATAAATTCTCATCGGTCAAAGTTGTATAAGGTGTAACTCCGGCCCTTGCCCTAACTGCATTAACATCAGTAAGTGCCGCTGCTGAATTACCCAATCTGTAATTGGCCTCAGCTCTAACAAGCAACATATCTCCCCAACGAAAAATTACAAAGTCATTGGACATGTTATCCGTTCCACCTTGCTCATAAGCATATTTACCAATTCTAGCACCACCTTGTCTCCATCCATTTGGATATATAGCATTGATAAATGGAGTGAAATTAAGACCCGCACCGTCAGGATCGTCGTCATCAGCTGCTGGATCCTCCGCTTGAGTTCGGTCTGGCTTAAGCTGCGGCCCTACCACAAAGTTGCTCAATCTTGAATCTTGAGTTCCTAGGCTATTAGGTACAGAAAGGTCATTGCCAGGAGTTGCTAAGCCTCTCCAAACAGGTCCAACCGTTCCTGGATTATTTACAGTATCAATGTAAGAATTATAAAACTCCTCTACTGTAGAATATCCATTCCATGGCTGAGCTGTTAATTCAAACACATTTTGACTAGCATAATGTAGCGTCATCATCGGCCAATTAAATCCAGTTGCAAAAACCTTATCATAAGGTACCACAAATATATTTTCCGAAGAACTACTATTTTCCTGTGCGAAATTGGCCGCATAGAGACTTTCTAGTGAATACCCAAATGCTTCTACCTTGTTCACCATATCTATCGCCTTTGCCCATTGGGCAGTTCCCGTATAAACTTCGGCGTTCAAATAAAGTTTTGCCAAGGCCGCGTAGGCAGTTGCTTGATTGACTCGGGCATAAGCATTTCCTCCCACGTTCGAATCCAAATCTCCAACAACTGCTAGTAATTCGGATTCAACTAAGTTGTAAGCTTCCGTACGACCTGCCTGAAAATCTGAGTTGTTCTTTGGAACGTCATCTGTAAATCCCGTCACCAACGGTACATTTCCAAAAGCATCCATTGCCCACATATACCAAATGGCACGTATAGCCCTTAATTCATTGATATAGGCTGTAGAATTATCCGATTCTATACCTTCGAATTGAGCAATCAATCGGTTACAAGTATTAATTCCACTGTACAAAAATCCCCAGGTATTGTTAAAAAATCCATTATCTGGTGTCCATTCATGTTGGTGCAATTGAAGTAAAACTCCTCCATCATACCAATCACCTCCTTTTGTAGTAATAACCATTTCATCAGATGAAATTTCATTTGACGACCACAAATTAGAATGATTTCCAATTCCGTAAAATGACGAGTAAGCCGATCCTAAGGCCGAAATAAACTCATCATCCGTTTGGAAAAAATTATCATCAGTAACGTCACTGTACAATTCTTCTTCTAAATCTGTACATGCTGGGGCGAAGAAAAGCAACCCTAACAGCATTACGTAAAACTTTTTATCAAATATATTTTTCATGTTTCTATTCATGTTTCAATTAAAAACCAATATTGATACCTGCCGAAACAGTATTTGTTGTGAAGTAAGTATTTCTTCTTTCAATACCTGGAGCAAGTGCGTTGTTACCCTCTATGTCAACATATCGCACCTCTGGGTCAATACCAGTATATCCTGTTAGCACAAAAGCATTTTGAACCGATAAGTATATCCTCATCTTTCTAAAGCCAACTTTATTTTCTCCTAAAGGTAATGTATAACCCAATGTCGCATTATCTAATTTAACAAAGCTACCAGACTCAACATGCGTGTCATTGACAGCAGCATCGGTAAGGCTAGGATCTAAATCAGATCCCTTAACAACATTCCAGTTACTTATTACGGTAGGACTATAATTTTCATAAAATCCTCTGTAAGAGTTTAGAATGTCATGACCAAACGCCCCTCTAAAGAAAATATTCAAATCAAAATTACCAAAGTTCAGACTGTTGTTCCAACCCAAAGTGAAATCAGGTAATCCATTACCTGCCACTTGCTTGTCATCATTACAATCACAATAAGAACCATCACCAGACAAATCTTTCATAGTAGGTGCTCCTGTATCAGGATCAGGTCCATTGTAAACGGGTAACCAAAGTTGACCTAACTCCTCGCCAACCGCTACACGTGCTAAATCAACTGCACTCTGACCTGGTGATCCCATCGATGCTTGATACAACGGTGATACTTCCAATTTGTCAATAATAGTTTTAAATGTCGCAAAGTTTATAGACGTGCTGTATGAAACGTTTGACGTCTTTAAAACTTCATAATTCAAAGTAATTTCAACTCCAGAATTCGTCATTTCGCCAACATTTTTCCATGTCTGGCTATATAAGTTTGGAGGAACGGGTACATCTATTAAGAAAAGTAAATCAGAAGTAACTCGCTGATACCAGTCAATACTTCCGCTCAATTTACCATTGAGTATGGCAAAGTCAACTCCAACATCAAACTCGTCTTTCTCCTCCCATTTCAAATCAGGATTTGGATTACTTTGAGGGCCATAACTTGGCACATAAGCTCCTCCATAGTAAAAGCTTCCACTAGGTCCATATCTACGTAGAGACAAATAACTATCCGCTGGCTGCGCACCTGTCTTACCCCAACTAGCTCTCAATTTCAATTGATCAACACCACTTAAATCAAGAATATTGTCAAGATTAACACCCGCGCTTACCGCTGGAAATAAACCCCATTTGTTGTCTGCACCAAACCTTGTCGATCCTTCTTGACGTACACTTGCCGAAACAAAATAATTGTCCGAGAAATTTAAGTTTACTCTACCAAAAAAGGCAACCAATTTATTGGAATTGGCATAACTCTGAACACTACCTAACCCATTGGGAAAATCGAGCGATGCGCCCATATTGTTATAGGTAAAAGCATCTGTAAGGAAGTTCGATCCTCGCATTCCAAAACCCTCGGCAAAAAATTCTTGATAGGAATATCCTGCCAGCACTGACAAATCAGCACCACCTAACGTTTTACTATAATTTAACGTCGTTTCAAATAGTTCATTTTGATTTCCAGCATAATTTCTGCTACCAACACCGTTTCGACCGTTTACAAAATAGGATGTTTTAGTAAAGTATTGAGCTCTTTCATCCGTCTGTCTTTGTTGAGAATAAAAGATGCCCGCTGAAAAGCCATCGATAACATCACTAAAATCATAATCTATCTTAGCACTTCCCAATAATCTCAAGTCAGTACCATTATTGATGTTCTGTTCCGAAATAGATACTGGATTGAAAAAATCAAAAATATCTCGCTCCGAGTATCCCCCTGTAACAGCACCGCCTGTTATTCCTCCTCCAGAAGCGCTTGAATAAACAGGCATGGTTGGATTAGCTGCAATCGCATATCTAAAAGACTCCGTGAATCCATATTCAGAATCTTTAGTAGTGGCAGAAAGATTCACACTTATCGTCATTCTATTATTCAATGCTTTCTGCTGAAGATTTAATCTAGTGTTGATCTGATCATAACCGGAATTAATTCCCACACCGGTTACATCTCTAACGTTAACGGACGCCCTGTAAGTAGTACTATTGTTACCTCCAGAGAGAGAGACATTGTGAATTTGAGAAACACCAGTTCCTGTAACTTCATCTAACCAATCGGTACTTCCACCTAAGTCAACTGCACCTGGAAGCTTTTTATATTCCGCTGCATCCATGAATTCAATACTGTTGGCGACATTTTCAAAGGCAACTGAACCATTGTATTCTACCGTCGCTTTACCCGACTGTCCTGTTTTAGTTGTAATAAGTATCACACCTGCAGATCCACGTGAGCCATAAATTGCCGCTGCCGAACCATCTTTTAAAACATCTATAGCCGCAATATCATTCGGATCGACTGTATTTAAAGATCCTCCGATAACTCCATCTATAACTATTAATGGCGACGCATTGGCTCCAAAAGTTGAAACGCCTCGTAACCTCAGTGTATAACTTCCATTCGGGTCACCGCCTGGCTTAACAATAGTCAAACCACCCACTTTACCTTGGATGAGCTGAAGTGGATCATTCACCATCCCCTTGTTAAAGTCTTTGGCCTTAACACTAGAAACGGCACTTGTCACCTCTTTCTTTTCTTGGGTTCCATAACCCGTCACAACGATCTCGTCCAGTTCTGACACATCAACGTTCATGGACGCATCTACAACGGACCTCGATCCGATTTCATTTTCTTGAGTCACAAGACCAATAAATGAAAAAACAAGAGTTCCTCCAGCTTCGGGCACTTCTAAACGATAATTACCGTCGAAGTCTGTGATCGTTCCGGTAGACGTTCCTTTCAGAATCACATTTACACCCGGAATAGCACTGCCGTCATCACTCGAAGTCACCCTACCAGTAACTGTTCTCTGAGCCCAAGCGGTGCCCAGCAGGAACAGAAAGGAGATGCTTAAAAGCAGAATCTTCTTCATATTTAATTTAGTTTTTAAAACAGTTAACATTAATTAATTAATTCAAACCTAACGTTCCCTTCATTTGGTAAACTCAAAAAACGTTTATTAACGTATTTTATTAACAATTTTTAACATACGCAACTTTTTAATGGAAATATTCTCATACAAACGTTTGCATTTGTATGGTATTGCAAAATTCGCAACTGAGAAGTCCAAAATCATAAACTATACCTTTTTTAAAGAATAAAAATTATCGATCATTTTTCTCTCAAAAAGTGGTCCTCTTTTATTACCTTAGTCATCACTTGAGTTTGTTTTTTTTAAAATATCATCTGTATTTAATGAAAAAAAAACCGATAACTATTCTCGATATAGGCGAGGAATTAAATATTTCAGCATCCACTGTTTCACGGGCATTGGCCGATAGCTCTTTAGTTAATTCAGAGACCAAAAAAAAGGTGGTCGAGCTTGCTAAAAAATATAATTATCAACCCAATTTCACAGCCCTTAGCCTACAAAGTAATTCTACCAAAACCATTGGGGTATTAATTCCAAATGTCGTTCATGAATTCTTTGGCTTGGTGCTTCGCGGAGTGGAGGATCACTGCCATTCATCGGGTTATAGCTGCATCGTGTACCCTACAAATGAAGACCCAGACCGAGAGATCTCCGGTATTAAAGCCTTGATGACGGGACGTGTTGATGGCGTACTTTTATCCTTCAGAGGTAAAACGAATCTTCACATTAAACAATTAATTGAGAGAAACATCCCGCTGGTGTTTTTTGATACGGCAGATGAGTCATTTGCAACTCATAGAGTCCTTATTGACGATAAAAAAGCAGGCTATCTTGCCACCAAACATCTCATCGAGGTTGGATCAAAAAAGATTGGCTTTATCGGGGGACCAGAAAACATCAATAATCAACTTAGATTGGAAGGATACAAACAAGCCGTAAGCGAAGCTGGAATAACTATAGACCCACAACTAATCGTATACAGCTTGGACAAAAGTCAAGATGAAATGGGATTAGAGGACTCAGAAAAATTACTCTCTGTTAAAGGGATCGATGGGATATTTGCAACAACAGACATGTTCGCTGTTGGTGTTTTGAAGAATTTAAAAAAAATTAATTTGAAATGTCCTGAGGACATTGCCGTGATCGGATTCAGTAATTGGGCCATTTCACGAGTTTATGAACCCTCTCTGTCAACTGTAGAGCAGCCTGGCTATGAAATGGGAATAAAAGCTGCTGAACTACTTATTGATCAAATAAAAAATCCAGAGACCCCCTCAGATTTTAAAACAGTACTTATCCCTACAGAAGTGATTGTAAGGACAAGTACCGCAAGAGGTAATAACGTCGCTCACTCCACGTAATCATATGTTATGAATGTCCCATCTTCGGACAAATTAATTCTAATAAAGAACTTAAATCGAATCCCCGAGTCCTTTTAGTGAGAACTAATAGCCACCGAAAACGCCAGAAAATAAAATACACCCTTCTATGACCAGATAAATGGCATCTCGTTGAAACGTCGTTTGCACTGTATTTGCATTATCTTGAGCATCTTCTAAAAGGGTTTGTATTTGGTTTTTTTCCCTTTTTAAGAAGTGAAATATTCACACTAAATATAGATTATCCATTCATTTCTTGAATAGAAGAGTATAGAAGGAAATCACTCAATTTAATTATATCTATTCGTACCTGCACGCAGAATCGAAAGAATAAGTCAGTTTAATCCAAGCTGCCTCTTGGTGACTTGATGCAAGTTGAAATAATTTATTAATAGTTCCCACCTTCTTGATCAAGCATTTGAATTAAGTTTCAGCCCATTAAACGACCATCATCTCCCAATATTAGAAATCTCCCGCTATTAGAAAAAATAAGCAGAAATCTCAAGTAATTAACTACCTGGGTATTATTGGAAGAATTATCTTAGACGGGTGTTCTTTATCATGAAAGACTGTATTTATTGCTTTATTAAGTTTCACGTCTGTAGCAATTTCATTCCCTGTATTTGGATTTGCATCGTAATGTGGTGTCATACTACTTGTAATGTCTAGTCTGATTTTATGCCCTTTAGCGAAAAGATTTGAAGTATAGACCTGCCGAATCGAGATTTTATAAACCTCATCAGGTATCATTAATTCCTGTTTATCTAATCCATTTCGGTACCTCATTCGCAAAAATCCGGCATCCATCCCATGCACATTTATAGACGTTCCATCGGGAGAAACGTCGCATAACGTAAATGAAAAATCCGTATCCCTGGCGGAAGAACTCACATATAATTCGACAATAAGTTCTCCGCTTACTTCGACCGGTTGTGCTAATGACTCAGATGTGTAAACCAGTACATCTTTCCTTGATTCAATATCATGTTGGTTGTATGGGTATGATTTAAGATACGATTTATCCCAAACTGGATTTTCTGGGTCAAACGTGTAAAAGTCTGGCCTCTCTTTGCTAGGTGTTATAAGGGACAGTAAGCCCTCATTCATGTTGAATGCTGATTGTCCTGCACCGTGTATATAATATGAAGTTGCGATTGCCCTTTTGAGTGGCCATTCATTTTCTGAACGCCACTTATTTTCACCCATTATAAAAATACTCACAGGGGGGAGTGACCGCTTATCCTTATCCTCTTTTAACACTTCATCAAACCAACCCAATAATTTCGCATCGTAATCAAATCCCGCATTTGTTCCAAAATCTATTTCACCAAATTGCGTTTTACGGCTATTCAAAGAGGTATGATTCCAAGGGCCAAGTATTAAATGGGTCATCTCTTTGGCTTTTTCGGTAGCTGCTTGCGCTTTCATTTTTTTGAATCCTCTAGTAGCGCCCTCCGGGCCATAAGTGGCATCATACCAGCCACTTAATAGAAAGGTTGGATTTTTAAACTTTTTAAAATCTTGTTCTACATTAAGGAAATCCCACCATGAACTCGAATCGGGATGGGTAAGCCATTGATAGTACTCTGGAGCATAGGCCTTAAGCAAAGGCATGTCCACCATCGGTCTGTAATCGTACCATGATTTTCGGTCAGAGCCTTCCCACTGGCTTTCAGCTAGTTGATCATTCCAAGGCCCTGAAGGATCATTGGCTCGTTTCATTTTGTCTGGCAGAATATAAGGCATGAACCAATCTATCCAGAGATGAGAAAATGCACCTCCGTAATACATAAAATGATGACTTCCTATAGGTGTCATTTCGGGCGCGGCTGCAAAGAGATGTGGTGGTGATTCAGCCATGGCTTGCCACTGGACTATTCCAGGATACGACCCTCCATAAGTACCCACTTTGCCATTTGAAAGTGGATGTGCCGCAACCCATTCTATCAGATCATAACCATCCTCTTTTTCGTTTCTATAAGCTTCAAACTCCCCTTCACTACGAAATCGTCCACGCACATCAACTAAAAAGACAAGATAACCTTGCCGAGCTGCTTTAATGGGAAATTCGGCCGAAGAATCATAATCATCTACACCATAAGGCGTTCGGTAAACCAACGTCGGGTATGAACCAGCTTCCTCTGGATGATATAAAATTGCTCCTAATTTGACACCGTCACGCATTGGAATCATTACATCCTCCCTTGTAATATTCAGCATATGCTGCCCACTTATGGGAATAGATATGCTAAAGAGCAATAGCCATAAAAGTATTTTATAGTCTAATTTCTTCCTACTAATTTTTTTCATCCAGCTATTATTTTTAATACTGCGTCAATCAATTGTTGCACTTAAAAGACAACTCTCATAATACTGAAGAGCTTTGGAGAGATCTTTTAATATCGCAGTTCTTTCTTCCTCACTTCGGTAAGCATCACTTGTTGTTGCTGCCTTTTCAAGACGGTTAATCCATGCTATAAAATAGTTGGCTGAAGATTTTGAACTAATTTTTTTGCCCTTGGATCTCACATAAATGGGACTTGTACTTGCATAAGGATAGCAATCAGGTATGTCTGGATGAGCCTCTGAATTCCACGCACGCAAAAGCAACCAACCTGATCCTTCTACTTGAATGGTGCCTTTAAAATCTACATTCCTTCTTCCCTCTTTCCATTTGTATTTCTTAATTACTTCACCATTCCAAATTAATTCCAGATGTTCAATTGAAATCGCGCTTCTCAAAAACGATTCGAAATTAAATGTCATTTTATTTTCAGTAGTTTCAATGATATCTCCAGGTGCTGCTTGATCAACTTTAAGCCCAATTAATGGACCATTGGTTACAAAACTTCTGCCACTTTTAATTCCTTCAACCACTGAATTACTATTAAAATCATTCATTTTTTTAATATAAACCCTGTTCAATCCTATAGGTCCTCTTAGGCTGGAGTAATTGGCCATAGCATCGGTGCCTGCTCCAGCAGGAATTCGCAAACCGCAGTTCAAAAGCTTATACCATACGGCTTCAGACGCTTTGTGGTGGGCAAAGCCGATCAATTCATAATAATCAATATTTCCCAATGCTGCATCAACCGGCAATGCGTTATTAAGTGTTTCGGATTGCCTCGGAAATATGTCAGAATCTAAAAACGGATGAACATAGCCCACTATCCCATTTTGCTTATGTGCTGCATCCGCGATAAAACTATTATGGGGAAAAAGGCTTGCCACCGCGGTATAGGGATAGCCAACATAATCTGGAAGAATATAATGCTCTGTGAGGTTAAGAAGTCCCAAATGCCCCCAAAAACTAGTATGGTATTCTTGCCCCTGAAGAATCATTACCTCATTTTTAGATTCATGCGCTTTTGGTGGTACGAAATAAGAAATATCGGGGATGCGCTGTTCCTTATTGACAATCAAATTATAAATGAAATTTAGATTCTCAGCATTGGCTTGTTTGCGTAGGTTCTCTGGCTTGTTGCGGTAATTTCCTCCATAATTCATATGAACATGTAAATCACCACTCCAATATTCGCCATATTGTTGTGGGATTTGTAATTGCTCCATAGTAAGTCTTATGGTATCTTTTGATCCCTCATCAAGATTTAATTCAATTAATGATTTATTATAATCTGGACCTTTTTGTGCTTGAATGATCATTGCATCTAATGGACAGGAGACTACCGTAATACCCGAAGAGTGAAAGTAATGCGATTCAAATTTTTGTCTCTTTGGATAAATCGCGTCATCACCATGAATCCAAGCAGTTTTAGAGGCATAAAATTTACCTTGAGAATCTATTACACTCACTCGGGCAGGAATAGGATTGCCATTTGTATCTTGGGTTTTAATAATAATATTTTTACGAGGCTTTATGAATTTTCGGTGTCGAGTTATTATTTGTTGCTGTTCGCCTGTATAGGCATCAACAATCCAAAGAGAGGTATTGCCTTCTCTATTAGATATAAAGGCAATATTTTTACCGTCAGGTGACCAACTAGGATTTATGTTATCATAATCACCGTAGGTAATCTGAATAGGATATCCACCTTTTGTGGGTAAGAGCCACAGTTGATTCCAACTTCGTCCTAAATAGCTACTATATACCATTCGAGAACCATCAGGAGAAATCGCTGGCTTTGTCCTCCATGCCGTTTCCTCATTGTGGATTTTAGATTGTACGCCTAGATTATCTAACGACATTGAAACAATATTTCCAGTTCCATGAGCTATCTCCTTGTTCGAAACAAAATATATTTTTTTTCCATCCGGTGCCCAGGTCGGATTGATGGCATGGTCGTAAGCGCTGTAGTAATAGCGCTTTACGGCACTTTTCCTGTCTGGTGTGAGAGTAATTAATGCGTCAAGTTTATTCTGCACTAATTTGGCTTTTTGCAATAAGAAATGTCCTGAGTTTACAGTGGACACAAATGCGATTGATTGACCGTCAGGTGACCACGTGGGTTCTAAATTCACTGCATTATTGGTTGTCAATGCTGTGGTTTTTCCCGATGATAGTTCAAGTAGCATTAGCTCAATCGATTGACCATTGTTTCGTACAAAAATTATTTTATTGCCCTCTGGGGACCAATCCGGTTGGTAATCGTAGCCAGAATCATCGGTAAGTTGAATAGCCGTTTGGCTAGTTATCTCTTGAATCCAAAGGCTCCCTCCCATAGAAAACACAAGTTTTTTGCTATCGGGTGACCAAGTTGCAGACAGTGGACCACTTGTAAGTTGCGGGATATATAATTCTCGAAAATAGTAGCTATGCGGTAGATCAATTTGTGATAAAACCGGAATACGTTGACTATATAAATTATTGCTAAATGCAACAAGCAACGCAATTAAGCATATTGAGTGTATTTTAAAAATGAGTGTTGGGGATTTCATTTACTCTTGGGATGTATGTTTAAGCCAATTGGTTACTGCTTATTTTATGCCAGACATTAGTGTTTTCTAATTCTGAAGAAATATTACCCTTATTAATGAGTTGGCCTACACGAGTGACGTTCAGATTGTACGACAACTTTTTCATAACAACTGATTCCATACGCGCAATGCTATTCATGCCTCCGGATTTTTTTCTAAAAGAATATTCTCAAGGATTACTGATAATTTAATCATAGATCTTTTCGCTTGTTCTTCTAGAAGTAACGCATCAACGCTTAGGTCAACCTCATTAAACTTTTCATTTGTGTCTGTCTAATCAGCGTTCCCCAGTAGGATAGTATAAATGGTAATAATTTTTCTAGGTATTTCTGCTCGCCTTTCAGTATGCACTTTTTTTTGTAATACTACTTTCCAGAGGGGATACGTTTTCTTACACTTTGAGCTGTTAACATCTTATCTAGAATTAGCTGTTCTTCTGTTTCTTCCAGAGTATTTTCTCTTGATGAAGAATAGTACTTCCCTGTTAAAAAAAAAAGAGAATTACTACCTTCCATTGTGATTCCTTTATTGTAAGGAAAAAATCAATATTTTATTTTTTGAGATACCCCCTCAAATATTCTATATTAATCTTAATCTTGGAAGATATTAAATTATCTCCTCAATGTCACTGATTAGATTGAAATATAAAACTAAGAGATCATAATTCCTTGCCTCCTCTTGATTATTGTAATTTCAAGGGCATTTAAGCCAAAGGGCATAAAAAAAGCCCTGTTTTAAGGGCTTTTAGAAATTAATTGTAGAAGTGGGCGCTGAGGGATTCGAACCCCCGACCCCCTCGGTGTAAACGAGGTGCTCTGAACCAGCTGAGCTAAGCGCCCTTAAAAACGGAATGCAAAAGTAGCCGAGTTATCAATTATAGCAAAGAAATTCGAAACTATTTTCTACTAACCTAGCGCAACCGAAAAATACCCATTAAAAGGTTGTATCAATTCACAGAATTTAACCAACTCTTGCTCATAATTAGATTTTTCAAAAAAATCATCGGGTAAATTCTTCAATACCAAAAAGGACTTTAACCGTAACAATTCAATGTCAGGATGATCGGATGCATATCCTTTGGGAGAATTTTTTAAAGAATCCCCCTTAATGCTTCCAAAAGTCTCCATAAAGTCTCCCTTCGAAAGTATTTTTTTTAGCCCATCGGCATTATAATCTATTTCCTGCCTTATTTTTTTTAAGTGCACTGCATCGGGCATATAAACACCTCCTGCTAGCATGGACTTACCCGGCGATATATGTAGATAATAAGTTGGATTCCCGGTTTTCCTACCCCCTGGCGTGATCGCTGCCCCAAAATTGATTTTATAGGGCGCTTTATTGTTACTAAATCGAATGTCTCGATTGATCCTAAACATACAATCCTTGGGGGTTAATCCCGGAATTCCTGAATCAAACTGACCTATTTGATCTATTAGGTTACCCACCAATACAGAAACTGTAGCTTTTGACTCAAGATAAGACTCCTTGTGCTCTTGCATCCATTCACGCTCGTTGTGTTGAGCAAGATCATTTAAAAATTTAAAAACCTTTTTCATATAATCAAGTTAAAAAGAATCAATAAGCTCCTCTAACTTCATTGACCGCGAAGCTTTAATAAGCACCGTACTGTTTTCAATGGATCGGTTATTTAAGAAAGCAGCGGCATCAGCAACCGATGCAAACCAAATCGCATCCAAAGCAATCTCCTTGGCTTTGTGCATTTGTACCCCTACGAGCAAAAGCATTTCCAATGAAATCTCATTGGCCTCTTTCAATAAATTGATATGCGCTTCTTCTGGATTTTCTAGTTCATTCATATCACCTAGAATAGCCACTTTCTTACCCTTAAAACCGGCTAGATTCTTCAAGGCCACGCGCATGGAATCTGGATTTGCATTATACGCATCCAAAATCAATTGATTCGTGCCTTTTTTTACATATTGTGAACGCATATTATCTGGAATATAGCTGTCAATAGCGGATAAAATAGCCTCTTGATCAACCTCAAAGTGCCGGCCGATCGAGTATGCTGCAGCTATATTTGAATAATTATAGGCACCCATGAGATTGGTTTTGTGCAATGTGCCATTGAATGAATAATGAACCATCGGTTCTGCCGATAAAAAAGCCAACTCATCAGAGGGGTAAGTGATTTTTTTATCAAACCGTTTGGCCATATTGGATAATACGAGATCATCTATATTTATGAACGGGGTTCCTGCTGTCGCACGCAAATGCTCAAATAACTCGCTTTTGCCCCTAATAACTCCCTCGATACCCCCAAAAGTAGCCGTATGGGCATGGCCTATGTTGGTGATTAGTCCATGGGTTGGTTTGGCTATGGCGCATAATTCGGCGATCTCTCCAATATGATTGGCTCCCATTTCTATAATTGCCACCTCGACTTGAGGGCCAATGTCAAGTAATGTCAAGGGTACTCCCAAATGGTTATTAAGATTTCCGCGAGTCGCCTTCGTTATGTATTTTTTTTGTAATACCCTGTTAATTAATTCTTTGGTCGTCGTTTTTCCGTTTGATCCAGTCAAAGCAATCACAGGCTTTTGGAAAAGATTCCGGTGGAATCTTGCCAACTCTTGAAGCGCCAATAGCGTATTTTCACAAAAAATTATTCTCTCGTCATTAACAAATTCAGGGTCGTCAATGATGGCATAACTTGCCCCTTTGGACAATGCGTGAGCTGCGTATTTGGCCCCTTTAAAATTGGGACCATTAATGCCAAAAAAAAATGCCCCCTGCGATAAGGTACGGGTATCAATGGAGACGCCGGTACTTTGCAGAAATTTTGAATAAAGAAATTCTTTGAAGTTTTCCATCGATCAAATATATATTGCACTAAACAACAAATATAATGACCCCAGTTCTCATTTATGAATCTATGACGCAATTGTCAGTGAATAGCTTTACAAACCCCATAGTCCAGAAGTTATCAGATATTCAAAAATTCCCTAATTACTTTCATATTGACTCTTTTTCAGAGGCTTCTTACTTTGATTTGGCAAGTAGGTTTTTGGTAGAAAATCCTAACACAGTGGTTGTGCTTCTTTTCGAAGAATCTCAAAACACAACTGGCTTGGGGATCATTTTAAACCAACTCTTGCAAAGCAGTATCCCGCATCCGATACTCTGCTTGAACTCTTGCCCCCTTACGGACAAATTGAACAAAAAACTAGCCATTACTTTTTTTGAAAATTATGCGCAGATGCATCTAGCAATTGCGACGCTACTTCAGGGTAATTCAAACGAATCTGAATCTTTCTGAAAAGGATATTCCTCCCTAAAAAGCATTAATGATTGCTTGTCCAGGATTGCGGTGTGAATACCCGCTGTTTCTCCCAAATCTAATTGGTTCTTTCCCAAAAAATCGTAAACAGCCGAATGTCCACAGTATTCCAAAGCATTGCCATCCGTGCCCAGTCGATTGACACCAATCGCGTAGCTCTGATTTTCTATGGCCCTTGCCGCTAGTAAGGTATCCCAAGCATTGATCCTTGGCTTCGGCCAACTTGCCACATAAACAAGCAAATCATACTCATATAGTTGATCGAATGAGGCTCTTGACCGTGACCATATCGGGAACCTTAGGTCATAACAGATCATAGGACAAATTCTCCAACCTTTTATCTCAATGATTAATTTTTGACTTCCAGAGGTGTAATGTTCCTGTTCTCCGGCAAGGCCAAACAAATGTTTCTTATCATAAAAATGACTGGATCCATCGGGATAAACGGCATATAAACGATTAAAGAAATTTCCTTGATCCCGTACGATATAACTCCCCATCAGTACAGTATTTTTTTGTTCTGAAATCTGCCGCATCCATCGGAAAGTTCTGGTATGGACGGCTTCAGAAAGAAGTTCAGGATTCATGCTGAAACCTGTTGAAAACATTTCTGGTAGAATGATCAAATCGGTTGAAGGTAACTCCCAAATCAGCTCTTCAAAATGAGCCAAATTAGCTGCTACATTTTCCCAGTGCAACTCCGACTGTATTAAAGTCGTACGCAAAGGCATCATCGTTTTGCTGGCATTTTTACCTTGTATTCAGCATCTATCTTACCTTTACTGATGTTGGTCAATTTGCTTTTAAGAAGCCTCTTTTTGAAGGCCGTGATGTGATCCGTAAACAATACACCTTCAATATGATCATATTCATGTTGGATAACTCTGGCATCTAGACCATCAAATGCTTTGGTCTGCTTCTTCCAGTGTTCATCCCAAAAAGTAATTTTTATTTGAGACGGGCGCAGCACATCTTCTCTGATTCCTGGTATGCTTAAACAGCCCTCTTCAAAGGCCCAGTCTTCACCTGATTCTTCAATCATAATTGGATTCACGAAAACCTGACGAACTCCCTCCTCCCCCTCCTCCTTCATGGGTGAGCTGTCCATAACGAAGAGTCGAATTGATTTGCCAATTTGAGGAGCGGCCAATCCCACACCATTGGCCCCTTTCATCGTGGCAAACATATCTTCGACCAATTCAATCAAGTTGACGGTTTCAGGAACCAAATCCAGCGCCTTTTTCTTTAATACCGGATCTCCATAGAGTACAATGGGATAAATCATGAGTTAGCTTCCATGTAAGATTGTAAAATAATAACGGCACTCACTTTGTCCACAGCCAATTTATCACGCCTGCCTTTTTTGCTTACGCCACTTTGAATCATTGAGACCATTGCTTGCTTAGATGTGTTACGTTCATCTTGCAAAAATACGCGCATATCTGGAAATAATTTCCTAAATCTGTTCAAAAACGCTTGTACTAATGGTGTATTATTAGTGTCCGAGCCATCCAATTGGGTCGGCCACCCCACTATCACTTGATCTACTTGCTCTTTGGCAAAGTATTCCGTCAGGAAATCGAAAACCTGATGGGTAGGAAGTCCTTTCAAAGGAGTTGCTATAAGGCGCAGCGGATCAGTAGTGGCAATACCGCTGCGCTTTGATCCATAGTCAATGGCTATAATGCGTCCCATTCGTTTTTTCTTGTTCCTTTTAGCGGATAAAGTGATTTCTTTGTTTTTCGTAATAGTGTCTTCCTTGCTGTTAAGGAGGGCCGTGAATAATAGTTACTAGACCCAGTGATTATATCGCGTTTTTCTCGGTTTTGCAAAGTAGATCAAATATAAAAATTCATCTAATCATACCGATCAAAAAAATCAAATTTCAATCCCATTGGCTTAATATTTTATTTTGATCCATCTTTACTCCAAGTAACACAAAATTGAAGAATGCACGAAAAAAACGCTCAAACCACCAACAAAATTCCTATTTATATTGGATTAGCGATAAGTCTGGGAATGTTGATTGGCTCTCAAATTAATGACTTCGATGTTGAAAGACCCCTATTAATCAACGGATATCACAAACTCAAGGAAGTAATCTCTTATATCGAAAATGACTATGTTGATGAGGTCTCTCAGGAAAAAATAGTTGAGGAGCTGATTGAAGAAATGCTAGCCAAATTAGATCCGCATTCGGCTTATATTAGCACAGAAAATCGAGCGATCACAGATAGTCAATTAAAAGGAAACTTCGAAGGTATCGGGATTGAATTCAATATTTTTCATGACACTATTTATGTCGTCACACCCCTCAGCGGCGGGCCCTCCGAAAAACTTGGGATTAAGCCTGGAGACAAAATAGTAAAAGTCAATGAAGAAAATGTGGCAGGTATTGGCCTAAAAACTAGCGATGTTGTCAAACGACTAAGAGGGGTTAAAGGATCAACAGTCGCCGTTTATATTTACCGCGCAGGGCACCCGGAATTACTTAATTTTACCATTGAAAGGGACGTCATTCCACAATTTTCAGTAGACGCATCCTATATGATCGATAAAACCACTGGCTACATTAAAGTGAGTAGGTTTTCGGCTAGCACCTTTACGGAATTTAAAGTAGCGCTGGACTCACTATCCAAAAAAGGCATGAATAAGCTCCTATTGGACCTAACGGGTAATCCAGGGGGTTATATGGATCGTGCGGTAAATATGGTAGATGAGTTTTTGGATGATGGTAAAATGATCGTTTATACCCAAGGAAAGCGAGCCAGATTCAACAACGAGCACCGCGCCACCAAACAGGGATCTTTCAAGAAAGGAGCCCTGATTGTCCTAATGGACGAAGGCTCGGCTTCGGCCTCGGAAATAGTTGCAGGGGCACTTCAAGATCATGATCGCGCACTTATTGTCGGGCGACGATCCTTTGGCAAGGGATTGGTACAAATGCCCATTTCCCTAGATGATGGCAGCGAACTGCGTTTAACTATTTCTAGGTACTATACACCAAGTGGCAGATGTATCCAAAAACCATATCAGGACAATCTCGCCGATTACAACAATGAATACTTCAAACGATTTAGTAATGGTGAAATGTTTGTAAAAGACAGCATACAACTAAATGACTCTCTTGTCTATAAAACAGCTAATGGAAGAGTCGTCTATGGGGGAGGAGGTATTGTTCCTGACTATTTTGTGGCTTATGATACTTCCAAAAACAGCTCCTACCTCAATCATTTATTTACCTCCAATACGGTAGCCGAATATGCGTTGAACTATTCACAGGATCATGAAAATGATTTGAGAACGCTTGGTCTAGACCAATTTATTTCAGAATTTGAATTAAGTCAAGTACAATTGGATGATCTCATCCATCATGCGACTACTAATGGTGTCACCTTTGATCGTAATGACTATGAGAATACAAAGGATCAGCTAAAAATATTGGTAAAAGCTTATATCGGACGTCGTATTTGGAATAATGAAGGTTTTTATCCCATTTTTAATGAACAAAATGAAATTTATGTGCGCGCCAAAAAATTGTTCAATCAAGCAGCTCAATTAAATGCTTCTGTCAATTCTCATCAAAACTAAGGGCTAAAGCATAAGCCTCCTCGTAATATTTGATCAAATTTTTCCAGTCAAATTGCACGGAAGCAGATTCTGCCTTATTGCGTAGATTGATTCTATCTCTCCTATTGAGATTCACAAAGGAAAACATCCGATCTGTCAACTGATTGGCCGCATCGTCAAAACTATAATGCTGTCGATCTATCAAATACAAGCCATAATCTTCGTGTGCTTTTAGATGTGCCTTAATATAGCCACCAAAACCAGCTAAATCACTGGTCACAGCAGGAACCCCGCTAGCCATACATTCCAATGGGGTATACCCCCACGGCTCATAATAGCTAGGAAAAATTCCCAAATGACACCCTCGAACAAATTGATTGTATTCCATTGCCAATAATGGATTTGTGTAGTTAATGAAGTCCGGATGGTACACAACTTTCACTCGATCCGATTCGTGATTAATTAAATTAGCACTATTCAAAAAATTCAAGATTTCATCCTGTTGATGGTTCACCAAATTATGCGTCACTATTGGCGGTAACGTATGGGACCTCCAAGACTGTAGTGTTCTCCTATAGCGCAATCTCCAGTAATCATCTACTAAACTTCCCAAATCTGGCAACTTACTGCTCTTTTGGGATATGGATTCATAAAGCAATCTATCACTTACTTGTTTTTGAATGGCTTCGATCGTATGCTTTAATTCTTCCAAAGAAGCCCTCGAATGTAAAATATCAGGATTTATAGAATGATACGGTTTTTTGGTAATGAAAAACATCACCACCGTAACATCAGATCCACTTTCTTTTAATCTATGATTAAGTCGAGCTAGGGCTTCCAATGTCAAATCGTAGCCCTTATTTCGGAATTCATATCTACCAGAGGTGAAAAAATAAATGGTTTTATCTAAGTCAAATGTATAGTTGGAAAAAAAATGCGACATCGTAAATTGATGTATTTTATTTTTGAACTCGGCATGTAAATTCTGAAACTGGTGCAAGGCTTCAAAACGAATATTATTAATACCATTGGGTAAAATTACTTCTGGGTTTCTACCTAAAAGCTGTCGACATTCATTTGCTGTAACCTCACTAACGGTGGTAAATACATGTGCTCCGTGTGTAGCAGCGCGCTCAATGGCAACGCTAGACTCAATATTAAAATGCTTTGCTTCTTTGGCCCAATCTAAAAAAAACAGACGGTCATAAAAATTCGGATCATTCATTGCCAGATACCTTCCTAATAACGTCGCATGGGTTGTGAATATCGTAGTGATCGACGTCCCCTTTTTTCTCAATGCCGGCAATCCGGAAGCACACATCCACTCGTGATAATGCGCAATAATTTTTTTATCAAGGGGGGCGCTATCCGCTAAAATGCTCAAATAAATTTGAATCATTTCTCCAAAAATAACGACATCATTTAGTAAAATATCATCTACGGGGGTAGCAATTCCGTGGTCGTTCCATAAGTGATATTTTATTTCTCCAAGTCGAAAATGCATGGACTCAAGATCCATCAAAACCACTTTCGGCCTACCACTCACAAGCCACTGCCCATAATGAATCCCAATGCCCAACTCTTGACATTTTTTTACTGCTTTATAAAACGGATCATTCTCATCTTCAGAAGGTTCAAATTCATTCATTACTTGATCCCTCATGTAAGGGCCAATTAAGCAATAATTTTCCTGCCACCTTTCAATGACTGTCGGTACCTTAGACCTGATAACTGTATAAATACCCCCTACTTGATTGAGTACTTCCCAAGCAATTTCAACCAGTAGCGTATCCGTAACTACACCTGTCTCACCGGCAACTATTTTATTCTGAGGCATTTCAAATTGTTTAATTCTAAACTAAAAAATAAAGCTAATAATGAAGCCTGTTTCAAAGTAAAAATAGTTAGTTGGTAGTATTATCGCTTATTTTATGAAATTAATTGTCTCTTATTTAAGATAATCAGCGTTTTTTTGGAAATTAATTAAAAACCAAATCCGTTTTTTCTAGATATATCATACACCTTTCTTTAATTTTGGTAAGCATTTACAAAAATAGATTAAAATGGAAAATCAAGAATCATATTTTTACTTTTTAGATATTTGGAAGAATGTCATGGAAATACTTTTCGTATTGTCCATTGTCGCCGCTTCCCTTTTAGTCTTTGCCTATTGGATTAACTACAAATCCAAAAAAACTTTAAAACAAAAATTTGATTTGGCAAGTGAGTATGAGATCAAAATACTCAGAAGTTCCCAATTCCTGATCGCTTTTGCTATTTTCTTTATCATAAACTCTCGTCTTAATGACATCGTTATCATCAGCATAATATGGTTTACCATAAGAATGTTTATGGCTCTTTGCTTCGCCACGTTGCATGGATATGTTGCTCATTTGATATTTACGTATTATTATCCTGGAAAAATACGTGCACGTTTGGCAAGATTGCGCCACACTCCACGAATTAACCCTAAAACAGGCAATAAAATGAAGTTGCTCAGTGAAGCAGAAGAAGATGCCTATTTGGATGAAGGAATGCAAGCAGAAGAAAACGTATTTTCAGTTGATTACGATGTTTGGATTGATGAAGCAACCGGGGATACTCAAATTGAAAAATACAAAGGTCATCTTAACGCGCACGAATGTGATAACTGCGGCTTTCAAACCCTCCGTCTTGTTAAGGAGGAAGTTGCAAAAGAAGCTACTGCATTTTGGGATGGGACGCTTAATCAAGAGTTTAATTGTTCCTACTGCGGTAGAATTAAAAGAAAAATAGTAACCCTCTCTTACAAGGTAAAAGATGGTGTTACTAGTACTTCCAAGTTAATCGCTAATCCATTAGCAATTAACTTGGAAGTAGATACGATTAAAGTTGAGATTCATAGCAACAAAGGGGATATCAATATATTTGATTTTCAAAATCTTGATCAAGCCAAGAAATTTTTGAGCGAATTTGATTATGAAAAAATTCAACCCTAATTAACCAAGGAGTGTCAATTCAGGGTTAACTCAGCAAAAACCCCATAACAAGTCCTGCCAAAATAATGAAGGGGGTAGGGATTTTAGTAAAAAAAAGTATTCCCGCTGTCCCGAACATCAACAAGTAATTGAGGGGTGTGACTTGAATTGGCTCAATAAGGTAAAGCGTTGCTGCAATAACCAATCCTGAACTTACGGCATTAATTCCTTCTAGAGAGGCTTTGATCATTCGATAGCGCTTGACATCTTCCCAAAACCTGAAAACAAAAAAGATTAAGAAGGTGCCTGGCAGAAAAATGCCCAAGGTGGCAACCAAGGCCCCTAGGATTTGACCTCCCGTACCCCAATCATTCATAATCAATGCCCCCAAGTAAGCTGCAAAAGAAAAGGTAGGCCCTGGCAAAGCCTGAACCAATGCATAGCCAGAAATAAATTGTTCTGAGGTGAGGAATTGTTTAAATTCCACAAACTCAGTAAAAAGCAAAGGAATCAATACTTGTCCACCGCCAAATATCAACGAGCCATTGCGATAAAAATTCTCAAAAATCTTTATCGGTACTACATTAAAAAAAGTGCCAAAAAGGCCTGCCACAATGAGCACCATTAACCAAATGAGAAAGTAGGACCAATTGATTTTCAATGGGTTTTTTTCTTCCTTTGGTTGCTGCTTAAACTTAAATGCTGTCACAAAACCACCCATCAATAATAAAGCTGGAAAAGCATAGGGCGTTCTTAAATAAAAAGAAAAAAAGACCGAAATGATCATCAGAAAATAACCCTCCTTTGTGGAAACCACATTACTGGCTATTCTATAGGCGGAATAAGCCACTATTCCAACTGCCATAGGCTGGATAAACCTTAAAAAGGCTAAAGAAATATTTTGATCTTGAAAAAAATCCACCATTAAAGCTGCCCCTGTCATAAGTATTACCGCGGGCAATACCCATACCAACAATGTTAAATAGGCCAACTTAATGCCTCCTATTTTATACCCCATGGCCGTTATCGTTTGACTTGAGGTTGGGCCCGGCAAGATTTGGCACAAGGCATAAAGCTCTATCAAATCAGTTTCAGATAAATATCCTCTTTTTTTAACCATCATGTTCAAAAAAAGAGCAATATGCGCTTGAGGTCCTCCGAATGCGGATACCGAAAGGATCAAAACATCTCTTAAGAAAATAATATATCGTACGCGTCGTATCGTCAAATAATTAAATTATTTAGGATTTCAAATATACATTCATTTGAAGACTTGCTGTAAAATCTTCAATGATTTGATTTCTCCAAAATTATCTATGTGACGAGAATAATAATCAAGGATCTGTTTCAATGCTAGGGCCCTCAACTCACCAGTCGCAGGCTCATTAACATAGTGATCTGCCTCGACCATACGTTCCATAAATAAGTAAAGAGCTGAATTTAAATCTGCTTTATAAGGTAATAATTGCTCCACTGATTGAATAAAAAAACCCAAATGTGCCGCGTACTTTATGGCAAAATAGACATGGAAAGATTCAAAGCCGATGGTCAATCTCTCGAGGGAAATAATCTCAGCTTTAAAAAATAAATACAATTGATTATTTTCATTGTGCTCATGAAAAAGTGTTTTGTTGAGCAATTCAGAACAGAACATAACAATGGCACTTTTTCTAAGATCAATTTGAAAAGATGCGGTTGGATACAGAATTTTGCATTCATTTAGTCTAAAAATAGCTGCTTTTGGTGATTTAAATGCTACTAACTCAACAAGATTCAAAGGCTGAAAGACACCAATACTTTTTTTTGATCTTATGCTTCTGATTCCATTGAGAATAAAGGATTGAAAACCTAAGTCTTGTGTGAAAATTCTAATGATAATAGACGATTCTCGAAACTTAATATAGTTAATAACGATTCCTTCTGTTTTGATAATCATCTAAGGATCGCGAATTTTCCTACAAATGTTTCCTCACCATCCCGTCCTGAAGCAAAAACCAAATAAATTCCATTAGCCAACCTTTCGCCGTTAAATTTGGTCAAATCCCAAGAGGCCGTACTACCGTTGGCTTGTATTTCATCCAAAATAAATCCCTCAATAGTAGTGAATTTAACAGACGCATTGGCTACTAAACCGGTAATTACCAACTCACCTGCATAATCTTCCCTGATGGGGTTCGGATAAATCTTAACATCCACATTCGCTTCCAAAGGGGCTGATGAGTTGGTTTGGTAAGAGACAAGGCCCTTATCTGTGAGCACAAAAAGTGCTCCTGTCTTGCCATCATATGTCAACTTCTCAATATGGTTAGAAGGTAGAAAGGAGTTCTCTGCAGTAAAATGATGAATCATCGTTTGAATTGATTCGGAAAAAGCCCATACGCCACGTTCAGTACCCAGCCACAATCTATTACCTCCGTCAAAGGTAATGGCATTGACTATTTCATTTTCAAATAATATTTCATTTTCAAAATAAGGTGGATAGGCCTGCACATCCGCTAAAGAAGATGCCCTCGGAAAATAGGCCAAACCTTCATCCGTAGCCAACCAGACCTCATTATCTAGATTAACCTGAAAATCATTAATACGACTTGACGGCAACCCATCATTAATATTGAAAACGGTAGTATAATTATCAAAAGGATCATAGGCCACCAGTCCATAATTGTCACCCCCACCTCTGCGCATATATAAAACAGGTCCCAAACCAACGTCAAGAGACAGCGGGTTTGAGGTAGCCAATTGGCTACTAGATAAGAAATCCATGTCAATGCCATCAAAACTTCCTAAAGGAGTTGTAGATGAATAACGGGTAACCCAAAGTAAATCCTCAGCGACAGCCATATCCGTAACGACAGCGCCGTTCAATAATTCTGGTAAGACGATGTTATCGTCTGTCAAATTATAAAGACCATAACCATGAGAGGACAAAAATATTTTATCCTGATAACTTATGGCACCAGATATATTCTCAAAGTCAGCAACCCTATTTGTTGACCATTGATTGCCGTCAAAAATAGAGTATCCAATCGTATTGACGGTATTTGAAAGCTCTGGATCAGGTGCGTGGAATCCATATACGGCACCCGATACTACGTCCAGTTTACTGATCACATCATCTATTGGCCCTTGGGGCTTAAACACTTGAGTAATTCCGTTTTTGATGTTGACCAGTCCCTCCATGCTATCCGCAATCCAAAATTCATTTTCAAGCACAATGAGTTCATTTCCTGCTGAAAATGAATCGTCAGCAACGACGACCATCTCATCGCCAATAATCTGATAGATCGTTGCGTCGGAAAGTGCATAAACATTTCCGCCAAAAGAAGCGATATGGTTAATCCCCTCTGGTAATATCATTAAAGTATCCCAGCTGCTAGTGATTTTCGAAGAAATGAATCCATCCGCCAATACCTTGAGCTGATTGTCCATCAGGAACAATTGGGTTGAGTGAAACCCAGCTGTTTCCTGGTATAAATACCAATTATTAAAATCCAACAAATTCGATTCTGTGTTCGCTGCGATAATACCCAAATCTGTAACAGCAAACAAACTGTCATTAAAAAGCATTAGGTCTTTCACTATTACAGGCGCTCCGTCTGGCCCAATCTCTCTATAAAAGTCTATTACCTCATTTAGGCTTAAGTTGAGTACGGCAATTCCCATGTCAGTAGCAACGTATATCAAATCATTATTTCTCGTAAGATCATTGATACCTCTTTCAGATATTATATTCGCATTCTTAATAGCGAGAATTGGGACCACCTCATCACTAAACACAAAATCAATGGTGCCATCCTCATAGCCCAAGATTAAAACCTCGAGGTCATTCAAAAAAGTTAAGGCCGTCACACTAACTCCAGACAACCCTACATTTTTATCCATGATTTCAGTTGAATTATTCGCAACATTGAATAGTCCATTAATCGCTGCACAGAAAATAATTTCATTACCCGAGGTAAGGTGTAACCCTTGCGAATAGCTGAAATGACTGCGCCAAGTCCCTACTGGGATTCCTTGACCTAACACCATTATTGATGACAATACAAAAAGAAATGATAAGAAAATACCTCGATAATTAACCATAAAAACATTTTCTACATACCGCCTGGTAGTACTCTTTTTCGCCCAATAATATGGTTTGATCCCTCGCAGATAGTCTCTGCGAAAATGAAGCTAACCCTCCACATCTTGTACATGTTGCATGTAATTTCGTCACAAATTCGGCTACACCAATCAATTTAGGCACTGGACCAAAAGGATTACCCTTATAATCCATGTCAAGACCCGCTAATATGACCCTTTTTCCTTGATTAGCAAGCATATTAACTACGTGCACAATACTATCATCAAAAAATTGAACTTCATCAATACCAATTACCTCAACATCCAATAACTGATTTAACATCTCCATCGGATTTTTAACAGAAAGACAATTAAGGGACTTGGCATCATGTGAAATAATACGATCTTCGCTATAGCGAACATCAATTGACGGTTTAAAAACTCGAATTTTCTTTCCTTCTTGAGACACCGCATCCAATCTTCGAATCAATTCTTTCGTTTTTCCACTAAACATTGACCCACAGATTACTTCAATCTGACCAGATTGCCTTTTAGGAGTTATTAAATCCAACATGCCATTTCTGTTTAAAATAAATTCATTAACCTATCAATAGCGCACAACGAAAGTCCCATTCCTTAAAAAAGGAAATTGATTTAGAAGAATCTAACGAATCTGAAAGACAAAAATGATTTAGTTAATCCTTATTTCTTTCTTCTTTGTGTCCTCATTAAATATCATTCACCAAATTCTTAAACACTTTTTCATTTTTAGCCAATCAATCAATAGCTTTACCATATTAGGACTAGAATTACTTGATTCATTATCCGTTTTCATATATGCTAACCAAAAAATTTAATCAAAATTTCATCAGACAATACAAATCAGTTTTTGCCGAACAATTAATTGCGCGATCCTTTAAAGAAAAGGATACCTTGTCGGGTAAAGATATTCTCTCTCTCTCTTCTATCAAACAGCTAAATTTATTCATAGTCAAGGCACTATTTAACTTATGGCAAAAAGAAATAAAAAAAATCGAAAGTCCTTACTTTAATTATAAAGCATCTGAGGTCAAAGAGGCAATGACCAAATTTATGAATATTCTTTCGCAGCATATTTCGATTGATGCCAAAAACTTAAAACCCTTAATTGAAACCGCTGTAGAAGATGTCATTATTCTTTGTTTTGACCCCGCGACTTTTTTGGATAATGAAATTAATAAAAAGCGTGATGAAGAAATTAATCCTAAATTCATTCAACAACTTTCCAAATATCTGGATTTACACAAATCCAAAATCATCGAATTTTTAAACGATTTTGACGCCATAGATAAAAAAAGAATTAAAAAAGAAGCAGAGCAATTTTTTAGTCAGAACATGGTCAACGAAAGTGATATAGTCAAAGAATTATCTAGTATTCTAATTTTAGAAAAACAACAACTTTTCGAATCTCCAATCCAATCAAGAGAATTGCCTTCAGAAAATCAAGTTATCATCCGCTCGTTATCAGAAGAAAGTGAGCTTGAGCCCTTAATAGATGAGGCTAGCACTGAGGAAAGTGAGCAAACCACACTTCTAGAATCATTAAAAGACACACCATTGGATTCAGAAAAGAATGAGGACATAAACACTGAAGACAACGATAATAAAACAACTACAGACCGTGATTATCAATGGGCCTTGGAAAGTAAGGAAGAATACCTTCTTGATAATACGGACGAACCAGAACGGAAGAATACTTTTGAAGAATCTGAGGAGGCGAGCTCTGCTATTGATCCTTCTATTGAAGGGTCTATTGAAAAAATAGAGGAGCATAGCGAATCGCTAATGGCTACACCCGATGATACCCCTTTCCTAGACGAATCCAGCGCAGACATCTCGCCTACTTTAAATCCTGAAACCACAAAGGAAACAATATCATTTCAACCTGCTCAAGAACAAGAAATGATTATCGATGTGTCTGAACATCCAGCGGATAACGATAGTGCGAATTCCATCGAGGATGGCACTCTTTTGGACGAAGAAACTACTACAGAGTTAACCTTCGATACTGACTCAATTACTGATTCTGATGGAAACGAGCTGAAAAATAGCCTTGATAGTGATAATTATTTAATCCCTGATTCGGTTAACTTGTCCGCAGCAGATACCCAGAACGAACCTAATCTATCGGCAATCGAAGATGAAAACAACGAAGATTTTGACAATGAAAAACTTGAGGGCTTTGATGCTGATTTTGATTTGAATGAAGAAATAGATAGTTCAATAATCGAATTTAAAACGCTCGATGAGATAGAAGAAAAAACAGATTACCCTCTAGAAAACCCCATTGACGTGGTCTTCAAAAATATCCCTTCCATTGATCCTTCTCATTCCTCCGGGTACTCAAATGATCAAAAGAGCAGTGACGATTCTTCTGAAGAAAAAATTCAATCGGTTAATGATGCCATAAATGATGAATTCGATACAGAATTAACAACGATCGCTGAGGCGCATGAACAACAAGGTATATCCAGTATTATGGACAATATCTCGATCAATTATCGATACCTATTTGTCAAAGAATTATTTGGAAACGATGATCAGAAATTCGTAGAAACAATTGACAAGATTGAGACCTTTGAAACCTTTGACATGGCAGTAGAGTTTTTAATTAATTCAGCGGCCAAAGAGTACCAATGGGAAATGAGTTCAGAGGAAGTAAAAGAATTACTTAAAATCGTTTTTAGGCGATTTCGCTAATTAATGTTGCAAGAAACTAGCCCTTTTACTATCCAGTTTTAATAAAATAAAAAGTAAGACAGTAAAAGTCCATAAACTAGATCCTCCATAGCTAAAAAAGGGCAAAGGAATTCCTATTACTGGGAATAATCCTATTGTCATGGCTATATTGATCGCGAAATGAAAAAACATAATAGAAAAAACAGCGTACCCATAAATTCGCACAAAGGCTGACTTTTGACGCTCTGCGATCATCAATAACCTCATAAAAAAAGCGCCAAAAATAATCAATATAAATGTGCCTCCTAACCAGCCATGTTCCTCTCCGATGGTGCAGAAAATAAAATCTGTTGTCTGAGCTGGGACAAAATCAAACTTCGTTTGAGTCCCTTTCAAAAAACCTTTTCCCATAAACCCACCTGAGCCTATGGCTATTTTGGACTGCATTACATTCCATCCGATACCCAATGGATCTGCATTGGGATTTATCAAGGATAAAACCCGTTGTTTTTGATGCGCCTTGAGTACATCATTAAGCACAAAATCAACACTTTTTACTAAGCAGAATGTTAATAGGGTTATAGAAATGATCTTCACAAAACCCTTTGTTGCCCTAGCAAATAGCCCCAGGGCAATTAAAGAAATGGCTAAGATAACAACCAATAAAATCCACTGGTCCAGTAGTAAGGTTAAAAAAAATATCAACAAAATATAAAGAGCAAAAAGCAGAAGTCTGACAGACAATCCTTCCCGAAATAAAACAATTACTAAACTTCCATATACCATAGCAGAACCCAAATCACCTTGAAGAATAATCAATGCCATCGGAAGCAGAAAAAAAGCAGCTGACCTACGTAATCTTTGTTTTTTAAACCGCTGATCATCATACGTACTGAGGTACTTAGCCAAACCAATGGCGGCTCCAATTTTTGCGAATTCGGAAGGCTGTACTTTTATAAATCCTATCTCAAACCAAGAAGTTGATCCCGCCACTTCTTTTCCTAAAAACAATACGGCCACAAGCAAAATAATTACACCGAAGTAAATGATGTATCCAAACGATTCGTAAAACCGATAATCCAAAATAAAAACAATTGCTATCAAAAGAATTGAGGCACTTATCCAGAGCATCTGCTTGGCCGCGCTTTGATCTAAACTGAAAATAGAATTATTCAATTCGGGATCATAATCTGCCGCATAAATATTCAACCATCCCAACATCACTAGTAGGACAAAATATACGATCGCCAAAAAATCAACCTGATATTTAATTTGGTTTTGCATCCTCAAAATCTCCTTTTAATACGTACTCTTCAAGCCATACTTTTTTTACTGTGCCTGTTATGTATTTCTCAATTAACAAACTGGCCGTTGAAAGAGCTGCTCGCGCACCCCATCCCGAGTTTTCAACATAAACCGCAATGGCAATTTTAGGATTTTCCCTAGGGGCAAATCCCATAAATCCAGAATGGTCAATACCTTGGGAATTTTGTACTGTACTGGTCTTACCACAAAAAATCAAACCAGGAATATACCCTCTAGAACCAGGAACAGAAACAAGTGCTTGCATCCCATCTAAGACTGATTGAAAATGTGCCGAATCTACCCCTACGAAATGTCTTTCCAGCTCACTATTATTTATATCTCCTACTTTTTTAACGATATGAGGTGCATAAAAAAACCCTCTATTGGCCAATATTGCGCCTAAATTGGCCATTTGCATAGGCGTCACATTTAACTCTCCTTGGCCAATGCTTAAAGAATAAATATTTGAAAACTTCCACCTATCCTTACCATATATTTTATCATAAAATTCCAAGCTTGGCACAAAGCCTGATTTTTCATTCGGCAGATCTACCCCTAAGTTTTGTCCAAAACCAAATTGAAGCACATGAATGCGCCAATTCTCAAAACCTATACGCGTATCGATATAGGGATTTGCGTCTATTCCTTGTTGAATGACTCTTCGGAAAACTTTAAAAAAATAATTATTTGATGACTTGGTTATCGCACGCTCAACGTCATAAGGCCCTGGAGGCGCATGATCTCCGATTAAGGAGCCATCTACCTTAATAATCTCCTTTGCTTCAATCTTATGATCTTGTAAGGCGATAAGCGCCTGAATTGTTTTAAACATTGAGCCTGGTGGATACATGGCCTGTAGCGGACGGTTAAATAAAGGCTTTGTAGTATCCGATTGGATGTCCAAATAGTTTTTTGAGTAATCCCTTCCCGTAAGTAAGACGGGATCGTAAGTAGGTGAAGAAACCAACGCCAGTATTTCGCCTGTAGTCGGGTCAATCGCCACCACACTTCCTATCTTATCTTTCATGAGTTTTTCCGCGTACAATTGTAACTCGGCATCCACAGTCAGCCGTATATCAAGGCCGGGTATAGACAACGTATCAAAACTCCCGTTTTCATAAGCACCCATGTAAACCCCTCGCACATCCACCTTATTAAATCGGACCCCTCGCAATCCCCTCAAATACTCTTCATAAGTATTTTCTATACCCGTCACCCCGATATTATCACCCGACTTGTAATACCCTGAGGTATCCATACCAATTTGCTGACTAGTCACTTGCCCAACATAGCCTAGCGCGTTTGATAATGCATTGACAGTATAACCTCTCGTAATTCGAGATTGAACACTAAATCCTTCGAAATCAATGAGTCTATCCTGAATTTTGGCAAATCTTTCATTAGATAATTTTTCATAAAATATCGATGAAAGGTTTTTAGAAAACCGCCTAGCCTTTTGATAGCGTTTATCGAAATCTTCTTGCGTGATGTCAAAAAGAGCTTTAATGTCGACTGAATCTTCCAACTTGGCTTCACGTGGAAGAATTTCAATATCAAAAACAGGCTCATTATAGACCAATAATTCCCCATATCTATCATAAATGAGCCCTCTGTAAGGATAATCAATTATTTTTTTTATGAAATTCCCCTCGGCTGCTTTTTTGTAGGTTTTATCTATAATCTGAATACTAAAGAGCCTTATCGACAATATTAAAATGGTCAAAACCAGAAATAACCTTATCCCAAAAATTCGCTCCGTCATATTCGATTGGGTCTCTTAACTATTACCAAATTAATCAGCACCACTATAAAAAATGAAAATAACGTACTCGCCAATATTCGATCAAACGTCATCCAAATTCCTGAAAATGTCCCATATTCGATCCAAAAGATTAGGGTGTGGTGAACAAAGATCAGTGGTAACACATAAAACCAAAACCCCCTAAATTTAAGCCTGTATAAAGTCAAGTTAGGTGCCTTCTCTTCGTATTCAAGTATACTCTTTAGCCAATTATCCCTAATCAACATCACAAATGTGCAAACGCCTGCATGAAGCCCTGGTGTATTAGAGAATACATCGATGAAAAGACCTGTTAAAAAACCGACAACCAATCTGGAAATTGGCGGTTGACCAAGTGGATAAAATAATAAAAATCCAATATAAAAAAATCCAAAAGCTATATCAAAAAGAACTAATTTATGCAGTAGTGGTATCTGCAATAAGAGATAAACTACTCCGTAGTAAATAAGCAAAGGCCAATTAATTCTTTTCATAAAAGTGACTGCAGACTATCTAGTTCCTGCTTCATTTCATTTTTAATAATATAGACATAATCCAAGGAAGAAAAGTCTGCAGACAATTGAATTTTTGCTCTATAAAAAGGCAGTTCATCTGACAATTCGAAAGATAGTAACTTGCCTATCGCAATATCCTTTGGGAAAATTGCACTAAATCCAGAAGTCGTAATAGCTTCTCCAATACGAATCGGTATATGCCTTGGGATGTATTTGATGTCGGCGATCAAAGGACCCTCCGAATTCCATTGTACGGTACATAGGGTATTAGAGTTTTTCAGTAGGGCCGAAATCATAACTTTCTGATTCAATACTGAAGTTATGGTCGAATAATGCTCACTGACTGACTTAATGATTCCCACTACGCCATTTTTAGTGATTACGCCCATACCTGGACTAATGTCAGACAAAGATCCTTTATCAATTGTCAGGTAATTTTCATATCCTCGGAATTCATTATTAACCACACGAGATGGGATGACAATAAAGTTTCTATAGAGCGTATCATACAAAAGAGGATCCATATTCCTCCTTGCCAATTCCATTCGAAGTGATGCATTTTCTTCCGCCAATGATTGGTTTACTTCAAGTAACCTAAAATAGCTTTTAGAATTATTTGCCTTCTCATAAACAGTCCCAATAATCGCATTGGAAGAATTAAAAAAATAGGAATTATATTGATCGTTATAAAAAAATAGAAGCCAAATACAAATGGCCTCTAAGAAAATAAAAACTCCAAATACCCTGTTACGAAATAAAAAGGCAAATAACGTTTGCATCTAAGTCATTAATACGGCTCTATAATTTTCAATGTCTTTTATCGCCATTCCTGTACCTCGAACCACGGCTCTTAATGGATCTTCCGCTATATGAATGGATAATTTCGTCTTCAAGGAAAGTCGCTTGTCTAAACCCCTAAGCAGGGCGCCTCCTCCTGTTAAATAAATTCCATTTTCATAAATATCCGCAGACAACTCAGGTGGCGATATTTCTAAGGCCTTAAGTACTGCTTCTTCAATTTTTGAAACCGACTTATCTATCGCAAACGCGATCTCTGGATAGGATATTTTAATTACTTTGGGAATCCCAGTCATTAAATCTCTACCCCTTATTTCATAATCTTCAGGCCCATCTTCTAATTCTGTAAGTGCGGATCCAATCTCTATTTTGACCCGCTCCGCTGTACGCTCACCTATTAAAAGATTGTGCTGCCTACGCATATAATCCAATATATCCTTATTGAAGGAATCTCCTGCGACTCGAATTGACTGATCAGCTACAATTCCTGAAAGTGCGATAACGGCAATTTCAGTAGTCCCCCCGCCAATATCAACCACCATCGAGCCAATCGGCTGGCTAATATTAATACCGATACCGATGGCTGCAGCAATAGGCTCATGGATCATATAAACTTCTTTGGCACCTGCATGCTCAGCCGAATCTCGTACTGCACGTTTTTCCACCTCCGTAATTCCTGAAGGAATACAAATGACCATCCTATGAGATGATGGTAACCATCTTTTATTATTACCTTCGATCATTTTGATCATTCCCCTAATCATATGTTCCGCCGCATGGAAATCTGCGATCACCCCATCCTTCAAGGGTCTAATGGTTTTGATGTTATCATGCGTTTTTTCATGCATCTGCATGGCCTCACGACCAATTGCCAAAACCTTATTGGTGTTTTTGTCAATCGCAATAATTGAAGGCTCATCAACTACCACCTTGCCTTTATGAATAATCAAGGTGTTTGCAGTACCTAAATCAATCGCTATATCACTTGAGAAAAAATCAAAAAATGCCATATTAATAATATTGCTTTATATTAAGCCCTTTAAGTTAATCATTCTTTTTAAATCTTAAACTAATGTTTAAAATGTCTATGACCAGTAAAAACCATTGACATATCTTTTTCATTACAAAGATCAATAGATAACTGATCTTTAATGGATCCACCTGGCTGGATAATAGCCGTTATTCCTGTATTTGCGGCAATTTCCACGCAGTCGGGAAATGGAAAAAAAGCATCGGATGCCATCGCTGCTCCTTTTAAATCAAATCCAAATTTTATTGCCTTGGCAATGGCTTGCTCCAACGCATCCACACGAGAGGTTTGACCGACTCCGCTAGCCAGTAATTGATTGTGATTGGCCAAAATAATGGTGTTAGATTTTGAATGTTTACAAAGCTTCGAAGCAAAAAGTAAGTTTTGAACCTCATTATCGGTTGGCTTTTTGTTGGTGACATACGTCAAATCCTCCAAAGAATCCGTCGTATTATTATAATCTTGGATGACAATGCCATTTAGTAATGATCGAAACTGCCTTTTTAAATCAAAACTTTTTTTCTGGGCCAAAATGATTCGATTCTTTTTTTGTGCCAAAAGCGTCAAGGCCTCTGGGGCGTAGGAAGGCGCAATGATGATTTCGAAAAATAGTGTCTGAATCTCATTTGCCGCGGATAGGTCTAAATCCTTATTGCACACCAAAATTCCACCGAAGGCAGAAGTAGGATCTGCATTGAACGCCTTCAAATAGGCTTCCCTTACTGATCCAGATACCGCAAATCCACAAGCATTATTATGCTTCAAAATCCCAAAAGCTGGCGCCTCTTTAAACTCAGCAATTAACTGAACCGCTGCTTCAATATCGATTAAATTATTATAGGAAATGTCTTTTCCTAAAAGCTGATCAAAATAGGTGTTGAACGCCCCATAAAAAGTCCCTTTTTGATGTGGATTTTCTCCATATCGTAATGACTTTCGTTCCTCGAAACTAGCTTTAAAAACGGGTAGGTCCTCTTCAGCCTTCATGTAATCAAAAATTGACGTATCATAATGAGAAGAAATATGAAAAGCCCGAACAGCAAACCGCTTTCTTTGTGCCAACGTAGTTATCCCTTGACTCGTATTAAGTAGCTCAAGCAGCTCGCCATAATAATTTCTTGATGGTACGATCAATACGTCTTCAAAATTTTTCGCTGCTCCCCTAATTAGTGCAATGCCTCCGATATCAATTTTTTCCAGAATTTCGGAAGCACTGCCTCCTGATCTCACCGTCTCCTCAAAAGGATAAAGATCAACTATCACCAAATCAATATCCGGAATATCGAATTGCTCTTTTTGTTTAAGGTCCGAAGGATCCGAACGTCGATAAAGAATCCCACCAAAAATTTTCGGATGCAGTGTTTTCACCCTTCCACCAAAAATTGACGGATATGCGGTAACGTCCTCAACAGCCGTAACGGGAATCCCCAACGCTTGAATAAAAGTATAGGTCCCACCTGTAGAATAGATTTTTACCCCTTGATCAGTCAGTTTTTTCACTATTAACTCAAGACCGTCTTTATAGAAAACCGAAATTAATGCTGATTTTATTTTGCGATTGCTCATTTGACCCTTTTAACGAAACGCAAAACTAACATAAATAAAAAGAGATTATAAACTCAATATATATTCTTCTACAATTTTAGGAAAATATTGATATTCAAGCTGATGAACTCGATTAGCCAAAGAATCAACCGTATCATTTTCATACACCTCGCACCGTACCTGGAAGAGGACTTTGCCTTGGTCATATATCTCATTGACCAAGTGAATAGTAATCCCTGTAACGACCTCTTTATTAGCCAGCACCAATTGATGAATATGAGTGCCATACATGCCCTTTCCTCCGTATTTTGGTAATAAAGCGGGATGGATATTAATTATTCTATTTGGGAAAGCCGCCAATATCAACGCTGGTATTTTCCATAAAAAACCAGCCAACACCATCAAGTCAAATTTTTCTGCATTTAAGAGTTGCAATACTGCCGGGCTATTGAAAAGGTCTTTTGAAAAAGTGACTGAGGGAACCTCCATTTTTAGTGCCCGCTGATGAACCCCTGCATTCGCCTTGTTGGAGCCTATCAGTACCACCTTGATGTTGGGATGTTCCTGAAAATGACGGATTAGGTTTTCCGCATTGGATCCATTTCCAGAGGCCAATATGGCGATGCTCAATTTATTCATAAAGCAAAAATATACTGATCACTCCAGATAACATGATCCAATTGATGACCTTGTACAAATACCTATATTCACTTTGGGTGTCTGCCATATTGCATTTATAAAGAAACCAACCAAACAAGGGGAAAAGGCAAATAAAATAATATAGTGCGGCCAGGTTAACTCCACTCATTAAAAAAAAAGTCAACGCTCCAATGGCCAATATACTAAAAATATAAATAGTCATTTTCGCGCCTCTAATTCCCCATTTGACAGGAATCGTTTCAACCCCGAAATTGGCATACCCCTTGACTCCACTAAGATCCTTGACAACTTCTTTGATTAAAACGATTAAAAAAGCAAATAGTGTATAAATCCAGATGAGGTTATTAGTTTCTTCGAAATAAATAGTAATGAGGACCATTATTCCCGCGTGCATTAGCGCCACAAGAACATTTCCAACTAACACTAGTCGGCGCAAATAATTACTATAGAACCATAATGAAAAAGCAAAAATGAAAATCAACAATGCAATCAAATTACTTATATAAACCCCTAATCCCACAGCAAGTAAATTCAAGAAGAAATGGGTAGCTAATGCCCGCCTAGGCCTAAAGGAAATACCCACTATTACACCCTCAGGTCGATTGATCAGATCAATCTTCCTATCATAATAATCATTGATAATATATCCAGCCCCTGCGGTCATTGCCGTTGCGACTAACAGGATAAAGAATTTTAGACTTATCAAATCAGACAAAGGAATCCTCAATAGATAGGTAGCAGATATGATTTGTACCCATACAATTCCAAAAAGACGGCTAAGCCGACTTGTCTTAAATAAAGTGATGGTATGCGACAGCAAACGCCTCATATTTCACTGGATATTTTTTGGATACTATTAGAAAAAAGTACGTATCGCTGCTGGATGTCTGGAAAATCATCGAGCAATCTCATGTGCATTTCCATTGTTTTGACATCATTCCTGATCGCCGGGCCTGTCAATGCATTTTTGACTTTCCCATCAAATATTTTGGCAATCGTTTGGTTCATTAACGGTGCCAATAATCGTTTATCCGCCGCTTGTCTGTCAAGAATCTCTTCTACATCGAGCATCAATGCCGTAGTGAAATTACTGGCAATCACCGCGGCCAAATGCATGACTTTGCGCCTAGCCGAGTCCATAAAAGACACCTCTTGACTGATCAGCTTCGCAAATTTAAATACCAAATCTTCCACTTCAGCATCACTACCTTCTACCAATATCGGCATTCTTTGATAAGCCACTTTGACTGATTTTGAAAGGGTCATAAGCGGATAAATCACTCCACAACGGCGGTATTTCTTTAAGACTACACTGATGTTAACAGCCCCCGCTGTGTGAACGATCAGCTGGTTCGCTTGAAACAGATATGTCTCTAAAACATTCAATATCTGATCGTCAGATACAGCTATAATTACCAAATCAACGTAGATATTGGATAAATCTCTGTCTTCACGGAGAAGCTCCTTTGGGAAATGCTCCTGACTGTCTATTTTTCTGACAAAAACATGGGAAACCACTTTAATTGTAAGGGCTTGGAAAAAGTGTGAGGCTACATTTCCCCCACCAATAATAGCTGCTTTCAAAGACACATACGTGCGGTTAGTTTAAGATTCTAAACCCTTGTCACGGAAGATGATAAACTCCCAGTAACGACGTAAAATTGCAATAAAAAATCCAAAACAAACTAATAACGTTCCAATCCACAAAAGATTAATAAATGGTTTTTCAACCGCCTCCATAATAATCCAATCTTTTTGTGTGCGCTGAACTCCGAAGGTAAAGCTATTGGTTTCTGGATTTATAGATTCAATAGTGATTCTTGCCGCCAAGTCATAAACCGTTTCCGGTATTTTAGCCGCCATTTGGTCTTTGATCAAATAAAGAGGTTCCGCCACATAATTTTGATACTCCCCCTGGATTTCAACTACCGCCTTCACTGCCACATCGTTTTCGGACATAGGGATTCCCTCTGGCTGATCTACCCGTTGCATTTTTACAAAATTTGCGACATAATCATTAATAAAAAACTGACCTCCCACCGCTACTTCATATTCTTTTACCTCTCCCCAATCAGTTTCTTGTTCTGGATCCGGAAAAGTCCGAACATGTGTATACATATCGGCCGTTAACGTCCGACTAATGTCTGGTGAATAGACGGTTCCCATTTGCTTATTGAGCTGCACACGTGGATACAACGAAAACTGTGAGCCATCCTCCTTCTCATAGATTACTTCAAAATAAGAGTTTTCATTATTGGTAACCCCTAGGGTATCCCCTCTAGCTGCCACTAGGTCCGATCCTACATAAATATCATCGGTTACCATAAGCCTCAATGGATTGTCTGTTTCAGTCAATTTATTGGAATCTACATAGCCCAACTCATTGGTTTTCTTTCGCATACCTTTGTACACCAGCGAATAATCTCCCATCTCCCGTGGTTCATTGAGAAAGAGTAATAAATTATTTAAATTGATTTCATCGGGAAATTCCTTACTATAGATTAGGCCTGTCGTATTCTTGGACAAGATTTTGGAATAACCAGATGAAAACAGAATTCCAATGAGCATTAGGCCAACGCCCATATGAGCGACTGACCCTCCTGAGAGTTTCAAACTAGTCCGTTTTAAACTCCAAAGAATGGCTGCATTGGCTACAATGGTATAAACACTGGCCGTCAAAAGAATCATATAGGGTACTTCGCGTACTTCAGCCAAAATAAAAATAGCTGCCGAAATTAATAAGGAAACAATCAATGGGTTTTGGATTTCTGCTCTGAATTTTTTGAGGTCCATTTTCTTCCACCAAAAAAATTGACCCGTCCCTGACAGGACCGCAATTGCCACCGCAAACCACAATTGAAATTTGGAATAAAAGCCTACTGGATCTGCTGGGGGTGCCAAATTGGAATCAACACCAAATAAACCTAGTATTTCGTTGTAGACAGGAATGGACGTCGGAATAAGAATTTGAAAAGCCATCAAAGACAAAACTGTTGCACCCAAAAAAATCCAAAACTCTCGAGAATAGGCTTCCATTTCTTGCTCGGTCGTTGGTATTTTTTTCCATTCATATGCACAAAGTGCGATACATCCTATTAAAAAAAGGCCAAGAAAGAGCAATAGCTGGCCCGAAAGTCCCAAATCAGTAAAGGAATGAACGGAAGTCTCACCAAGCACCCCACTTCTGGTTAAAAAAGTGCTGTACAAAATCAATAAATAAGTGGCCAATACCAAGATGATCGATGCTTTCAAAGCATTTTCATTTTTCTTGTAAGCGATCATCGTATGGATAGAGGCGATTAAAATAAGCCATGGAATATAAATAGCATTTTCAACGGGATCCCAATTCCAATAACCTCCAAAATTTAGCGTTTCATAGGCCCAATAAGCGCCCATAAGAATACCCACTCCCAGCACCAATCCAGAAAACTGTGCCCAAGGCAGTGCAGGTCGAATCCAATCCTTGTATTTGCCCATCCACAATCCTGCGACAGCATAGGCAAAAGGGACTACGGTACTGGCAAACCCCAAAAATAAAGTAGGCGGATGGATCACCATCCAATAATTTTGAAGCAGTGGATTCAATCCGTTTCCATCCGCTGGAACAAATTCGGGATTGACTATGAATACGGCATCAGGGATCACATCCCGAAGCAATAAAAAAGGCGAACTCCCTATTTTAACATCAAAAATTACTACGCCCAAAATAAGTGTCGTAAGACAAAATTGGGTAAACGTCATCACAGTCATCACCGAGGGTTTCCAATATTTATTGGTTTTAATCAAAACCAATCCAAGCATCGCATTCCAAAACATCCAAAGTAAAAATGAACCCTCTTGCCCGTTCCAAAAACTTGAAATCTGATAGTAAATAGGCAAATATTTTGACGAATAGTTCCACGCATAGTGGTATTCAAAATAATGCTTATTGATGATCAGAAACAAGACGACCAACACACCCAATAAACTCAGCACATGAAAATAATAGCTGATATCTGCATATCGTGTCCAACCGTGATCTTCACTTTTTGCCGCTTTGAAATAAGCAATACATGACAGTAAAGCAGTCACTAATGAAAGAATGATCATCAAGTGACCCAGATTGCCGATAAAATAGTGCACCATGTGTTAAATTTTGATTTCCGCTTCCTGGTATTTGGAAGGGCATTTCAATAAAATTTTATCTGCTATAAAAATATTTTCACGATACGCACCAACAACCACTACTTGTTCGGAACGCTCAAAATCCTGCGGTATGGGATTGGGATGAAAAACTTTTTGTTCTTGCTGGTTTTCATCCATCATTAAAAACGTAAAAGAAAGCTGATCCTCTGCTGGGATAATACCCATAATATCATTGGATTCCTTTTTCAATTTACCCACTACGTGGATTTTGGAATGGTCGCCATTTACATCCCTTAGTTTGGCCTCGTCAAATGAAACATAGCTACTCGCATCTCCCGCCGTTGTCATGATAATGGCAATGGCAATGGCAATGACTATTATTCCTATGATATGCGATTTCTTCATTTTTTAGATTCAATTTCTTTTTCTAACTCTTTCAATTTTCGGTCAAACCGAAATAATGTCCAAAAGATTCCTGCCAATAGTGTCAATATTACCATCACTACTACGTAAATCTTGCCTTCTCCTCTGAAATTATCCGCCATCTCTACTGGTGATTGACCAAAAGCTACCAGTTGTAGTAAAGAAAAACCTGCCAGCAAGATTAATTTTAATCGGTTATTTATCATCGAGAATCATTTGAAGCATTGATAATTTTATTTTAAGCGTCGCTATCCACAATCCCAACAAGGTCCAACCTAGGACCGCAGGATAAAAAACGATTCTTAAATTACTATCCAAATCATAAGCATTAAACCCTGGGTTTCCTCCGTTTCCTGGATGGAGGCTATCGGTCATACGGGGTAAAACGAACAACAAAGGTATCAAAATAGCAAATGCAAAAATATTATAGACGGATGTAATTCGTGCCTTTTGGTGGTCATCATTTAAAGACCCCCTTAAAATAAGTAGTGCGAAATACATCAATAGCGCAATGGCCGACGCATTTTGTTTAGGATCATTGCTCCAAGGTTCCCCCCACGTAAAATTTGCCCAAACCATACCAGAGAAAATTCCAAGCATGCCAAACATGATGCCAACACTGACCATTTCTTTGGCATAAAGATCATATTTCAACTCTTTAGTAGACAAATACTTAACCGCATAGACAAAGGAAATCGCAAACATGATGATCATCCCAAACCACATGGGAACATGGAAATGTAAGATTCGGATCGTTTCATTTAAGATGGGAAGTCTCGGCACAGGCAGAAAAAATCCACCTATAACGGTATACGTCAACAAGCCTATTGACACCCACTTCCACGATTTTGAGTTCAGCAAATACTTCATATCAATTTTTCCAACTATAGGGGAAAAGAATAAATGAAAGTGCAATGATAATCACATTGAAACAGACCAATGTCAGTAAATTCCCGGAAATGTCTTGAAACGATGCCCCAAAAATAATTTTTCTAGAATTGGTAACAGCAAGGAGTAGCACTGGAATAATGACTGGGAAAGCCAGAATAGACATCAATGTGTTACCATTATCAGATTTTGATGCAATAGATGCGATCAAGGTAAAAGACACGGCCAATCCAATCGCCCCCAGCAATAAATTCAACAAAAAAAGTACCGGTTGCTCCACAGGGTTACCCAAAAATGTAATAAACAATGCGCCTAGTAAAATGACTAACAAAAATTCATATAAAAGATAATAAACCAGCTTGGCTGCCAAAATATGATTGGCAGAAGCCAAATAATAATAATAATAAGTACGATTTGCTTCCTGTCCAAAGCTTTTAAACATGCCAGTCACAGAGGAAAATAATAGAATCAACCAAAACAATGCATTCCAAATGGCTGGGGCGATTACACTATTGAACGCCAAATAGGAAATATAAATAGTAGCAAAAACATACAAAGCAATCCCTGCGAGTAAGTATTTTTGTCTAAAATCAACGAGAAAATCTTTTTTGATTAAGGTAATGATGACTTCCATGGTTGCAAAAGTAACTTTGAAAATGAGATGCACGATCGATTTAAGTAAATAATCTCTTTTTATACCACGCCCATTAATGGATTTGCTTTAATTATCTATTGACCTCTCAATCGATAAAATAAGTTTGGTAGGTCTCCAAACTTACTTATGAGATCTACGCAACTTACTTGTTCTTGGATGGACTTAACTTGTAAATCGCTCAAACATTTAAACATTTAGACTATTTTTGACGTCTTAAATTTAACGTAAGTAATTCTTTAATTATGGCGCAGAAAATCCTTATCACAGGAGGGGCAGGTTTTATCGGTTCTCATGTAGTCCGCAGATTTGTGACCGAATATCCGCACTATGAAATTTACAACCTAGACAAGTTGACCTATGCTGGCAACCTTGAGAACTTGAGGGATATTGAAAAAAGCCCCAATTATCATTTTATTCAGGGTGATATTGGTGACACTACTTTTCTTCAAAAATTGTTTATGAGTGCTCATTTCGATAGCGTCATTCATTTAGCAGCAGAATCTCATGTGGATCGTTCCATCTCGCATCCTATGGAATTCGTCAAAACCAATGTTTTGGGAACGGTCAACCTACTGAATGTTGCCAAAGAACATTGGAAAGCAGACTTAATAGGAAAACGCTTTTATCATATCTCAACGGATGAGGTGTTTGGCTCGCTAGAAGATGAAGGCCTCTTTACGGAAAACACATCTTATGATCCTAAGAGCCCTTATTCGGCTGCCAAAGCGTCTTCCGATCATTTTGTCCGTGCGTATCACAACACCTACGACTTACCGGTGGTCATTAGCAATTGTTCCAACAATTACGGGCCCAATCATTTTCCTGAAAAATTGATTCCCTTGGCCATAAACAATATCAAAAATAATCGGCCTATTCCCGTATATGGAAAAGGTGAAAATATACGAGATTGGCTTTATGTTATCGATCATGCCCGTGCTATTGATGCGGTTTTTCATAAGGGGAAAGACGGGGAGACCTACAATATTGGGGGTTTTAATGAATGGACAAACATCGATTTAATCAAATTACTCTGCACCATTATGGACGAGGCCTTGGAACGTATCCCCGGAACCTCAGAACAATTGATCACCTATGTCACCGATCGCGCTGGGCATGATTTGAGATATGCCATCGATGCTTCTAAAATAACCAAAGAGCTTGGATGGCAACCCTCCTTGCAATTTGAAGAAGGCCTGAAGAAAACAGTATACTGGTATCTTGAAAATGAAGATTGGCTTCAAAATGTAACTTCTGGCGAATATCAGCGCTATTATCAGCAACATTATCCAACAAGTATATGAAAGGTATTATTCTGGCCGGGGGTTCAGGCACCCGTTTACATCCTCTAACACTCGCGGTAAGTAAGCAAATGCTTCCCATCTACGACAAGCCGATGATCTATTATCCGCTTTCGGTATTGATGTTGGCAGGTATCAGAGAGATTCTCATAATTTCTACCCCACGCGATTTGCCTTCTTTCAAAGAATTATTGGGGGATGGTAGTGCCTTGGGTTGTGCCTTTGAATACGCTGTTCAACCTAGGCCCGAGGGACTTGCGCAAGCCTTTATTATTGGTGAAAAATTTATTGGGTCGGACAAGATAGCCTTGGTTTTGGGGGATAATATTTTTTATGCCTCTGGCTTGTCTAAAAAATTACAGGCCTGCAATGATCCCGATGGGGGCATTATTTTTGCCTATCGTGTCAATGACCCCGAGCGCTACGGTGTGGTTGCTTTTGATGAAAACAAAATGGTGCTCTCTATTGAAGAAAAGCCCGAGCATCCCAAATCATCCTATGCAGTTCCAGGATTGTATTTTTATGACAATGACGTAGTCGAAATTGCGAAAGCAATTCAACCTAGTAACCGAGGAGAATTGGAAATTACCACCGTCAATAATGAATACCTCAAGCTAGGCAAGTTAAAGGTAGAAATACTCGATCGTGGCACGGCTTGGCTCGATACTGGAACCATTGACGCGCTATTGGAAGCGGGGGATTTTATCCGCGCCATAGAAACCAGACAAGGACTTAAAATAAGCTGTATTGAAGAAATTTCCTATAAAATGGGCTTCATTGATGGGGCACAATTGAAAAATATAGCGGCTCCTTTGGTGAAAAGTGGCTACGGTAACTATTTAATGAAATTACTAGATGGACATTGAATCAACCCCTCTCAAAGATTGCTATTTGATCTACAACCAACTGCATGGGGATCATCGTGGATTTTTTATGGAGGCCTTTAATCAGCCCAAATTCCAACACTTGGGGCTTACTTTTCAGTTACAACAGATCAATGTAGCCAAATCCAAAAAAAAGGTATTCAGAGGCCTTCATTTTCAACTCGCTCCCTTTGCACAAACTAAGATCGTTTTTGCTCTGACGGGCAGCGTCATTGACTTAGTCGTAGATCTGCGCAAAAATTCAAGTACCTATTTGCAACATTTCAGCGTTCAACTGGATACGCCTGATAAGGCACTTTGGATTCCCAAAGGCTTTGCCCATGGCTATATGACTTTGGAAGACGATACTATTTTTCAATATGCTGTAGACGCACCTTACCACGCATCTTCCGAGCGGAGTCTGCGCGTTGATGATCCTATGCTACAAATATCCACGAGATTTCCGGATGCCCTCATCTCCCCAAAAGACCTGAACGCACCGTCTTTTCAAGAAATTGAACACGAATTATGAAAAAAACAATTCTGATTACAGGTGGTGCTGGTTTTCTGGGGTCCCATCTTTGCGATCGATTTATCCAAGAAGGTTATCTAGTCATCGCCATGGACAATTTAATCACAGGCTCCCTGGAAAACATTGCGCATCTTTTTAAAAATGGCCAATTTGAATTTCATGAGCATGACGTTTCTAAATTCATTCATGTCCCTGGTGCGGTCGACTATGTGCTTCATTTCGCCTCACCAGCCAGTCCTTTGGATTATTTAAAGATGCCCATACAAACCATGAAGGTGGGGTCATTAGGTACGTTAAATTGCCTTGGCCTGGCAAAGGAAAAAGGTGCACGCGTCTTGATTGCTTCCACCTCAGAGGTCTATGGAGATCCTTTGGTACACCCTCAAACAGAAGATTATTGGGGAAATGTCAATCCTGTTGGGCCTCGCGGTGTATATGACGAAGCCAAACGCTTTCAGGAGGCCTTGACCATGGCCTACCATACTTACCATAAAATGGAAACACGGATCGTGCGCATCTTCAATACTTTTGGCCCCAGAATGAGGCTCGATGACGGACGGGTACTCCCGGCTTTTATTGGACAGGCCCTGCGAGGGGAGCCGCTAACTGCTTTTGGTGATGGGTCTCAGACTCGCTCATTTACCTATGTAGATGACTTAGTCGAAGGTATTTATCGGTTATTGATGAGCGATTATGCCTATCCGGTGAATATTGGTAATCCTGATGAAGTTACCATCAACGAATTTGGTGAAGAAATTCTTCGATTGACCGGTAGCGCCTCCAAAATCAGCTACCAAGCCCTTCCTCAGGATGACCCTAAACAGCGAAAACCAGACATCTCTTTGGCAAAGAAGATACTGAACTGGCAACCTCAATATTCGCGTTCGGAAGGCTTAAAAATTACCCTCGAATACTTTAAAACGAAGATAAATCAAAGTATTTAGCTTCAATTGGGTTGGCTAATTAGCATTTTGTCTAATTTCGCTACTCAAAATGATTGAATGGATCAAAATAAGTTACGACATATCTCAAAAGCTGTTACTTGGCGAATAATAGCCTCTTCAACTACCTTCATGTTGGCCTTGGCTTTTTTTGGAGATGATCCCCAGGCCACTAAAAAAGCAACCGGTGTAGCTGTCGCAGAAGCCGTTGTTAAAATGATCCTGTATTATTTTCATGAAAGAATTTGGTTCAATGTTAAATTTGGAAGACAAAAAAAATGAAGCCCAATGTCATTCCTCATCTCCATGCAATCAATCAGGTAGAACGGACGCAAGCAAATGGCCATCAAGCCAAAGTGATTTGGTTTGTAGGGCTTTCTGGCTCTGGGAAATCTACCTTGGCGGGTGCGCTAGAGACTTATCTCTTTGGCAAAGGCTATAAAACATATGTTCTTGATGGAGACAATATTCGCTCAGGCCTTAATAGCGACTTAGATTTTTCAGAAGAGGGTCGCCACGAAAATATTCGTAGAATCTCAGAAGTAGCAAAACTATTAAATGACGCCGGAATGATCGTATTAACGGCATTTATATCCCCTTTTGAAGCAGACCGCGCACAAGCAAGAACATTGATAGGTACTGAAAATTTTATTGAAATCTTTGTAGAATGCCCCATCGAAATTTGTGAGAAACGGGATGTAAAAGGATTATATGCTAAAGCTAGGAAGGGACTTATCCCTGATTTTACAGGTATCAGCGCGCCCTTTGAAGTGCCTGATCATTCAGATTTAATTGTGAAAACACATACGAGTAATTTGGAAGATTGCCTCAAACAAATGGTCAACTATATTGAACCAATATTAAAGCTAAAATGAGTAACTACAACCTTACACATCTGGCGGAATTAGAAGCGGAATCCATTTTTATCCTACGAGAAGTACTCGCCCAATTTGAACATCCATGTATCCTGTTTTCGGGCGGTAAAGACTCTATTGTAGTCACGCATCTGGCAAAAAAAGCGTTTCATCCCGCCAAAATCCCCTTCCCGTTGGTCCATATTGATACGGGTCACAACTTCCCCGAGACCTTACTTTTTCGAGATCGGTTGGTGCAAGAATTGGGTGTCAACTTGATCATCGGTTCTGTACAAGAATCTATTGATAGTGGCCGTGCGTCCGAAGAGCGGGGGAAAAATGCTTCGAGGAATGCCCTACAAACGGTTACCTTGCTAGATACCATAGATACGCATCAATTTGACGCCTGCATTGGAGGTGCCAGACGCGATGAAGAAAAGGCCCGGGCCAAGGAGCGTTTTTTCTCGCATAGAGACGAATTCGGACAATGGGATCCAAAAAACCAACGTCCTGAATTATGGAACTTATTCAATGGAAAACAGCATCATGGTGAACATTTTAGGGTTTTTCCTTTAAGCAATTGGACCGAAATGGATATCTGGCAATACATTCTACTAGATCAAATTACTATTCCCTCTCTCTATTTTTCCCACCAAAGACAGGTCATAAGACGACATAATACCTGGCTACCCCTGTCTGAATTCACCCAACTGGCAGCAAACGAAGAAGTCGTGACCAAAAAGATACGCTTCAGAACTTTGGGGGACATCACGATTACCGGGGGAGATGAGTCAACCGCTAACACCTTGGAAAAAATTGTTTTAGAAGTCGCTTCTGCCAGACAAACCGAGCGTGGCAATCGAGAGGACGACAAACGATCTGAAACCTCCATGGAAGACCGAAAAAAACAAGGTTACTTTTAAAAAATACGGACGATGAGTGGATACCTGGACATGGAATTATTGCGTTTTACCACCGCGGGCAGTGTGGATGATGGGAAAAGTACGCTAATAGGACGATTGCTCTATGATACCAAGTCCATCTTTGAAGATCAATTGGAGCAAGTGAAACAATCAAGTACACGGAAAGGACTTGATCAAACCGACCTCTCTCTTTTGACAGATGGACTTAAAGATGAGCGATTACAGGGCATTACTATTGATGTGGCTTATCGCTATTTCGCTACTCCTAAACGTAAATTCATTATTGCAGATACCCCAGGTCATATTCAATATACCCGCAATATGGTCACAGGTGCCTCTACTGCCAATTGTGCATTGATTTTGATCGATGCGAGACATGGGGTCGTAGAACAAACTTGCAGGCATGCAATCATTGCCTCATTGCTTCAAATCCCTCATTTAATAGTTTGTATCAATAAAATGGATTTGGTTAATTACCAGGAAGCCACGTTTGAAAAGCTTAAAAATGATTTTACCAATTTTTCTTCTAAACTTGACACGAAAGACATCCGATTCATTCCCATAAGTGCGCTAAATGGTGATAATGTAGTCAACCGCAGCAGCCAAATGACTTGGTACCAAGGGTCCACCTTGCTGTACACCTTAGAAACCATGCATATTGGCAGTGATTACAATCATATTGATTGCCGATTCCCCGTGCAAACAGTGATAAGGCCCAAAAGTGATGCCTACCACGATTACCGCGGGTATGCCGGTCGCGTTGCTGGGGGTGTTTTCAAGCCCGGAGATGAAATAACGGTATTACCCTCTGGGTTTACTTCCAAAATTAAATCCATTGACACCTTTCACGGACCCATTCAAGAAGCCTTTGCGCCAATGTCGATAACCATTCAATTAACGGATGATGTGGACGTGAGTCGCGGAGATATGCTGGTAAGATCCAACAACCAGCCATCTGTACAACAGGATATTGATATTATGATGTGCTGGCTTCATAATCAAAGCCCAAAACCTAAAGCGAAATATCTACTTAAGCACACCACATCAGAAGTCAAAGCCATGATTAAAGAGATACGCTATAAACTAGACATCAATACCCTTCATCGAAACGAGCAAGATCTTGAAATTCGGATGAACGACATCGCCAGAGTACAAATACGGACAACAAAACCACTGTTAATTGACCCCTATAAGAAAAATAGAATCACCGGGAGTCTGATATTGATTGACGAAGCTACCTACCAAACAGTAGCCGCCGGTATGATCATTTAATTACCACGTTCGTATGAATTTAAATAAATTACTTGACCTCGCCATTGAAGCGGCGAAAACGGCATCTGTTGAAATACTCAAGATCTATCATTCAGAAGATTTTGGTACTGCACTCAAAGCGGATCAATCACCGCTGACTTTGGCAGATCAAGCCTCCCATAAAGCCATAGAAGCATACTTAAGGGAAACTGGAATTCCTGTTCTTAGTGAAGAGGGGGCACAAACGGATTATGCTATTAGAAAAAATTGGGATTATTTTTGGCTTATTGACCCTTTGGACGGCACAAAAGAGTTCGTAAAAAGAAATGGAGAGTTTACCGTCAACATTGCGCTTATTCAAAAAGGAACACCTATTCTAGGGGTGGTTCAAACACCCGTCACGCAAGACTTATATTTTGCGGTTTTGGGAAGCGGCGCCTATAAAAACGGTGAACCGATCGAGGCCGCCAAATTTGATATTTCGGATGCCAAACTCAACGTAGTCGCATCTAGATCCCATCTCAATCCCGAAACCCAACTTTTTTTGGACCAATTAAAAAATCCTCAAATTGTTTCAAAAGGAAGTTCTCTGAAATTACTAATGGTGGCAGAAGGTACCGCCCATCTGTATCCCCGATTTGCCCCAACCATGGAATGGGATACGGCCGCGGCACAAATCATCGTCACAGAAGCCGGGGGAAAGATACTGATCAAGGATACTGATCAATCGATAGTTTATAACAAGGAAAACTTACTCAACCCTTATTTCCTTGTTCTGGGAAAACAAGATTAACTAATAAACTGAGTTGCCACTTAATTGACATCAGTGAAAAAAAGTGCTGTCAGTAAGCATGCCGATAGCACCCAACCCCCACCTTCAACACTGCTTTTTAAAATAATAATTGATAAATTTGCTGTTGAATTTGAAAAGCATCAATATGCCTAATTATTTAAAAATAAATTTTATAGTTGTCTTTTTGCTGTTGATGGTCTTTGCTGGAGGCGAACAGTTAATGGCTCAAAACTTTGGTAATACCAAGTCAGTCAAAGTAGATGAATTATCCGACGATCAAATCCGAATGATGATGCAACGCGCAAAGAGCATGGGCTATTCTGATCAAAATATCATTCAATATGCCAAATCAGAGGGATTATCAACTGTTGAAATTAGTAAACTTACAAGAAGAATTAGTAAGATTCGGATAGAAGACAATAAAGGCAAAGAAACGTCAACCAAAAATGATGAGGCTAGAAAAAAGCAGGCAC
>TARA_B110000503_G_scaffold104677_1_pt1 | contig 77265 bp, 76 predicted proteins | sample TARA_B110000503 | Tara Oceans TARA_B110000503 (sample SAMEA4397472) | marine metagenome | biome: Polar Biome; feature: [SRF] surface water layer (ENVO:00010504); material: water (ENVO:00002006), including particulate matter (ENVO:01000060) such as... | depth 5 m | reverse complement strand
CCTTCATAAAGCATCGCAATTCTTGCGTCGCGTACGATTTGCTCCATACCCCACTCACGAATGAAGCCGTGCCCACCGTAAACCTGCACCCCCAGGTTGGCCGCCTCAAAACCGACTTCCGTCACAAATGCTTTACCGATAGGGGTCAGCAAGCCCATCAAGTCATCCGCGGCTTTAGCTTGTTCTTTGGTGCCATTGGCAACAATATCGCCCTGCTGAGCGAGGTAGTACAAGAACGCTCGGCTACCCTCGGCGAACGCCTTCTGCGTCAACAGCATGCGGCGAACATCCGGGTGTACGATGATGGGATCGGCCGGCCCATCGGGGTTTTTCGGGCCTGTCAGCGAACGCATCGCCAGACGATCTTTAGCATAGGCAAGCGCGCCCTGGAACGATAATTCGGCGTGCGCCAAGCCCTGTGTAGCGGTGCCGATACGGGCCGTATTCATAAACGTGAACATGGCATTCAAGCCGCGATTAGGCTCCCCGATAAGGAAACCCCTGGCGCCGTCGAAGTTGAGCACACAGGTTGCGTTGCCGTGTATCCCCATCTTTTCTTCGATAGAGGCACAGTGCACCGCGTTGCGCTCGCCAACAGCCCCATCGTCATTCACATTGAATTTGGGCACGATAAACAGCGAAATACCCTTGGTACCGTCGGGCGCATCCGGCAGGCGCGCTAGCACAATGTGCACGATGTTATCGGTCATGTCGTGCTCACCGGCACTGATGAAAATCTTGGTGCCGGTAATGGTATAAGACCCATCTGACTGAGGCTCAGCCTTGGTGCGCAACAAACCGAGGTCAGAACCACACTGGGACTCAGTGAGGCACATAGTACCGGTCCACTCACCGGAAATCAGTTTGGTAAGGTATTTCTGTTTCTGCTCTTCGTCGCCGTGCGCTTCAACGGTGTTAACCGCGCCGAGACTGAGACCGGGATACATCACCCAGGACCAGTTAGCCGATCCCGCCAATTCACTCATGATGATACCGAGCATACTGGGCATGCCCTGACCGCCGTATTCTGCCTGTGCGCTTAGGGCAGGCCAGCCGTTGTCCACGTACTGTCGATACGCTTCCTTATAGCCTGCAGGCGTTTTCACACCCTCTTCACTCCAATGGCAGCCTTCTTCGTCGCCACTGCGGTTCAGGGGTGCAATCACATTTTCTGAAAAACGTGCACCTTCCTCGATGATGGCGTTCATGAGATCTTCTGTCGCTTCTTCAAATCCTGGGAGGGTCTGATACAGCTTCTCGGATTCCAGCACTTCGTTGATAACAAATTGAATATCGCGCACCGGCGCTTTGTAGTCTGGCATGGTCAAATCCTCTGGGTAATTCTGTGTAGATATACGCGTCTGGATAGTGGCGGCCTAAAGGGAGGCAGACAGGTATCGTCGGCCCAAGCCATGTGTTCATCGCTTACATTTTGCCGTACTTTGCCTGAATGTCAAATACCCTTTTACGCACCCTGAAGCCGACTGGACCGGTTTCTGGTTATAACACCACCGGTAGTTAGTAGTCTTTCCACGTCTTATTGCGTGAGAAGATCGATGCCCAGATGCCCGGCCAAGTCCCGGGCCTGCCACTTGGGAAGAAATGGAATATCCCCCAACAAGGGCGCTGGCAGCAGTTGCCGCAGAGTGTCGAGGTTCTCCTGGTGGTATTCCATACGCGGGCCAGGCTGGTTGGCTACCCAAGCTGCGAGCTGCAGACCATCGCGTCGAATGGCCTCGGCGGTAAGAAGCGCGTGGTTGATGCAACCCAGGCGCATACCCACCACCAGGATCACTCCGACCTGCAACGCCATCGCCAGATCTGCCAGGGTCTCGCGGGCGTTGATGGGTACGCGCCAACCGCCCGCGCCCTCGATCAGTACAAAATCTGCGCCCCCGAGCATCACACCGCGACACAGGCCCGCGAGGCGATTGGCCTGCATGCGTTTACCCTCCAGCCCGGCCGCGATGTGCGGTGCGACTGCCGCATTCAGCGCCACCGGATTTACCTGACTATAGTCGAGCGTCTCGGTCATGGCCGCCTGCAGGGATAAAGCGTCTTCATTCTGGCCGTTTTCATCACAGCCCGCCGCTACGGGTTTGACCGCCGCCGTGCGCAATCCGGACTGGGCAGCTGCTGCCAGAAGGCCACAACTAACTGCTGTCTTGCCGACGCCGGTGTCGGTACCGGCCACAAACCAGGTCTTGGTCATAGCTTCTTCATTACTCCGAAAATGACATCATAGGTCGCGGGTAGCACCCCTTGTGAACGCCTCGTCTCATAGGCTTGCAACATGCCTTGTAGCGAGCGGCGACTGGTGAGGCCTGCTAGCCTGCTGCGATTCATATTGTGCGCACCCAGTGTTTTTAGCTCGTCCAGCAAATCCCGCACACGCGTGTACTCCATGCAGTACGCCCGCTCCTGCAGCGTCAGTGCTGCGCCTGGAATACGCGTCATAGCTGCGCGCAGAGTGGCGGTCGGCAAAAAGGTATTCACGTGCTGATGCGTGTCCACAGCGGCCCATGCGGAGCGCAGCTCATGCAGAGTAGCGGGTCCCAGCGAAGTGAATACACACCAACCTCCCGGACGCAGCACTCGCGCCAGTTCCGCCAAGAGGTGTTCGGGACGAGCACACCACTGCACCACAAGGCTGCTGAACACCAGATCAATCGATTCGCTGGCCAATGGCAGGGACTCCGCATCGGCCACCAGCCAGTCACACTCGTCCGGGCAGCGGCTGCGGGCGTAGTCCACCATACCGGAGGCAATATCCAGTCCTACATACCCGGCGCGCGGATAACGCGCTTTCAGCAGAGGGGTAAAGTAGCCCGTACCGCAGCCAAGATCGAGTATGTTCTCCGGCTCATGCGGCCACTGATCCAAATACGTAAGTAAGTGCATACCTACAATGCGCTGCAATCGTGCTGCAGAGTCGTAGCCTGTGGCCGCACGACTGAAGGAGGCCGCGACCGCCCTTTTTTCCAATTCCGGCGCTGCATCTGGAAGTTTGAACAAGGTGCCCGCCGCGTCGAGAAATACTCGAATTTCTTCTGCCAGCGCCGTGGGATTTTCCAGCGGCGCCAGGTGGGAGACGCATGGCATTACCTTCACCTCTGCGGACGGGTTACCGGCCATACGAGCCTCAATAGCACGGCTGACCTCGGCCGGGACCAGCGCATCCTCAGCCGCCAGCAGATGCAATTGCGGCTGCTTCAGTGCCGACAAGGAGACGCGCAGGTCGAGCCCCGCCAGCCAGCCCAGCCCGGCCAGCAGCTCGCCGGAAGCGGGCCGTCGTCGCAGGGACTGTAATTGACACAACAGCCGCCGTGGGTGTCGAGAGCCAGTAACCTGCAGTGTATCGAAGCGCTTGAGTGCCGTGACCGGGTGACTCTCCACCTCGGCGGAAAACGCGCTAAATGCCTCCGCCTCCATACCCGGCCAGTCATCCTTTGCAACAAACGAAGGATTACTGCAGAGCGTGACCAGTGCCGACACCCGCTCAGCGTGGCGATCGGCGAGCGCCGTGGCGAGCAGCCCACCCAGCGACCACCCCACATACACCGCCTCACGGGGGCAGCAGTCTAAAATATCGGCAAATAATTCAGGCAGGTCGGGCACTGCGCCCGAGCTGTGCCCCGGTGCAACTCCGGGAATGTCCAACAGCGTGATATTGGCCCACGGCCGCAGCAATACCAACAGCGGTCGCCACACTTCCCGGTTGCAGCCCCAGCCGTGCAACAACACCATCTCCTGCCGAGGCGCCCCGGTTGCAGGCAAGTATTCGTATTGCAGCGTCACTCAGCCCTCTACCCAGCAATCAACCAACTGCTGTAACAGCTGATCCACCTGCGTTTCGCTGTGCGCTGCACTCAGGGTGATGCGCAGGCGGGAGGTACCTATAGGCACGGTGGGCGGACGGATTGCGCCAATCAAAAAACCGCTTTCCCGCAGGCTTTCACTCAGCGCTACTGCCCGCTCTGCAGTACCCACCAGCAGTGGCTGGATGGCACTTTCGGAGGGCATCAGTGGCAGACTGAGCTGCTCAGCGCCGCGGCGAAACCGTTGAATAAGGCCCGCCAGATACTCTCGACGCCAGGCTTCCTCGGCTACCAGCGACAGCGCCTCAAGGCTTGCTGCTGCCACCGCTGGCGGCAAGGCAGTGGTATAAATGTAGTTGCGCGATTGTTGGATCAGCCCCTCGATCAGCATTTCACTACCAGCGACAAACGCACCGGCCGTCCCCAACGCCTTTCCCAGTGTAGCCATCAGCACGGGGACAGCGTCCGGAGTTAGCCCCGCAGCCTCTGTGCTACCCGCACCCCGCGCGCCGAGCACACCAAAGCCGTGGGCATCATCCACCATCAACCAGGCGTCCTGCGCACGGCACAGGTCTGCCAGCTCAGCCAATGGCGCAGTATCGCCATCCATACTGAAGACGCCGTCTACGACCACCAGCCGCGGGCCGTCGGCCGATGCCAGTTTAGCCTGCAGCGCATCCATATCGTTGTGGGGAAAGCGCTGGAACCGGGCACCGCTGTGCAGCCCGCCATCCAACAGGGAGGCGTGATTGAGTCGATCCTCGAACACGTAGTCGCCACGTTGCAGCAAACTGCTGAGGATGCCGGTATTGGCCATATACCCACTGGAAAATAAAAGCGCGCGCGGCCTACCCGTGAACTCGGCTAGCGCCTCTTCCAAGGCGTGGTGCGGCGCACTGTGGCCACAGACAAGGTGAGAAGCACCGCTGCCGACACCGTATTGCGCGGCGGCCTCACGAAATCGCTCAATAACGCGGGGGTGCGCGGCAAGACCGAGATAGTCATTACTACAAAAATTCAGGTATTCGCGCCGGCCGATGCGAACTACCGGCCCTTGAGCAGAGTCGAGCGTCAGGCGATGGCGATACAGTCCATCCCGGCGACGCTGCTCCAGCGTCGCGCCCAAGCGCTCGGGAAAGCCTGCCATAACAACGGCCTAGCTGACGGCGGCAGCATCATAAAAATGCGGGCTGGGCGTTTCCGGTACTTTTTCAACGTGGCGTCGTTCTGGCTCAATGCCCAGACGGGCAAACAGCGCCATGTCGGAATTGGCCTGCGGGTTCGGAGTCGTCAGCAACTTTTCCCCGTAGAAAATAGAGTTGGCACCGGCCAGATACGCCAGAGCGTGCATCTGTTCATTCATTTCTTCACGGCCGGCAGACAAACGCACGTGGGACGCAGGCATCATTATCCGCGCGGCCGCGATGGTGCGTATAAATTCGAACGGGTCGAGATCGGCCTCTTCTGCCAGCGGCGTACCCTGGACCCGCACCAACATATTGATCGGCACACTTTCAGGGTGCTGTGGGAGATTGGCCAACTGTTGCAGCAGGCCGGCACGATCCGTTTGTTTTTCACCCATGCCCACGATACCGCCACTGCATACTTTCATACCGGCACCGCGCACATGATCCAGCGTTTCCAACCTGTCCTGGTAAGTACGGGTCGTAATAACATCGCCGTAGAATTCGGGCGAGGTGTCCAGATTGTGATTGTAGTAATCCAGACCGGCCTCGGACAATTCCTGCGCCTGATTGCGGGTCAACATACCCAGCGTCATACAGCTCTCAAGCCCCAGCGCGCGCACACCTTTAACCATCGCAACCACCTGCGGCATATCGCGTTGCTTGGGCGAGCGCCAGGCGGCGCCCATACAAAAACGCGTGGCGCCCGATACCACTGCCGCCCGCGCCTGTTCCAGCACTTGCTCAATTTCCATCAACGCTTCGGCCTCGAGACCCGTGTCATAACGGGTGCTCTGCGGGCAGTAGGCACAGTCCTCGGGACAGGCGCCGGTTTTGATGGAAAGCAGTGTGCTGACCTGGACCTGGTTTGGGTCAAAATACTGGCGATGCACCGTCTGGGCCTCAAACAGCAGATCGTTAAAGGGCTGCGCCAGAAGCGCCTCCACCTCCCGCCGGGACCAGTCATGACGAATCTCGGTCGCTGCTGCAGTGGCGAGTGACGTGGTCGTAGTGGAAGTAGTTGCTGCGACGGATGAATGCATATCAGACCCGAGGTTTAAAGCGTTGTGATAGAGACCTGCATGATACCGACGGTACTTACGCTGTCAACCTGGCGACCCGCTTATGGTTAACAACATTGGTAAGCGCCTGCTCGACGGGCTTTTCCCCCATCACTGCGCCCTCTGTGGGTTGCGCAGCCACCGGGAAGTTCCTCTGTGCCTCTCCTGTGAGCGCGAAATGCCACTCAATTGTAGCTGCTGTGCACGTTGCGCGATCCCCCTGGCGCCCATCACCGACACGGCCAACGGGCTGCTGTGTGGTAGTTGCCTGCGGGCACCTCCCGCCTTCGACCGCGTCATTGCTCCGTGGCTGTACGACGAGTATTTCGCACACCTGATTCACCGCTGGAAGTATCATCGCGAACAGCATATGACGCCCCTGCTAGCCTCGCTATGGCTACAACATGCGGCGCTCGATGCCGCCATAGATGTTATCGTCCCCGTGCCCCTGCACTGGCGCAGGCGCTGGCAGCGCGGCTTCAACCAATCTGAACTACTGTCACGGCAACTGCACGCGACCTGCCCCGAACTGCAATCATGCGAGATAGCACACCGCTTGATACGCCGTCAACGATCTACCGCGGCCCAGTCGGGGATGAGTGCCCGACGGCGTGCCAGTAATCTCAAGGGCGCCTTTACAGTGCATAAACCCTGTGACAACCTGCGTATCGCCATCGTCGATGATGTATTGACTACGGGGGCCACGGCGACAGCTGTGGCCAGTGCGCTGTCTGCGGCAGGTGCTGCATACATTGAGGTGTGGTGCCTTGCCCGGACGCCTGCCCCGGGCGTTTAACGAGACTTTTGTAAGGATATTTCTATGCGCACTTTCATACTACTGTTCATGCTGGCGACCAACCCACTGTGGGCGGACGGATCGATCAGTGTCGCTGTGGCAGCAAACTTCAAACCCACTCTCGAAAAAATCACCGAGCCCTTCCTCGACAATACTGGAATATTTGTGACATTCAGTGCCGCCTCGACCGGCGCACTGGCCACCCAGATACTGCACGGCGCGCAGTACGATATGTTTTTCGCCGCGGACGAGGAGACCCCGCAAAAACTGGTGTCAGCGAAAGCCTTACCGAGCACCGATGCGTTCTGCTACGCCCGTGGCAGCCTGGTGCTGGCCGGCGCTGAGGGTGGGCTGTCGGCTTTGACGAAACCGGACCTGAGCCTGGCGATTGCCAACCCTGTGACAGCGCCCTACGGCCGCGCCGCCATGGAAGTATTGGCAAGACCGGAATTCAGCGCAGGCCAGGATCGCAAGCTGGTAAGGGGCAATAGCGTCACCCAGGCCCTCCAGTTCTGGCAGAGCGGAGCCGTGGACATGGCGCTTCTACCGCGAGCACAGCGTCCGGCCAATGCGACAGAAATCCCGCTGGATTGGTACCAACCTGTGGTGCAGTACGCCGTGGTGCTCAAGCACACCGCGGCCGTTGATGAGTACCTGCAGTGGCTGAGAGGTGATACGGTGCGCAGCCTGATCACAGACGCCGGCTACGAACTTTGTCCTTAAACAATGCTGTACTGGAAGCGATATACCTCACCATTGCACTGGCCTCGATCACCACTGTCCTGCTGCTGATCCTGGGTACGCCGCTGGCCTGGTGGCTGTCGCGCAATCGCGGTAACGTGCCCGCTACGCTGGAAGCCATTGTGGCGATGCCGCTGATTTTACCGCCGACAGTACTGGGTTTTTACCTGCTATTACTGTTCACTCCGGATACTCCGGTAGGCCGTTTCTGGCAGCAGCTCACTGGCTCGCAGTTGGCCTTCAGTTTCAGCGCACTGGTTATTGGCTCCGTGGTCTATTCACTGCCGTTTGTCGTGCAGCCTCTACAGTCTGCGTTCCAGCGAATTCCGCAGGGCCTGTTACAGGCAGCTGCGACACTGGGCGCAACGCCACTGGATCAGTTCCGCTCTGTCGCACTGCCGCTGACACGGCGCAGTTTTATCACAGCCGCCAGTCTCGGCTTCGCCCATACAGTGGGTGAGTTTGGCGTGGTGCTGATGATAGGCGGCAATATTCCCGGCGAAACTCAGGTTTTGTCCATCGCCCTTTACGACTCGGTGGAGTCGCTGCAGTTTGGTGAGGCCCACCGTATCGCAGGCGGCTTGATGGTCTTTTCCTTCGTCCTGCTGTTTCTGCTTTACCGCAGCGACAGGCAGGGCGGATGGCGGATGCGTACGTGAGCGGTCTCAGCCTGAAACTCACGTGTCAGGGCCAAAGCGGCTTCGAACTGCAGCTCGATTGCACTCTCCCCGCCAGCGGCATCACGGCTGTTTACGGCCCCAGCGGCAGTGGCAAAAGCACGCTGCTAGACTGCATCGCAGGGCTGCGCGAACCATCTGCCGATAGCGTGATACATCTGGATAGTGAGACCTGGCAGGGCCCCGGAATCACTGTACCCGCCTGGAAACGGTACATCGGTTATGTCTTTCAGGATGCCCGCCTGTTTCCTCATCTCAATGTGCGGCAAAACCTGAACTATGCACTGGCGCGGCGTGCTCGTACCAACAGCATTAGTTTCGATCAGGTCGTCGCATGGCTGGAACTGGGTGGGCTGTTATCACATGCTACCGACACGCTATCCGCCGGCCAAAAGCAACGCGTGGCGATCGGGCGCGCACTATTATCCTCGCCTAAATTACTCCTGCTGGATGAGCCTCTGGCCAATCTGGATCACGCTGCCCGCCAACAGTGTTTGCGCTGCCTGCAACGTCTATCTGACGAACTGCAGCTGCCGATGCTATATGTCAGTCACGATATTGAAGAGGTGAGCCAGCTGGCAGATCACCTGCTGCTGCTGGATCAGGGTCGTATGGTGGAACAGGGTTCGCTGCTAGAATTGTGCAGCCGGCTCGATACGCAACTGTCACACGAGGAGCAGGCGGCGGCCATTATTTCCGCGAGCGTGACACAGCATGACGCCGCCTTCGGCCTCACTGAGCTGGCGGTGGACGGCCACGCCCTGTTCGTGAATCATCTGCCCCATGCACCCGGCCAACTGCGCCGTATCCGCATCCCCGCGCGCGACGTCAGTGTCTGCCGGCAACGCCCGCAAGACAGCAGCATTTTAAATATACTACCGGTCACCCTCAGTGAGATCGAGAATACGGACAGCGCACGATTGCTACTGCGCCTGTCACTGGGCTCGCAATTCCTGCTGGCGCGCATCACGCGCAAGTCCGCAGTGGAACTCAAGCTGCAAGTTGGTGATCCAATCTATGCGCAGATCAAAAGCGCGGCACTATTAATGGAGGCAACGGACCAGACATGAGCACACACCCGTACGACCGGCTCAACCCCGATTTGATCATCGATGCCGTGGAAGCCATGGGGTATCGCAGTGACGCCCGATTGCTCGCGCTGAATAGCTACGAAAACCGGGTGTACCAGGTGGGTATCGAGGATGGCACACCGCTGATCGCAAAATTCTATCGGCCGGATCGCTGGACTGAAGAACAGATTCAGGAGGAACATCGCTTCAGTCTCGAATTGCAGGACGCCGAAATTTCTGTGGTTGCCCCGATGGTCAACGAACAGGGCCAGACTTTGCACACCTACGAGGGCTTCCAGTTTGCGCTGTTCAAACGCCGCGGCGGCTATCCGCCGGAGCTGGACAATCTCGACAACCTGTTGGTCCTGGGCAGGACCCTCGGGCGCATTCACGGAGTGGGACGAGCTGGCAAGTTCGAGGTGCGGCAATCGATCACGGTACAGCGCATGCTGACGGAGAGTCGCGAACTGCTGCTGGACGGGTTTATTCCCAAATCACTGATACCGGCATACGAGTCACTGACCGCCGATCTCGAGGAGATCGTAAAATCGGTCTACTGCGAGGTCAAACCCGAGGATCAGATTCGTATCCACGGCGACTGTCACGTGGGTAATATTTTGTGGCGCGATGAGACGGCACATTTTGTGGACTTTGATGATTGCGTGACGGCACCGGCGATACAGGATTTGTGGATGTTTCTCAACGGCGAGCGTCACGACCGACAGCTGCAGCTGTCGGAACTGGTGGAGGGCTACTCGGAGTTCTGTGATTTCGATCCGCGCCAGATTCGCTGGATCGAATCACTGCGCACGATGCGTCTGATTCATTACGCGGCGTGGCTGGCGAAGCGCTGGGAAGACCCGGCATTTCCGCGCAGCTTCACCTGGTTCAATACAGAGCGGTATTGGGCGGATCATATACTGGAGTTGCGCGAGCAGATGTCTGCGCTGCAGGAGGAGCCGCTTCACCTGCTTTAGGTGGGGCTAGCTCAACCTCGAGCCGGGATAGATCACCGACCAGAGCCATCGCCAAAACGAATTACCTGCCAGCACATCCCGATCCACCGCGTCAAAAAACCGATCGAGGCCCGCGGGATCGGAGTAATACTCCATGCGAGTTTTAAACTCGCGCTCCGGATCCAACTCCTTCACCACCTTCGCCGGGTTCCCCGCCACCACCACATTCGCAGGTACGTCCTTGGTAACCACCGCCCGTGCTGCCACTACGCTGTTCTCGCCTATGGTTACGCCTTTGAGCACGGTAGAGTGGTCCCCCAACCAGACGTTGGTGCCAATGTGTACCGGGGTCGGGGTCTCCTTGCGCAACATCCGATCGTAAATAGTGTGCCAGTCGGAGTCGGTAACATAGGCGCCATTGGCCAGCATCACGCCGTCCCCTAGAATAATTTCATCGCTGGCGCTGATTCTCGAACCCGGGCTCATCAGGCAACAATCGCCGATGACCACGCGGCCCTGGCCAACACCACGCCCCCAGACGCCCACCTCAACCCGATTGCCGGGTTCACCGATCGCGGTAAAGCTCCGGCCGATATTGATATTACTGCCCGAAAAGCTCACATACCAGGGCTTCATAATGGTGTGATAGGAGCCGAGGGAGGCGCACTCGGGCCGCAGAAAATATTCCGCATACCAGTACCTGAACTTCAAATAGAACTTTTTTAACCAGTACGGCCGCAAGTCATCGCGCATAGGAAACCTTTTATCCCGGTGGATATGCCTATAATCGGGCGCTATGATCGCAGCGGCAATGACTAACATCAAATCCGCTGTCCTTTTCATGCAATATTCAGAGGTATTTACACCCTTTGCACGCCAATTCTTCCCCGGTCACCAGCAACCAGCAACAATTGCACCCAAAATTGGCAGCGATTGTTCAACGCCACTTGCGCACAGAGCATCGCGCGGAGGTCGCCGCCCATAGTCTGACAGCGTATGAATCGCTGCGGGCACAGCTGCGCGCGCAACCGCGACCGCTGGTACTGGACTCGTTCTGCGGCACGGGGCACAGTACCAGCGCCCTAGCGGAGCAACACCCCGGGCACTTGATCGTAGGCATCGACAAGTCCGCCCTGCGCCTGGCAAAACATCCCTATCCGGGCAGCGACAACTACCTGCTGCTGCGCGCCGACTGCGAAGACATCTGGCAGCTGCTGGTGCGCGATGGCCTGCGGGTGGATTTCCACTATATTCTCTACCCCAACCCCTGGCCCAAAGCGCGTCACCTGCAACGCCGCGTCCATGGGCATGCCAGTTTTCCACTATTACTAAGGATCGGCGGCGCCCTGGAGCTCCGCTCCAACTGGCAACTCTATGTCGAGGAGTTCGGGGTCGCGATGCACCTGGCGGGACATCGTGGGTCAGTGGCAAGGCGGGGCTCGAGCGACCCGGACTTGAGCCTGTTCGAACAAAAATACCGCCAAAGCGGCCACGAGCTGTGGCGCTACACAGCACAGATCATACCGTGACGGGAAAAGCCCAGTGCGCTACAGTGCTTGCCTGAATGGGAGATTCACTTATGTCGTCGATTACAACCGATCCCATGTGGGAGAGGATTCGCCGGGAAGCCGCCCAGCATGCCAGCGAGGAACCGATACTGGCCAGCTTCCTGCACGCCACCATCCTGAATCATGCAGAGCTGGAGATGGCCCTTAGCTTTCACCTGGCCAGCCAATTGGACAGCCCTACGGCGTCCTCGTTACTGCTGCGAGAAGTCATTCTGGATGCATTTACCTGTGACACCACGATTCGAGATGCTGTGCGCGCAGATCTCCAGGCGGTTGAGGACAGGGACTCTGCCTGCAACGAACTGTACATTCCCTTTCTTTACTTCAAGGGCTTCCACGCGTTACAAACCTACCGCGTGGCCCACTGGCTTTGGACCAACAGCCGAGAGCCGCTTGCACTTTTCTTCCAGAATCGAATGTCAACGGAGTTCTGCGTCGATATTCACCCGGCGGCCCGACTCGGACAGGGCATTATGCTGGATCATGCCACCGGCCTGGTAATCGGGGAGACGGCCGTGGTGGGGAACAACGTGTCGATCTTGCAATCGGTCACACTGGGAGGGACTGGCAAGATTGAGGGCGACCGACACCCGAAAATTGGCGACGGTGTACTGATTAGCGCGGGGGCCAAGATTCTAGGCAATATCTGCGTCGGTGAAGGCGCCAAAGTCGGCGCCGGAAGCGTAGTGCTGGAATCGGTTCCCCCGCACACCACTGTCGCCGGGGTACCCGCTAAAATTGTCGGACACCCCTCGTCGGATCAGCCCGCACTGGAAATGGACCACGATTTCTGCTGCGACGAAGCGACCGCAAAAAAGAAGGGCACCTCCTAGCAAGTACCTCGCGCGATGAGTCGCCTTTGCCTCAGTCCGCCGTGTGGTACTGGGGCGACAACTCCTGCACCGCGTCCACGAAGGCCGTCACACGATCCGGGTTCACGCCCGGAGTGATACCATGCCCCAGGTTGAAGATATGGCCAGTGCCGTGGCCGTAGCCTGCTAGGATCGTGTCGACTTCACTGCGTATACGCTGCGGAGACGCGAACAACATACTCGGGTCCATATTACCCTGCAGGGCTACTCGATCGCCAACTTGCGCGCGCGCGCGTGTTATATCCGTTGTCCAGTCAAGCCCCACAGCCTGTGCCCCACAGTCAGCGATGCTATCCAGCCACTGACCGCCGCCTTTGGTAAAGACAATCACTGGCACCTGTCGTCCGTCGGCTTCGCGCGGCAGGCGGGCAATGACCCGCTGTATGTACTTCAGCGAAAACTCCTGGTAACCAGCTGCACTAAGGCTACCGCCCCAGGTATCAAAAATCTGCAGGGCCTGGGCGCCGGCGTGCACCTGGGCAGAGAGGTAATCCGCCACTGCATCTGCCAGTAGCGTCAACACGTCGTGCATCAACGTCGGCTGGTCATAGGCCATGGTCTTGATGTGGGCAAAATCCTTCGAGGAACCACCCTCCACCATATAGGTTGCCAGTGTCCAGGGACTGCCAGAGAATCCGATCAGAGGAACAGCCCCATTCAGCTCGCTGCGGATGGTGCTGACAGCCCGCATTACATAGGCCAGATCATCATCGGCTTTGATGGTATTCAACCCCGCAAGATCCGCTTCAGTGCGCACGGTTTTGCGAAAACGTGGGCCTTCACCCTCTTCAAAATACAAGCCGAGACCCAGGGCATCGGGCACCGTCAGAATATCAGAAAACAGAATGGCCGCATCCATAGGATAACGTCGCAGCGGCTGCATCGTCACCTCGCAGGCCAGCTCCGCGTTCTTGCACAAATCCAGGAATGAGCCCGCCTGCTCACGGGTGGCACGGTATTCTGGCAGGTAGCGGCCGGCCTGGCGCATCATCCAAACAGGGGTGCGATCCACAGGCTGACGCAACAGTGCGCGCAGAAAACGGTCATTTTTCAGTTCGGTCATTGGCAGAATCCGGAGCTTCAGAAAATAAAGACGGGCAAGCATACACCAGCGGCGGGAGATTTTGAGCCAATGTTGTACGGAAACTATCCCACGCTAGTGAGTGCTATCCAGAAGGTCACGTAATTCTGACTCAGTGACATCATCGACAATACAGGCCGAACCAATATCCCTGAGCAGAATCAGGCGTAGCATTCCGTCAATAACCTTCTTGTCATACGCCATCAGCTTGAGGAATATTTTGGCATCCATATCCTTGGGCTGGCAGACGGGCAGATGCATCCCGAGTAACAGCGCCCGGAAATCATCCACTTCCGAGAGCGCCACCCAGCCGCGGCGAGCTGATAACTCAAGTGCCAACAATATGCCTGTGGCCACGGCCTCACCGTGCAACCACTGCCCGTAGCCCTGGCCGGTTTCAATAGCGTGGCCAAACGTGTGACCCAGATTCAGAATGGCGCGAATCCCCCCCTCGCGCTCATCCGCAGAAACGATTTGCGCTTTAGTGGCACAACTGCGTTCAATGGCCTCGGCCAGCACAGCCTCCTCGCGGGCCAGCAAACGCGGCATGTGCTCCTGCAACCAGCGGTAGAAGGGCTCATCACTGATGAGCCCGTATTTCACGACTTCCGCAAGACCTGCGCTGAACTCGCGATCCGGCAGGGTTTGCAGGGTATTGATATCGATAAGGACCGCCTGCGGCTGGTAGAAGGCGCCTATCATGTTTTTGCCCTGCGGATGGTTAACCGCAGTTTTACCACCCACTGACGAGTCCACCTGCGCCAGCAGTGTCGTAGGTACCTGAATAAAATTGACGCCGCGTTGATAGCATGCCGCTGCAAACCCGGTGATATCTCCCACCACCCCACCACCAACGGCGACAAATGTAGTGTTGCGGCTGTGGTTATCCTCCATCACGCGATCGAAAATGACAGCGAGAGTATCCAGAGACTTGAATTCCTCACCATCAGGCAGCACGATTTCTGTAATCAATTGGCGTGCGCCCAATGCAGCTCTGACCCGTTCCAAATAAAGCGGCGCTACCACTTCATTGCTGACGAGAACTACCTGAGACCCGGCAATATGCTGTGCCAGCAGGCCACTATCAGCCAGCAGATCAAGACCGATATAGACGGGATATGTGCGCTCACCCAATTCCACGTGAAGGGTATGCATTAACAGAGACACGAAATTTCCTCGGGCTGTTTCTGAGAGCCTATTCTAACGCTTCGAGGGAGGCACTGTCTTTACCGCGGCCTTACAGGCCGGTAAGTTCCTCTACCAGACGCTGCGCTACCATGCGCGGGCTGCAGGCATCCGTCTCAATGATATGATCCGCGATCTCCCGGTAGAGCGGATCGCGCTCCACCATCAGAGCCCGCAGTATTTTCTCTGGATCGCCTTTTTGTAACAGCGGTCTGCCGCGGTCTCGTCGGGTGCGTCGCACCTGCTCTTCTACTGTGGCGTAAAGATAGACAACAAAACCCCGCCCAGCCAGCGCACTGCGATTTTCAGGCCGCAACACTACACCACCACCGGTGGCCAGTACCACATCGTCCCACTCCGACATCTCCGCGACGACAAGCTGTTCACGATCGCGGAAACCCTCCTCGCCTTCGACGTCAAAAATCCACGGGATATCAGCGCCCGTTCGCACCTCAATCTCCGTATCGGTATCCACGAAACGCAGCTTCAGGTGTTGGGCGAGGTATTTTCCAATGGTTGTCTTCCCGGCCCCCATGGGGCCGACCAGAAACACTCGATGCAAGGCTGCCATGCTAACTCTACTTTGCGCTAGTCAAGGAGCTGATCAGCGAGGATGCGCGGTGTAATGAAGATCAGAGTCTCGGTCTTCTTATGGGTGTTCGACTCGCTCCTGAAAAAGGCCCCGACATACGGGATATCGCCAAAGAACGGTACCTTGTTCACCGACTGGATATCCTCGGTTTTGAACACGCCGCCCAGGACCACGGTTTCGCCATTGCCTACCAGCACCTGAGTCTCAAGCTGCGTGGTATCAATCGAGGGAATAAAACCACCACTCCCACTCGGGACCAACTCACCGACTGAATCCTGATTGACCTTGAGATCCAGCATGATGCGGTCATCAGGCGTGATGTTAGGTGTAACAAATAGCGCTAACACCGCATCTTTGAACGCCACCGTCGTTTCGCCACTGGCGGAGGATTGCTGGTAGGGGATCTCCGTACCGGACTTGATAGACGCTTCCTGTTTGTCGCCCGTTATAACTTTCGGCTGCGATACCACCTCACCTTCGCCTTCAGATTCCAGCGCCGATAGTTCAGCGGAGAGAAACAGATCACCGCTGGCAAAGCCTATCGCAAAGCCACTGTTGGACGCGACGCCCAGATCAACTAGCAGCGCGCCGGGGTAACTCACGGCCGGCGTGTTACCGCTGATTACGGATTCGTTGATATCCACCACGTTAGCTGTATCGCCCGACACTGTGACAAGATCGTTGCCTTTGTTCACATACGCGCCACCCCATTCAATACCCAGGCTTTTCGCCGCGTCTGATTGCGCGATTACAATGCGCGCTTCAATCATCACCTGGCGTACTGGAATATCAACCAGCTCGAGAAGATCGCGGATTTCAGCCAGTTTCGTCGCGGTATCTGTAATAATCAGCGAATTGGTGCGGGCGTCAACAACCACCGAGCCTCTGGGAGACGTCAAACTGCCCCCATCCTCAGAGCCCGCCTGGAACAGCCCCACAACATCTTCTGCATTGGCGTAACGGATACGGACAAACTCCGACACCAGGGGCGCTAGTTCCGCAATTTGCTTGTTAGCCTCAATTTGCTGACGTTCACGCTCGGCGATTTCCGCCGCTGGCGCAACCATCAAGACATTGCCAATCTGGCGCTTGTCCAGACCCTTGGTTTTCAACACCAGTTCCAGTGCCTGATCCCAGGGCACATTCTGCAGGCGCAGGGTAATACGCCCTGCCACCGTATCGCTGGCCACCAGATTCAACTCTGTGAAATCAGCAATGAGCTGCAGTACCGCACGCACTTCGATGTCCTGGAAGTTCAGCGATATCCTGTCACCCACATAGCTAAATTCGTTTTTACGGCGCTCCACTTCTTTAGCGGTGAGCGGCTTAACGCTGATGACGTATTCGTTATCCGTCTGGTAGGCGAGGTAATCAAAATCGCCAGTGGTTTTTAACTGCAGAACCGCACCGCGCTCAGTCGTATTCACGTCTACACTGTTCACTGGCGTGGCAAAGTCCGTCACATCGTAGCGGCGCATCAGGCGGTCTGACACAGTGGTATCAATAAACTCCACTTTCACATCGCCGCCTTCACTAAAGACATTCACATCCACGGAAGGGTCAGTAAGATGCAGCGTCAACTGACCTTCGCCAGCACCCGTTCGCTGGAACTGAAGATCGGTGATCTCCGAGGCCACATCGGTCACTTCGGCCACGGTAGTCCGCATTCGCAGCGGTTCAGCACCCTGCTTGACGTAATCATTCCCCTCCTGGCCAACCAACAGGAACAGGTTATTACCTTCCACGCGTGTTTCGTAGGGCACCAACTTAATCAGTTCGACGACCAACCGTGTGCGATCGCCCGACTCCAGCACCATGGCCTTGGTCGCGTTGCCATACGGTAGCGAATAGCGCTTTTGCTCAAGCGCACTGGTCGTCCCTGAAAAGTCGACGGCAATACGGGCAGGTTTTTCGATGGCGTAGGTTTTGAAATCCGGGGGCGGCTCGTTGAATTCTACCCGCACTTCAAACTTGCTACCTGGCCTGGAGCTGAATTCGATATCCTGAACTGCTGGAGCGCCCAGCGCCGCGCTGGCTACAAAGCTCATCGCCAGCATAACGACTGCGTTATGCAACCTCATTCCCAAGCTCTCTTTACCATTCCCCACGGCCTTTTCCCCACATTTTGTTTTTTATGCGCCACGGCTTTGTGCCATGCACTCGGCTTATAAACCGCTTAATTTGATTGTGCGCGGCCGCTCAACCCAACCGTCGGTTGTCCCGTCGCTCACTATTTCTACTACCGAAACATAGGTATCGGACATATCCACGATTTTACCGTGGTTACGACCCAGAAAATTCCCCATTTTGACCCTGTGCACGCCACCGTCCGGATCTTTTATCAATGTCCAATGAGTGTCGTCACGCTCTAGAGTGCCAACCATAAGTAGCGAGTCTAAGGTGTACTGCTCCAAGAACTCCTTGGCGCGGTTGTCATCCGGTTTGATGGCTGCGATCGATTGCAGCTGGGAAATTTCCCGAACTTCGATAGGTCGATCAAACGGGCTACGCAAAGTGGTAGCGCTGTAGGCAAACGCCTCATACGCATTGAATGTGGGTATCGGGGCAATAATGCCGCCCGGACGGGTGCGCTTTTCCGCCATATATTCATCCAGATCGGAAAGATTGCTCCCGGAACAGCCGGCGAGAACAACTCCCACTAAAAACACCAATAACAGGGTAGGTGGCGAGAGTTTCATCGCTAGGTATCCCCGTCCTTGTAACGGTATGTCTTGGCAATGATTTTCATATCCAGTTTGTTGGCATTCTTTTTGTCCGTGGTGATCTGGAAATCGTGTAGCGTAACAATTCGGGGCAGACCAGCCATCCCGCTGATAAACGCACCCAGATCGTGATAGGAACCCGAGGCATTGATCGCGATTGGCAGCTCGACATAAAACTCCTTGGCGGTCTCCTTCTGCAAATCAATACTGGCGATATCGAGACCGTTTAGAAGTCCTTTATTGGTAATGTCTTCCAGCAATCCGGGCACTTCAGTATCGCTTGGCAGCTGGCTGACGAGCGCGCCAAATGACTCCTCCATTTCTATCATCTGCTGGCGATACGCCTTCAGGTTCGCCGCCTGAAACGCCTTGGCCTCAAAATCTTTTTTGAGCTTTACCTCTTGCGACTTGGCATTTGCCAATTCCAATTGCATATCTTCGATGTGGTAGTAGTAACCAACGATCAAAACTGCAATCACCAACACCGCCCAGACCAGACTCTTGACAGCAATAGGCCACGAGCCGACGTTATCGAAATCTAGATCGTTTACATCGAACTCACGCAATTGACGCAGGATATCTTCAAATACCATTGGTCATCCTTCTCCAAACTCGTCTTCAATGGCCGGAGCCTGCACGGTAACGCTCAATTCGAATCTATTAGCCTGCTCGCCAAACTCTCGAGCTTCATGCACCTTGTCCAGCGTCGGATTCGCCAGCCATTCCGATGCTTCCAAGCGCCGCATCAAACTGGATACGCGGTTGTTTGATTCAGCGATGCCACTAATACTGATGTTTTTACCCTGGGTAGTAAGCTTTGAGTAAAACACCCCGTCGGGGACGGTCCGAACCAGCTGATCCAGCACCCGCACAATAATTGGCCGGTTGCCCTGCAGCTCCTGAATAACACGCATCCGGTCCAGCAGTTGGTTGCGACGCTTTTGCAGATCGCGAATCTCAGCAACCTGTTTGTCCAGTTCCTTGATGTTCTCGGTCAGGTACTGATTGCGCGCGGTCTGGCTGTCGATCTGGTTGTTAACGACCCGGTCAGCCAGCAACACCAGGCCTGCCGCCAGCGCCAATACCAGAGCGACTGTCGCCAAGAACTCCTTCTTAAGCTCCTGACGACGCTCCTCTCGCCACGGTAGTAAGTTAATCTGTGCCATCAGTCAAAACTCCGCAAGGCCAGACCACATGCAATCATCATAGCCGGTGCATCACTGCCAAGGGCCACCGCATTCACACCGGATGCTACGGACATCTGTGCAAAGGGATTTGCCACTGAAGTCGGAGTACCCAACTTCTCGCGCACCAACTCTTCCAAACCCTCCATCGAGGACACGCCCCCGGCCAGGATGATGTGATCGACATCGTTATACTGGCTGGAGGAAAAAAAGAACTGCAGGGAGCGCGCCACCTGCTGCACAACGGCGTCCTTGAATGGCTCCAGCACCTCGGGTTCATAATCGTCTGGAAGTCCGCCCTGTTTCTTGGCGAGGCCTGCCTCTTCCAGAGGCAAGCCATAACGACGCATAATCTCGTCGGTCAACTGCTTGCCTCCGAACAACTGCTCGCGGGTGTAGATGGTCTGGCCAGCGTTGAGTACGCTGAGGGTTGTCATGGTTGCACCAATATCAACGATAGCCACCGTGCTGTCCTCGTCGAGGTCCAACTGATTGCGCACTAGCGAGAAGGCTCTCTCCATCGCGTAGGCCTCTACATCCATGATCTTCGGCGTCAGATCTGAGCCCTCTATCGCCTCAACCCGAGATTCAATTGTCTCCCGACGACACGCTGCCAGTAGCACTTCTACCTGAGTATCACGATTCGCAGAGGTCCCCTGAACCTCAAAGTCGATCGCTACCTCCTCTAGCGGATAGGGGATATACTGATCTGCCTCCAGAGTTAGCTGAATCTCCATGTCGTCCTCACTGAGGCCTTGGGGCATGTCGATCAACTTGGTAATGACCGACGAACCAGCGACCGCTGCGGCGACGTTTTTGAGCTTGGTTCTCGACTGCGCGACCACGGTGCGGATAGCATTAGAAACCCCCTCCACGTCGTTGACGCTTTTCTCGATAACCGCATCCTGCGGCAGCGAACTGACCGCATAGCTCTCAACGCGGTAGCGGCCGCCTGTAAAGCTCAATTCCAGTAATTTTACTGTCGTTGAACTTATATCCAGCCCCAGGACCTGCGTCGCTTTTCGTTTTCCAAATAGTCCGAGCAACTTATTTCCCTATCAGTATCACTAACTTACGATGTTTTTATGTAACGCTACATTAATAGTAGATATACCACAGCCCAAAATATATCAAAACACAAAAAAAGCTTATAATTACCAATCAACCACGATAACCGCCGTTGTCGACCTAACTAAGCAACTGTTTTTAAAAGGGATAAATGAGCTTCCTACGTTTTGTTTTACGAATGTCCATATTCGGAGTTCTCGGTGCGCTTTGGCTGCTCGCCGGCGTCTACCTTTACCTCAGCCCCAACCTGCCCGACGTCGAGACTTTGCGCGACGTCAAGTTGCAGACACCGATGCTGGTGTACACCCGCGACGGCGAACTCATCGGTCAGTTTGGCGAGCAAAAACGCAGCCCGCTGCCCTTTGACGCCATTCCCGAACAGTTTATCGAGGCGCTGTTGGCGGCGGAGGACGACAACTATTTCGTCCATCGCGGCATAGATGTCATGGGGCTCATGCGAGCCATGTCCGAGCTGGCACTCACCGGTGAAAAAGGCTCCGGAGGCAGCACACTCACGATGCAGGTGGCGCGCAACTACTTCCTCAGTCTCGACCGCACGTTCATGCGCAAATTCAACGAGATACTGCTGGCCATCGAAATCGAACGCAACCTGAGCAAGCAGGAGATCTTCGAGCTGTATTTTAACCGTATCTTCCTCGGACACCGGGCATACGGTTTCGAGGCCGCCTCTCAGGTCTACTACGGCAAAACCATCAGCAAACTGAGCCTGGCCCAACACGCCATGCTAGCAGGCGTTCCCAAAGCACCCTCCCGTATCAATCCGGTCAGCGGACCGGACGCCGGCAGAGAGCGACGAGACTGGATCCTGGGTCGTATGCACTTATTGGGTTATATCAACGAAGAAGCGTACCTGAGCGCGCTCGCTGAAGCCGACGGCGCCCGTTTGTATGACGCCCAACTGGGCTTCGCCGCCCACTACGCCGCCGAAATGGCGCGCCAGGAGATGGTTGAGCGCTACGGCCTGGAAGCCTATACCAATGGCTACCACGTGTTCACCACTATTAGCAGTGACTTGCAGCGCATTGCCACGGAATCAGTTGTAGAAGGGCTGGTGGCGTACGACAAACGACACGGCTATCGAGGCCCCGATCGGCATCTACCGCCCGTCGGTTCCAACGAGGACACCATTGCTGCCTGGCGAAAAGCCCTTAGAGATGCGCCTACCATCGGCAATCTCCTACCCGCCATAGTGACCTCGGTGACCGACGACAAAGCAACCCTGTTGCTGGCGGATACCAGCACGCCCGATTTGCCCTGGGAAAGTGGCATTCGCCAAGCCCGGCCCTACCTGTCCGAGAATTCGACCGGTGCTTCACAGCAGCCCGTCGCGAAGGTTCTGGCGGTGGGCGATATGATCAGGGTAACTCAGGATGAAGAGGGCGCCTGGCAGTTGGCGCAACTGCCAGCGGTACAGGCGGCACTGGTATCCCTGAACCCGGATAACGGCGCTATCGTCAGTATTGTTGGCGGTCTAAGCTTCGAGCAGAGCAAATTCAATCGTGCGACTCAGGCGGAACGTCAGCCGGGCTCAAACTTCAAACCCTTTCTCTACAGCGCGGCGCTGGAAGCGGGGTTCACGGCAGCAACCATCATCAATGACGCGCCCATCGTGTTGGAAAGTAACTCCCAGGGCGATTTGTGGCGACCGGAAAACGACGAGGGCAAGTTTTATGGTCCCACCCGCTTGCGTTGGGCGCTCACTAAATCCCGCAACCTGGTTTCCATCCGCCTGTTGCAAAGACTGGGCGTAAAAAGGTTGATCAGATACGCAACACAGCTCGGTTTTGATACTTCCGCCTATGTTCCTGAGCTGTCATTAGCCCTGGGTACGCAAAACATTACGCCGCTGCAGTTGGCCAAAGGTTACGCCGTGCTGGCCAATGGCGGCTACCTTGTGGAACCCTACCTGGTGCAACACGTTGAGGACCTCGATGGCGGCACCGTGTTCGACGCCAAGCCGCCAACGGTGTGCCGTGACTGTGACGCGCTAACGGTCGCACCGCAGGAACAGCAGGACGAGGAAATGAGCATAGAAGAGATCCTGGCGGCGGGCACCGAAGTGGCAGTAGACCTACCGCCGGCGCCACGCGTCATGGACGCGCGGGTGAATTTCATCATCGACAGCATCCTGAAGGACGTTATCACCAAGGGTACAGGGCGGCGCGCGCTGGTGCTTGAGCGCAGCGATATAGCAGGTAAAACAGGCACCACTAACGGCCCGAGAGACGTCTGGTTTTCCGGTTACAACACAGACATAGTCACCACAGCCTGGGTCGGCTTTGACGATTACACACCACTTGGCCGCAGAGAGTTTGGCGGCACCGCCGCTCTACCTATCTGGATCGCTTACATGCGTGAGGCGTTGAAGGACAGCCCGGAACGGGAACGTCCAGTTCCAGCGGGCATTGTCACGGTCAAAATTGATCCGCAAACCGGGCAGCCGGCGAGTGCAGGGCAGAGCAACGCAATATTCGAGTATTTCAAGCGGGAGACTGCGCCACAGCAAAGCGGACGCGAGGCCGATCGCAATAAGAGCGATGGCAACCTCCACGACCAGATGAATGATATCTTCTAGGTTGTTTTCAGGCAGTTTGCAGGGTACGGGATTCGGGAGACGCCGCTGTCGACAGCGGCTCTGGCAACCGCAGGGGCAATGCACCCCAGCAATCTGGCATCCAGAGGATTGGGAAGAATATACTCCGGCCCGAAGGCCAGGGTCTCCCGCCCATAAGCAGCCAGCACCTCTGCCGGCACCGGCTCGCGCGCTAGCGCACTCAGAGCCAGCACTGCAGCCACTTTCATTTCTTCGTTAATATGGGACGCGCGGACATCCAGGGCGCCACGGAAGATGAAGGGAAAGCCGAGCACATTATTAACCTGATTCGGATAGTCCGACCGGCCAGTGGCAATAATTAGATCATCTCGGGTGGCCAACGCCAGTTCCGGCTGTATCTCTGGATCTGGATTGGAGCAGGCGAACACTACGGGGCGAGGCGCCATTGACAGCAGCATATCCGCGCTCAGTAGATTCGCTCCAGACAGACCAATGAACACGTCCGCACCGGCGATAGCGTCAGTCAGCGTGCGTTTATCGGTGTGGTTGGCAAATTCCTGTTTGTAAGTATTTATCCCTTCGCGGCCCTCGTAAATGACACCGCGGCGGTCCAGCATAAAAATATTCTCTCGCCGGGCGCCCATGCTCACCAGCAGGCGCATGCATGCGATCGCGGCCGAACCCGCACCCAAGCAGGTGATCACGGCAGTTTCGAGGTTTTTACCTTGAATTTCGAGAGCGTTGATCAATCCTGCAGCAGTAACAATGGCGGTGCCATGCTGATCATCGTGGAACACGGGAATATCACATTGCTCTATAAGAGCTGCCTCTATCTCAAAACACTCCGGTGCCCTGATGTCTTCCAGGTTAATGCCACCAAAGGTTCCAGCAATACGTGCCACCGTGGCAATAAATTCCTGTGGATCTTCTGAATCAACCTCAATATCAATGGCATTAATTCCAGCGAAACGCTTGAAAAGCAGGGCTTTTCCCTCCATCACGGGCTTGCTCGCCAAACTTCCGAGATTACCCAGACCCAGCACGGCAGTACCGTTGCTAATGACGGCAACCAAATTGCCTTTACCGGTATAGCGGTAGGCGTCAGCTGGGTTGTTGGCTATTTCGCGGCAGGGTTCCGCAACGCCGGGACTATAGGCAAGGGCAAGATCCCGCAGAGTCTCTGCCGGCTTGGACAGCTCGATACTAATTTTTCCGGGCACGGGTTCGGCGTGATAGGCGAGGGCATCTCGTTTCAGGTCAATGGGCATAGGGCTAATACCTGTGCTCACCGGAATTTTTGCAGAAATTGAGCTGGGTCAATTCAGGAGCGCACTTGTGGAAAATGTCAAAGAGAAGAAAACAGCGCCTGCCCCGCTGGGACAAAGGCGTTTTACGGGTATCGCAGCTGACTGCGACAAGCCATCTCTAACGCTTGGTGCCGCGACCACCGAAACGCTTGTTAAAGCGATCTACGCGGCCACCGGTATCTACAGTCTTCTGTTTACCGGTGTAAAACGGGTGGCACTGTGAACACACATCGACGTGAAAATCTTCACACCGTGTTGAACGAGTCTGCATGCTGTTACCACAGCTGCAGGTGGCAGTTACAGCTTCGTATTTGGGGTGTATATCTGCTCGCATTACATTGCACTCCTGGTCATTAGTGCCGCCACCTGATTGCTGTCAGGCACCGCACCTCACTGGATATTTTGAGCCACCACAGGAATGGGCCGCTCAAAAAATAGGCAGGCATCTTACCAGACAATGACGGATAAGCAATAGCACGCAAGCTTTTGCTACAATGCCCACTTTCAACCCATTTCGCGTATGACGCGAGCACAACTAAGGGGCGTAATGTCCGTACTTCGTCTGGCCATCCCATCACCCTTGCGGCGCCAGTTTGACTATCTTCCCCCCGCGGGTATGAGCAAGGCTGACGTTGACAGCCTGCAACCGGGCGTGCGCTTGCGCGTGCCTTTTGGCCGCCGAGAGGTAACCGGTTATTTATTGAAAGTCTGCGCCGAGAGCGCGATTCCAAGTAGTTCACTGAAGCCAGCGCTTGAGCTTCTGGACACGATGTCGCTGGTGGATCCACAGTTACTGCAGCTGTGCGATTGGGCCGCGAGCTACTATCATCACCCGGTAGGCGACGTGTACAGCACGCTATTTCCCAAACGTCTCCGAGAGGGCAAGCCACAGCAACCAACCGGCACGCCTGGCTGGCAACTCACTACCCGCGGCAAGGGCCTGCCCGAGGAAGCGCTGCCACGATCCCCGCGTCAGGCACAGGCGATCAGTCTGCTCCAGCAACACGCCCGCGTCGCTAGCGCCGAATTAAAAAGTAGCGGTATCAGCGCAAGCGTACTGCGCAGCCTGCAGGACAAGCAGCTGGTCGAGGCCTGCGTGATAAGTGAGCACTTACAATCAGCTAGCAGCAGGCCTGGTCTCGTACTCAATGACGAACAAGCGACCGCAATACAATCTCTGCTGGCTGCGGGGGAGGGTTTCAGCTGCCATCTGCTGGAAGGCGTTACCGGCAGTGGCAAAACCGAAATCTACCTGCAATTGATCAACGATTGCCTGCAGCGAGGCCGACAGGCACTGGTGCTGGTGCCAGAGATCGGGCTTACGCCCCAGACACTGGCTCGCTTCCAACAGCGCTTTGTGGCAAACATTGCTGTTTTGCACTCCGGGCTGACCGATGCCCAGCGCTACCTCGCCTGGGAAGCGGCGCGCAGCGGCGCGGCACAGATAGTGATTGGCACCCGCTCTGCGATTTTCACGCCCCTCGCTAAACCAGGTCTATTTATCGTGGATGAAGAACACGACGGCTCCTATAAACAGCAGGATGGTTTTCGCTACTCGGCCCGCGATGTCGCGGTAAAACGGGCGCATATACACGGTTGTCCGATCCTGCTAGGCAGCGCCACACCCTCACTTGAGAGCATTCAAAACGTAGCCGCCGGCCGCTATCAGCACCACCAACTCACCCGCCGTGCCAGCAGCGGCGGGATGCCTACCATCCGCACACTGGATATCCGTAAGCAGACATTGCAGGCGGGCCTGTCCGACCCCCTTATAGCGGAGATGGAGGAGAGGTTACGGCTGGGACAACAGGTGCTGCTATTTCTCAACCGTCGGGGCTTTGCTCCCACGTTACAGTGTCACGATTGCGGCTGGATCGCAGAATGTCGCGCCTGCGACGCGAGGCTAACGGTCCACCGCCGACGTCGGCGCCTGCGCTGCCACCACTGCGGCGCCACCAGCGCATTGCACCGACAATGTCCGCAGTGCCACAGCGAGCGACTAATGGCCTCGGGATTAGGCACTGAGCAAACCGAAGACTTCCTGCAGGCGCGTTTTAAACATTGGCCTATCCATCGTGTGGACAGTGACTCCATGCAGGGTAAAGGTGCCATGCAGGCACTGGCAGAGGAAATTAACAAGAGTGAAGCCTGTATTCTGCTCGGCACCCAGATGCTCACCAAGGGCCACCATTTTCCTGCTGTCGGCCTGGTTGCAGTCATCGACGCCGATGCGCTGCTGTTCAGCGCCGACTTTCGCGGCGAGGAACGCATGGCACAGCTCCTGACCCAGGTGGCAGGACGCGCCGGTCGAGCGGAGATTGTCGGCAACGTGCTACTGCAAACGCACTATCCCGATCATCCGGCTCTGCTCGCCATGCTGGGCACCAGCTATGCCGAGCAAGCGCGAGGACTGCTCAAGCAACGACAGGAAAACGGTCTGCCGCCCGCAGGGCAATTGGTGTTGATGCGAACAGACTGCCCGAACCCGGAGTACGGCGAGCAATTCCTGCAAACCCTCCGCGAGCGCTGCACACCCCACCTCCCCACCGGTGCCCGGCTAATCGGGCCGCTGCCTTCACCCATGCAACGTCGCGCAGGCAAGTACCGCTGTCAGCTGCTGTTGACTGCACACGATCGCAGTTCGGCGCAGAAGGCGGCCAGCATTCTGGTGGCAAATGCAGAAACACTGTCGACACGACAGGGGCTGAGTTGGTCCATCGATATTGATCCACAGGACGTTTTCTAACCGTGTCCAAACTGGTCATATCTCGCCCTAATGGTGGTAATATGCGCGACCGGACCCACTCGGTGGCACGCCCACCCGCTATTGCGCACCAGTTGATCCAGTAACCCATTGAAGCTGCCCAGGTACACCTCGAAAACATGAAGCAACAACTCACACTACTGATACAGCAGGCGCTGGATTCTCTCATTGCCCAGGGTGTACTGCCCTCCGATACCCGGCCACAAGTGCAGATCGACCACACCCGCGACAAGAGCCACGGCGACCTGGCGTGCAATATCGCGCTCGCATTGGCGAAGATCGCAAAGCGCAAGCCGCGTGACCTCGCCGAATTGATCTGCACGGCACTACCCCAGAACCCACTGGTAACGCGCACTGAGGTTGCCGGTCCGGGATTTATCAATTTCTTCCTGTCTGACGACAGCAATCAGGCAGTGATCCGCAAAATTTTCGAACAGGGAGCCGCCTTTGGCACCAGTAACGCCGGCGCAGGGCGCAAAGTACAGGTCGAGTTTGTCTCAGCCAATCCCACCGGGCCACTGCATGTTGGCCACGGCAGGGGAGCCGCTGTGGGCGACAGCCTCTGTCGTCTGCTGGCAGCCACTGGCTGGAACGTCGCCAGTGAGTTTTATTACAATGATGCCGGCGCGCAAATTGACAACCTGGCACTGTCGGTGCAGGCCCGCTGCAAGGATTTAACGCCAGAGGATGCGGCATGGCCGCGGGATGGCTACCGGGGTGAATACATTGCGGAGCTGGCGCAAGCCTATCTAAGGGGTGATACGGTAGACGCCGAGGACCGCCATGTCACCAGCTCCGGCGATGCCGATGACCTCGGAGACATTCGCCAGTTTGCCGTCGCCTACCTGCGCCGCGAGCAGGACCTGGACCTGAAAGCCTTCGCCGTGCACTTCGATGTGTATTTTCTCGAATCCTCGCTATACGAAGAAGGCGCCGTAGAGCGCACGGTGGCGCGACTTGTTGAAACCGGCCACTGCTATGAAAAAGATGATGCACTGTGGCTGCGCACTACCGACTATGGCGACGACAAGGATCGTGTAATGCGCAAGCGTGAAGGCGGTTACACCTACTTCGTACCAGATGTGGCCTACCATCTCAACAAGTGGCAGCGTGGGTTTGTGCGTGTGATCAATGAACAGGGCGCCGATCACCACAGCACCGTCACCCGCGTGCGCGCGGGCCTGCAGGCACTGCAGCAGGACATTCCCCAGGACTGGCCAGATTATGTGCTGCACCAGATGGTGACAGTGATGCGCGAGGGCGAAGAAGTGAAACTCTCCAAGCGCGCGGGTAGCTATCTCACCCTGCGCGACCTGATTGATGAAGTTGGGCGAGATGCGACCCGCTATTTCCTGGTCGCCCGCGCCACCAACTCGCAGCTCACATTTGATATCGACCTGGCACTGTCGCAGAGCAACGACAACCCCGTGTATTACATTCAGTACGCGCACGCCCGCAGCTGCAGCGTGATGCGCAAGCTCGCGCAGCAGGGTTGGGAGTGGCAGGCAGAGCGTGCACTGCAACACCTGGGCCAGCTCCAGGAGGAGCATGAGAAAAGCCTGCTCCGGCAACTTGACCGGTATCCAGAAATTGTTGCAAACGCCGCCCTGAACAGCGAACCCCACACTGTGGCCACCTATTTGCGAGAGTTGGCTGGCGGCTTTCATACCTGGTACAACGCGCACAAAATGTTAGTGGAGGAAGTGGCCGTGCGCGATGCGCGGGTCGCTCTCAGCCAGGCTGTGCGTCAGGTTATTCACAATGGTCTGGACTTATTAGGCGTCACCGCCCCGGGGGAGATGTAACCCGTGGCTCAGGATTATGCCAAACGCAGACCGGCCCCCACCAGGAAAAAGCCTTCACCCCGAAAGGCGCAAGCACAGCGACACACCGGTGAACCCCAGCCTCGCAGTAAGGGCTTTCGCCTGTACATGACAGGCGTGATAACCGGCGTATTCCTGAGTTTCATGGTATATCTGAGCACTCTCCCCAAGCCAATAGAGCCAGGTCAGGAGGTCGCAGGCACACCACAGCAGGAAGTGGAACCGGAAAATCCAAAACCACGCTTTGACTTTTACACCCTGCTGCCCGAGCAAACTATGGAAGTCGAAGGGGAGAGGGACGTCGAAACAGTTGAACCCGCGGCCGATGTCAGCAAACCGGCCACCACGGCGGTAGCCGCAGAGCCGTATTTTCTGCAGGCGGGTTCGTTCCGCCAGCAAGAAGACGCAGAGCGGCGACGCGCTGAATTGCTACTGCTGGGGCTAGAGCCAAAAATCGAGGAAAGCAATGTCGACAGCGGTCTTTGGTTCCGGGTATCTCTAGGGCCTTTCGAGTCCCACGACGCTGTCAGCAGAGCGCGCGGACTACTAGCCAATCAGAATATAGACTCTGTATTGCTGAAACGCGGCGGGACATGATTTCGGCGCGAGGTCTTGAATTTCCTGCAGACTCCCCCATATCTGCCAATCGGGTCTTCAGAATTTAAAAGCCCTTCGCTAGCCAATAGCATCGCCCACAGGAGACAAAAAAAGTGGAACAGTTCCGAGGTACGACCATACTTTCCGTGCGCCGTGGCAACAGCGTGGTAATCGGAGGTGACGGCCAAGTCTCCATGGGTAACACCGTTATGAAGGGCAACGCACGCAAGGTACGACGCCTGTACAAAGACAATGTGATAGCCGGTTTCGCTGGCGGCACCGCCGATGCATTCACACTGTTCGAACTGTTTGAAGCGCAGCTTGAAAAACATCAGGGCCATCTGGTACGCGCCGCCGTGGAGCTAGCGAAAGCCTGGCGCACAGAACGCTCCCTGCGACGTCTCGAGGCCCTGTTAGCCGTAGCCGACAGAGAGACCTCGCTCATCATCACCGGTAACGGCGATGTGATCGAGCCGGAAGACAACCTGATAGCGATTGGTTCTGGTGGCCCCTTTGCCCAATCAGCCGCTCGCGCCCTGCTCGAAAACACGGAGCTGGGAGCGCGTGAAATCGTAGAAAAAGGTCTGGGCATCGCCGCCGACATCTGTATCTACACCAACCATAATCGCACCATAGAACAACTGGATTTTTAGGCCCCTGCATGTCCAATATGACCCCCAGAGAGATCGTCCACGAGCTGGACAAATTCATCATAGGCCAGGATGCCGCCAAACGCGCCGTTGCCATCGCGCTGCGCAATCGATGGCGACGTATGCAGTTGCCCGAGGAACTACGCGCCGAAATTACGCCCAAGAACATTCTGATGATCGGGCCAACCGGCGTCGGTAAAACAGAGATCGCGCGACGCCTGGCCAAACTGGCCAACGCCCCATTCGTCAAAGTAGAAGCAACCAAGTTTACTGAAGTGGGCTACGTCGGCCGCGATGTTGAATCGATCATCCGCGACCTCGTGGATGTCGCTATCAAAATGTACCGGGAACAGGAAATGACGCGCGTACGTTTCCGCGCAGAGGAAGCCGCTGAGGAGCGTATTCTGGATATTCTACTACCCCAGGCCCGCGACACAGACACCGATAAATCCGCCTCCAGTACAAGGCAGCTGTTGCGTAAAAAACTGCGGGAGGGTGAACTCGACGCCAAGGAGATCGAAGTCGAGGTTAGAGCCGCGATACCCGGCATGGAAATCATGGCCCCACCCGGTATGGAAGAGATGACCAGCCAATTGCAGAGCATGTTCTCCAATATGTCTCGTCAGCAGAGCAAAACGCGAAAGATGCCTATCAGAGCAGCGTTTGAAGCGCTGTGCGACGAAGAAGCCGCCAAAATGGTCAACGAGGACGAGCTCAAACAAAAGGCAGTTGCGGAAGCGGAACAAAATGGCATTGTGTTTATCGATGAGCTGGACAAAGTCGCCAAGCGCGCGGAGGGTGCTGGAGCAGATATATCCCGCGAGGGCGTACAGCGCGACCTGCTGCCGCTGATCGAAGGGTCCACCGTCAGCACTAAGCACGGCATGATCAAAACCGACCACATATTATTTATTGCATCCGGTGCTTTTCATCTGGCCAAACCCTCAGATCTTATCCCGGAACTGCAGGGGCGCCTGCCCATCCGTGTGGAGCTGTCGGCACTCTCGCCTGATGATTTTGAACGTATCCTGACCGAACCCAGCGCCTCCCTGACCGAGCAGTATCAGGCATTGTTGGCGACCGAAGGCGTGGACCTGACGTTCAGCAAAGATGGATTGCGGCGCATTGCCGAGACCGCGTGGCAGGTGAACGAACGCACTGAAAATATCGGCGCCCGACGGCTGCACACAGTGATGGAACGTCTGCTGGAAGAGACATCCTTTGGCGCATCTGACGCCGGCCTGCAGGACGCTGCGCTGTTGGTAGACGCCGAGTTCGTCGACATGCAATTGCAGGAACTCAGCGCGGACGACGATCTGTCCCGCTTCATCCTGTGACAGCCGCCGCACCCAAACCCACTGGCATTCAATTGCATACCCGCTCCCGATTGCTGGAGCTAACATATGCAGACGGTTCGCACTGCTCTATGAGCTGTGAATACCTGCGCGTTTACTCGCCCTCAGCTGAAGTGCTCGGCCACGGACCGGGGCAGGAAGTCTTGCAAACGGGCAAGATGAACGTCGCCATCACCGCCATCAAGCCGGTCGGCAACTACGCACTCCAACTGGTGTTTGATGACGGCCACGATACCGGTTTGTACTCATGGCGCTATCTGTATGAACTCTGCCAGAACGAGGAGGCCCGGTGGCAGGAATACCTCACCCGCCTGGACAAGGCAGGCGCCGATCGAGACCCCGATGTGCAGGTCGTAAAACTGGGCTTATAGCGGGGCGATCAGGTGGGGCGCACGCCCCACAGACACGCTATTTCAGCATCAGAGCTGCTTTGGCCTTATCCATATCGACAGAGCCTATCGCTTTGTTGGTATCCACCGCGGCGGTAGCGATGGCAATAATGGGAAGTGTTTTTTTCATGAGGGATATCCAGTTTATTAGCGGGTGAGCACGCAGTGTGCCGCAGTTGAAACTACGCCTTTGCCGTTTTTGCAACAAGTCTGTTCTCATCGGCATTGCTCGGCTTCCTGTTTTTGGTTAGATACTCAGTTTGCACCCCCACCCTGACCACACCCCCAACATCAGGTTATACTCCCCCATCCCCAGCACTGCGGGCATAGATATATGAACGACAAAGACACCACACACTTCGGTTTCAAAGACGTCGACAAGGATGCCAAAGCCGGCATGGTCGCCGATGTATTCCATTCCGTAGCAGCCCGCTACGACCTGATGAACGATCTGATGTCAGGTGGCATACACCGCATCTGGAAGCGCTTTACCATTGAATTGAGTGGCGTGCGCAAGAACAACGCCGTGCTGGATATCGCCGGTGGTACGGGCGATCTGGCGGCGCGCTTTGCCGAGCTCGTTGGCCCGGCAGGAAGGGTAGTACTGGCGGATATCAACGACTCCATGTTGCAGGTGGGCCGCGACAAGCTGCTGGATCAGGGCCGTCTTGGCAATATCGAATTTGTGCAGGCCGACGCCCAGTACCTGCCCTTTCCCGACGATAGCTTCGACTGTATAACCATCGCGTTTGGGCTGCGCAATGTGACGGATATCGATCTCGCCCTGCGCTCTATGCTGCGCGTGTTGAAGCCCGGCGGCCGGCTGCTGGTACTGGAGTTTTCCAAACCGCAGAACGACCTGCTGAGCAAGGCCTACGATACTTACTCATTCCGCGTACTGCCGTTCATGGGCAAGCTGGTGGCCAACGACAGCGAAAGCTACCAGTACCTGGCCGAATCCATCCGCAAGCATCCGGACCAGACTACTCTGAAAGACATGATGGAGGACGCCGGTTTTGGGCAGGTGGAATACCACAATATGACCGGGGGTATTGTCGCCCTGCACCGGGGTGTCAAAACCTGAGATGAGTACCACTGTCGATCCCATTCTACATACGTCGGCCCTGGCCGCGCTGGAGGCGGCCCTCAACCGCGCACTGGCGTTATCCCCACACAGCCTGGCTGAACTGGCCGGGCTGGAAGACTGCGTTTTCGCGCTGCACTGCACCTCGCCAGCACTGAGTTTCTACCTGCATCCGGGCGCTCAGGGTATTCGCCTCACAGGCTTTCACTACGGCCCGATCACGACCAGTATCACAGGGGCGGCTGGGGATTTCACCGAACTGGCCACCGCCAAAGATCCCACCGCCACGCTGATCAATGGCGGCCTGAAACTGGAGGGTGACAGCGCTCCACTGATTGAGCTACAGCATATTCTGACGGGGCTGGATATGGATTGGGAAGCGCCGCTGGTCGACTCGTTGGGGGACGTCGCCGGACACCAGTTGGCACAAGTATTGCGCAACGTGTTCGACTGGGGCAAGCAGGCGTCCACCAGTCTGTCCAGGCAGATCGGAGAGTTCATCCATGAGGAGGCTCGCCTCAGTCCACCACGGCTGGAAACAGAGGATTTTTACCGCGATGTGCAGGAACTGGTGCAGCGCGTGGATCGCCTGGAGTCGCGCACCGAGCGCCTGCGCCAACGTCTGCAGAAGCTGAGAGCCTGAGCCATGTCCCGCGCGATACGCCTGACTAAAATACTGCGAACAATCAGTCGCTACCGGCTGGATGAGTTTGTCGATCAAGAGCGACTACCAGCACTGCCACGTTTTGCGTTGCGACTCGCGCCCTGGCGATTACAGCGAACCCCAAATCTGACGCGAGGCGTGCGCCTGCGCTACGCGCTGGAAGAACTGGGGCCGGTCTTCATCAAGTTCGGGCAGATGCTGTCCACCCGGCGCGACCTACTGCCCGAAGATATCGCCGATGAACTGGCCAGGTTGCAGGACAATGTTCCCCCATTCCCTGAGCAGCAGTCCGTCTCCATTATCGAGAAGGCTCTGGGCAAAGCAGTGGGCGAGCTGTTCGCGAGTTTCGAGAGTACCCCCATGGCCTCTGCCTCAGTAGCGCAAGTGCACTGCGCTACCCTGCACAGCGGCGAACAGGTGGTCGTCAAGGTCGTTCGCCCGGATATCGAGGTAGTGATCCGTGAGGATATCGCCCTCATGTATACACTGGCAAGGTTGGTGGCAAAATACCATCCCAACGGTCGACGCCTGCGCCCGGTCGAAGTTGTCGCCGACTACGAGCTGGTGATTCTCGATGAGCTGGATATGGCCCGGGAAGCGGCCAATACCTCGCAGCTGCGACGCAATTTCGAGAACAACCAGCTGCTCTATGTGCCCGAGGTTTACTGGGACTACACGTGTCGTAATGTGTTAACCATGGAACGTATATACGGTATTCCCGTCACCGATATTGAAACGCTGCGCGCCAGGGGTACAGACCTCAAACTGTTGGGCGAGCGCGGCGTGGAGATCTTTTTTACACAGGTCTTCCAACACAGCTTTTTCCACGCCGACATGCACCCCGGCAATATCTTTGTGGATGCAACGGACCCAGCTGACCCCACCTATATTGGCGTGGACTGCGCTATCGTCGGCAGCCTTTCGGACGCCGACCAGTATTATCTGGGTCGCAATCTACTCGGCATCTTCCGCCGCGACTACCGTGAGGTCGCGCAACTGCATGTCGAGTGCGGCTGGGTACCCCCCGATACTCGCGTACAGGAATTCGAGTCGGCCATGCGCGCGGTCTGCGAACCTATATTTGAACGCCCTATCAGCGAGATATCCTTTGGCCAACTGCTGATATACCTGTTCCAGACGGCCAGCCGCTTCGACATGGAGGTGCAACCCTCACTGGTGTTACTGCAAAAAACGCTGCTGAATATCGAAGGGCTGGGCCGCCAGCTCTACCCCGATCTGAACCTCTGGGAAACAGCGCAGCCGTTTCTGGAAGAGTGGGTCCAACAACGCTACTCACCACAATCCATGTTAAAACGCCTGCAACGCCATGTGCCCTCCTGGCTGGAACAATTGCCACAACTGCCGGATGTCGTGCTGGAGAGCCTGCAGCACTCACGGGGAACCGAACGCCACCCACAACCTCAGCTACAGTTGCGGGAAGATAGTTCCGGGCAACAGCTCGCGCGCCGGCGCCGCCAGATGCTGGCCGGCATTGCCTGTCTCGCCGCAGCCGCTGCAGCGTTTCCCGGTATCTCGCAACAACTGGCCAACGCGCCGGCGATCAGCTGGGGATTAGCTGCGCTGGCCCTCTACCTGCTGTGGCCCAGACGCCGCTGAGTGCATGTGCGAAACCGCGGCCTGTGCCATAATATGCCCCCGTCTGGAAGATAGTTATGACTGAACCCGCAACACTGCTGCAAGACATCAAGTGGAATGAGCAAGGACTCGTTCCCGCTATCGCGCAGGATTGGCAGAGCGGCGAAGTCCTGATGCTGGCGTGGATGAACCGCGACGCCCTGCAGCTGACAATTGACGAGGGTCACGCGATCTACTGGTCGCGCTCACGGCAGGCGCTGTGGCGCAAGGGCGAGGAATCAGGTCACGTTCAGACGTTGAAGGAGTTGCGTATCGACTGCGATGCAGACACAGTGCTGCTGAAAGTTGAACAGGCTGGTGGTATCGCTTGTCATACGGGTAGGCGAGCATGCTTTTACCGGTTGCTAAAAGACGGCGTTTGGCGCGTCACCGACGACGTATTGAAACAACCCGCAGACATGTACGGGAAGACATCATGAGCGATGTGTTGCAACAACTGGCAACGACACTGGCGGCGCGCAGGCAGGCCGACCCTGACGAGTCGTACGTGGCCAGCCTGCACCATAAGGGCCTGAACAAGATCCTCGAGAAAATAGGCGAGGAGGCCACCGAGGTGATTCTTGCGGCCAAGGATGCAGAAGCCGGAGGTGACCGCGACGCGGTGGTTGGCGAAGTGGCCGATTTGTGGTTTCACAGCATGGTGATGCTGTCTCATCTGGGGATGAGCGCAGACGACGTGGTAAAGTGCCTGAGTGACCGCTTTGGTATCTCAGGATTGGACGAGAAGGCGGCGCGAGATGCGCAATAGTGGATGAGCCGTTGTTAACGGCGCAAGGATAACGGGAGAACACAATGGGTATCGGCGGAATCAGTATCTGGCAGTTGTTGATCATTTTGGCAATCGTGATCATGTTGTTTGGCACCAAGCGATTACGCACTCTGGGTAGCGACCTGGGTAGCGCGGTTAAGGGTTTTCGCAAAAGCATGACGGACGATGGCGAAGCCAAAAAACCGGACGACGGCACTGAGCCGGACAATACCGCGGATAACGCAGCCAAAGAAAAGTAAGCACTGAATGTTCGATATAGGCTTTTCTGAACTGATCCTGATAGGTGTGGTAGCTCTATTGGTGATCGGGCCTGAGCGCCTGCCCGAGGCGATTCGTACCGCGACTATGTGGCTGAATCGTCTCAGGCGCGGATTCAATGAGATTAAACAGGAAGTGCAGCAGGAACTACACAATGACGAAGTCATGCGTGACCTGCGCAAAACTGGCGAGCAGTTGAAGCATGACGCCAGCGCTATCGGGCGCGAACTGAAAGACTCCACTACCGCGCTCCACACACCGGTACAGGACAACGGTACTCTCACCGAATCCAGGCAAAACCCAGCGGAAAAACAGGCTGAATGAACGAACCAGAATCCACGGATCAGCCACTGCCGCTGGTCGCGCACCTGACCGAACTGCGCGATAAATTACTGCGCGCACTGGTGGCAGTACTGATCATTTTTATTTGCCTGTTCCCGTTCTCCAACGAGATTTACGCGTTCGTCTCGGAGCCACTGCGTGCGTTATTGCCACCGGGCGCGAGCATGATTGCAACGGAAGTCGCCTCACCGTTTTTTACACCCTTCAAACTGACCCTGTGGACCGCAGTCTTTGTGGCGATGCCGTATGTGTTATATCAGGCCTGGAGTTTTATCGCACCGGGGATGTACCGGCATGAAAAGCGCCTGGCGGTCCCGGTACTGGCGTCCAGCGTATTGTTATTTTACACGGGAGCCGCATTCGCCTATTTCGTCGTCTTTCCACTTGTTTTCGGTTTTTTCACCAGCGTCGCGCCGGATGACATCACTATCATGACGGATATCAACAGCTATCTGGATTTTGTGCTCAAGTTATTTTTTGCGTTCGGATTGGCCTTTGAGATTCCGATAGTTGCAATACTGCTAATCTGGTCCGGCATCACAACACCAGAGGCGCTGGCCAGTAAACGCCCCTACATTATCCTCGGTTGCTTCGTGGTCGGCATGCTGCTGACGCCACCGGACATAATTTCCCAATCGCTGCTGGCCATCCCGATGTGGCTGTTGTTTGAGGTAGGCGTCTATTTCGGCGGCTTGTTGCAGCGACGTTCCCACTCTCCGCCCGACGAAATTTAACGCTTCGCCATCAGGCCGCCGTCTGCCACCAGTGTGATGCCAGTGGTAAATGATTCAGAGGCCAGATAGAAAATCGGATTGAGGATCTCCTCGGTTTCCGCAATACGCGGAATCAACGCCGCTGCTACCATACCTTCACCATAGTAGGGCAGGGCGGCGATGGCGCTATCGGTTAGATCCGAGTGGTAACTGCCGGGTGCCAGTGCGTTGACGCGAATATTCCATGCGGCCCACTCCTGTGCCATCACCTCGGTCAGGGCTTGCAACGCCGCCTTGGTCGCCGCATAGATCCCCGAGTAGGCCGGTGTGGAAAGCGCCGCCACCGATATCACATTGATTACGCAGCCACCGCCGTGTTCGCCCATGCGCGGCGCCAGACGCGACGCCAGATACCAGGGGCCTTTCAGGTTGACGTCTACCATCTTGTCGAAGGCTTTGGTGGTGATCTCCGACAGCGGACCAAAAGCCACATTAGTGCCAGCGTTGTTCACCAACACATCCACGCGACCAAAGCGCTCATAGCTGGCCTCGATCAGTGCGTCCAGGTTCGCGACGTCGCCCATGTGCGCGGCATGAGCCAGGGCAGTGCCGCCTTCGCCCTCGATCAGCGCCACCACGTCCTGACAGCTCGCCAGCTTGCGACTGGCCACCACCACCTTGGCACCCTCGCGGGCGAAGCCCAGTGACATGGCGCGTCCAAGCCCGCGACTGCCCCCGGTTACAATGACGACTTTGTCTTTGAATCTCTCACCCATGGTGCATCTCCGCCAGTGCCAGCCACTGAATATCATTAACCCCGCTGAGCCATTACACTAGCACGAAGTCATTGCCCCGCCACGGAACCCAATCATGAAGTCCACCGTAGTCAAATCTGTTGAGCCGCCGCGCGTTTCCTGCGCTGCTACCACCATCTACTCGCTCCAGAACAGACACTGGTGATGTCCTCGCGCGCAAAAGAGGGCCTGCCCGCGCTGCTGCCGATACTACGTCTGCTGCAGAACTACAAACTGCGGCTGGTCGGCGCCAGCATCGCGCTGCTGTTTACCGCCGCTGCTACGCTCTCCATGGGGCGTGGGCTGCAGGTGCTGATTGATGAAGGATTCGGTGGTGGCACCAGCAGCGACCTCAGAAATGCTATCGTCCTACTCGTCGCGATCGCAGCAGCCATGGCCTTTGGTACGTTTATTCGCTTTTATCTGGTCTCCTGGCTGGGTGAGCGAATCAGTGCCGACATCCGCAAGAAAGTGTTCGAGAACGTCGTGCGGCTGCATCCAGGGTTCTTTGAGCTCAATCGCAGCGGCGAAATCATGTCTCGCCTCACCACCGATACCACCCTGCTACAAACCATTATCGGCTCCTCCTTCAGTATGGCGCTGCGCAGCAGCCTGACGACCATCGGGGCGCTGATCCTGATGTTTATCACCAACCTGAAGCTGAGCTTGATCATCGCGGTCGGCGTACCGCTGGTATTACTGCCCATACTGGTGTTCGGACGGCGCGTACGGAAACTGTCCAATAAGAGCCAGGACAGCATCGCCAGCGTTGGCAGCTACGCCGGTGAAGTCATCCAGAACATCCGTGTGGTGCAAAGTTACACCCGCGAACAATTTGAGTCAGACGCGTTCGACCGGGAAGTGGAGCGCGCCTTCGAGATCGCTCGCCGCCGTATCTGGCAGCGCTCCCTGCTCATCTGTGGCGCGATCATGCTGTTATTTGTCGGCATGTCGGGGATGCTGTGGGAGGGTGGGCAGGACGTCCTCAGCGGGCGCATGACCGGCGGCGAGCTGGGTGCCTTTGTCTTTTACGCCATCATGGTAGGCAGTGGCGTAGCCACGATCTCCGAGGTCTGGGGCGATCTGCAACGCGCTGCGGGTGCCGCGGAGCGACTGGTTGAGCTGATCAACACACACAGCCTGATTGAGGATCCCGGCTCCGCCGCCACAACACCGACCAGTGCGCGACCAGAACTGCGGATGGACAATGTCTCTTTTTGCTACCCGACCCGTCCAACACAGCCGGCGCTGAAAAACTTCACGCTGAACATCAAAGCCGGCAAAAGTCTGGCCCTGGTAGGGCCGTCGGGCGCGGGCAAATCCACGGTGTTTGAGTTGTTGCTGCGCTTCTACGATCCGCAGGCAGGCCAGCTGCTGCTGGATGGCGTCGATATTCGGGAGATGGATCTCAAGCAGATGCGCGAGCATGTCGCGCTGGTGCCACAACAGCCAACCTTGTTCACGGGAGATGTCCGCTACAACATTGCCTACGGTAAACTCGATGCCACCGACGATGAGGTAGTGGTCGCCGCCCGCGCCGCCCACGCGCACGACTTCATCACCGCGTTGCCCGAGGGTTACGCCAGTCACCTGGGTGAGATGGGGGTGCGTCTATCCGGCGGTCAACGCCAGCGCATTGCGCTGGCCAGGGCGATTCTCAACGATCCCAAGATACTGCTGCTCGACGAGGCCACCAGCGCGCTGGACACCGAGAGCGAGTATCAGGTGCAGCTCGCGCTACAGGAACTGATGCGTAACCGCACCACGGTAATCATTGCGCACCGCCTCTCCACTATTTTGCATGCGGACAATATTGCGGTGATGGATGGAGGCCAGCTCATTGCGACTGGCACCCACCAACAGTTGTTGGTCGACTGCCCTCTATATGCGAGACTGGCCAGCCTGCAGTTTCGGGAGCCGGATGTCAGCGCGGGGCCGCGTTCCGATCCATTAGCCGAATCCGGTCTTTACGTTGCTGGTTAATCCGCCACAACAAGACCACAATGCGACGCCGCATTGCCTCCCCGCAGCGGGTCTCAGGGTGAGGGCGCTGCAGACAACACCGCGGGGCCGTAACCCTGAATAAATTCTGGAGGTAACCGCCTGGGCCGACCACTGCTCAGTTCAATACAGGCAAACCGCATTGCGGCGCGCAGCAGGACGACCCCGTCACTCAAGCGAATAACCTGAAAGTTGCGCACCATCGTTAATTTTTGGTCCCAATCCACAATCCAGGTGGCGACTGCCACTTCATCGCCCTCGCGCGAGGCCTGTAAATAGTGGTATTCGCTGTAGGTAATGGCCATCGCTCGATCAAGCGCCTGGTAACGCGCCAGATCCAGCCCCAGCGCAACCGAATGATCCCAGGCCGCGCGCTGGCACCAATCCACATAGACTGCATTATTGGTGTGGTTCAGTCCGTCTATATTCTCCGCCTGAACCCGTGTGTGCAAAATATGCGGCTGTGGATGATCCCACCGCAGATCCAGTTCGCTCATACGACGCCTCCGGAGACAGTATCTCTGTGCGACTCGAGCGGCTTCAACGCAAAATTTGTAAAGCCATAAAAGATCGCAACAAGCGGACACAGCAGTTGCAATTCCGTCCAGGGTATACCGACGCGGCGTCCCACTAAAGCCGCAACGCAAGCGGTCAACACCAGCGCAACCTGGTTCGCACCATAGGACGAATCCGCACCAAACAAAAAGACGGAACACGCCAGCAGCCCTACCAGAAACAGAATCGGTAGCACCGCCAGATGAAGGGTCATCTCTGGTGTCGGTTTCGCTACTGGGTTCACGCGTCGCTGTTCTCCTGCTGCTGGCGCTCAGACAATCTTTCAGTGTCTGGAAGAGGCGGGGGCAATCAGACCCGGGCCCGCCAGAATGCCCTAATTACGAGGCCAGGTACAAGTCGGATGGTACGTCGTAGCACAACACGCACGCACAACCTGACAATCCCGGAATGATCACGTAGCATGCATCCTGCCATGGAAGAACCAGACAACGCAGCGCTCGCGCCCTTTTATTACCGGGACAACTATTTGCGCCTGTGCGACACCGTGGAGGCACAGTACGGGGATATCCTGAATGATGCCGAGCGCACCATATTGCAGAGCTTTCGCCACCTGAATTTCAATGCCCAGTGCCTCTACGTGCGCCTGATCTCCCGCACCGGCCCGTGGTTTCGTGAGAGTAAGCTGGTGTACGCTGAGCTGGGACCTATTTCACCCATCCTCGATGAGCTACTGGCGCACGAGATGATTGAGGAAGCCACTGAGCTGATGCCACAAGAATTGGGGAAACTGTTCACGCGAAACGAACTGCAACAACTCTTCTGGTCCCCCGATCAGCCAGAACCGGCGGACAAACCTGCACTACTGCGCGCCATAGAACAATTGCAGCGCAGCGCAGCGGACACATTGCAGACACTCACTGCTCTCGACAGCCGCCGCATCATAGCTCCGCGCGGGATAGAACTCACACAACATTTGCAGCTACTTTTTTTTGGCAATCGACAACAGAGTCTGACGGACTTTGTGCTGCAGGACCTTGGCTTGACCCACTACTACCCCTATCTACTGGATCGCGACCACCGTCTGTTTTCCTGTCGAGAAGCACTGGAAGAATTTGTGGCATGTGCAGCGCTGAGCGACACCCACTGCGCCCTGCTCGACGCGGGCCAACACGAACATCTGCCGGCACTGGCCGCGCAGTTATTGCCCATGAGTATCCGTTTCACTTCCAGTGAGAAGCGCTGGTATCGACTGTGTAACAATCTGGCCAGGGACCTGGAGCGCATCGATGAGCACGAGATAGCGCTGCAGTTGTACAGTCGTAGCCTGCGCCATCCCGCCCGCGAACGGCGGGCGCGTATTCTCGAGGGCGCTGGCGACTGGGCGGGTGCATTGGTGCTGTGTGAGGAGATAATTAACCAACCGTGGTGTGAGGCAGAAAACGAGGCCGCCGAGCGCATACTCCCCCGGGTCAAACGCAAACTCGATGGCAGTCGCCTGTCGCGGCGGCGCGATGCGTTTGCGCAGATGACACTGACCCTGGTCAGGGGCAGCGGTTCGGTGGAACAGCAGGCGGCGACGTTTCTGAAGCAACAGTGGCAAGCGGTTCACTATGTGGAAAACGCGCTGATGAGCACTTTATTCGGCCTCGCCTTCTGGGAGCAAATATTTGAGGCGGTACCTGGCGTATTCCACAACCCCTTTCAGAGCGCACCGACCGATATGTACGAGAGTGCTTTTCGGGAGAGACGTAAAGATTCTCTCGCCACCAGAATGATGCAATTACGCGAGCAGGATCTGGCCATTATCCTGGTGGACGCCTATCAGCGCTACCATCACTACGCGTGCCGCTGGACCCACTGGCGACATATTTCGCTAGCGCTGGTCAGCGCCTGTGTCCACGTCATTCCAGCAGCGCACCTGCTGGCGATATGGGAGCGTATGCTATTTGATCCGGCGGAAAATCGCCGGGGTTTCCCCGATCTCATCGCACTCGGCGCGGAGGCCGGGGAATACTGTCTGATCGAGGTGAAGGGGCCGGGCGACGCACTGCAGGACAGCCAGAAACGCTGGCTGCGTTACTTTCAGGCCAACGATATTCCAGCGCAGGTCGGGTGGGTGGTGTGGTGCGATGACTGAGCTGACGATTGCGGTGGGGGATCTGGTGCGTTTTTGTCACCGCAGCGGCGATATTGATCAACGCTTCAAGGCCGCCCCTACGGGCGCGCAGGGTGTAGCCGGACACCAACGGGTGTATTCACGCCGCCCGCCAAGCTATCTCAGTGAGTACACGCTTGAGTATCAGCACTGCGAACCCCGGCTGCAATTCACCCTGCGTGGACGCGCGGACGGCTACGACCCCGAACAGGGCATCGTGGAGGAAATCAAAACCTGTCGCACCGCCCCTGACACGATACCAGAGCCGGTCGCGCAAATGCATATGGCACAGGGCCGGTTATATGCCGCCATCATCGCCGCGCAGGGGCGCATGGCCGGGCTGGAGGTTCGTGTCACCTGGTTCAATATCGACAGTGAAGAAGAGTTCAGCCGCAGCACGCAGTTTTCGCGCGCTGAACTCGCAGACTTTCTGGCCGACACCCTGACAAAGTTTGCACACTGGCTGCACACCCTGGCGCACGCGCGGTATCAGCGCGACGCCAGTATTGTCGCGCTGGCGTTTCCTTACGGGGGATTTCGCAGCGGGCAACGCGAGATCGCCGAACTCGCGTATAAGTGCGTGCACCAGGGCGGGCAGTTGCTGCTGGAGGCGCCCACCGGCATCGGCAAGACCGCAGCGTTCCTGTATCCCGCACTGAAAGCCCTCGCCACAGGCAAACACGACAAAATAGCATTTCTGACGTCCAAATCCGTGGGTCGGCGCGCTGCGCAGACGGTACTGGCAGACTTTGCCGAATCCGGCTACCACGGCACCGCGCTCAGCCTCACCGCCAAAGACAAGATCTGCTTCTCACCGGGCCGCGCCTGTCACGGCGACGACTGCCCGTTCGCTCGCAACTACTACGACAAGCTCCCCGAGGCGCTATACGCCGCGCTTGAACAGGGCGCATTGCGCCGCGAGGACGTCGAGTCGATCGCGCGACGGTTTGAGGTCTGCCCCTATGAACTGGGCCTGGATCTGCTGCCCTGGGTGGACATCGTGATTGCCGACCTGCACTACGTGTACAGCCTGACGGCTACCGTGGGCAACCAACAAGAAGCTGACGGCAAACGCTGGACGGTGTTGCTGGACGAAGCCCACAACCTGCCGGGCAGAGCGCGCGGCATGTACAGTGCCGAGCTCGCCAAGGCCGATGTGCTGCAGGCCAGAAATCACGTCAGTGGTGACCTGGCTAAATGCCTGACACGGGTGAACAAGCAGTTTCTCGCACTGCTGAAATACCCTTGGCATGAGCCAGAATTCCACACCTGCGACAGCCCACCCCAGACACTTCTGCAGGCACTCCTTTTGTTTACCCGCGCCGTATCTGAAATTTTAGCCCAGGACCCCTCGTTCCTGCAGCGACACCGCGAACTCAAAAAGTTCCACTTTGACACGCTGCAGTTCCTGCGGGTGGCAGAGCTCTGGGGCGACGACTTTCGTTTTCAACTGCATCGCACAGCAGGTCAGCAGAGTCTGCGCATTGCGCTGAACTGTCTGGATCCCGCGCGTCTGCTGTCATCGCGGCACGAGCGTGCGCACGCAGTAATCGCCTTTTCAGCGACACTTTCACCGCTACCCTGGTCGCGCGCCTCATTGGGATTGGGCGAGCACGCGGTTTGTTCCCGCACCACCTCTCCTTTTGACAAGACGCAACTGCGAGTATCGCTGGCAACCAGTATCGACACCCGCTACCACCAGCGCGCCAACACGCTGCCGGCCCTGATCCAGTTGCTGCACCGCTGGCTGGACGAAACACCGGGTAATTGTATTGTATATTTCCCTTCCTACCAGTATTTACAGGATGCTCTGACACTGCTGCAGTCCACCGGGTCCGGGCTCCAGTCGCGCAGCCTCTGGGTACAAACACAACAACAAAGTGAGCAGGAGCGGGAACAACTGCTGCAATTGCTGGAGCAGCGCACAGATGTAGTCGCGTTCTGTATTCTGGGCGGCGTATTCGGCGAAGGTATCGACCTGCCGGGGAAACTGCTGTCCAGTGTAGTCGTTGTCGGAATCGGGATGCCGCAGGTCAACCGCGATACTCGCCAGCTGCAAGCGTGGTACCAGCAGCACTATGCCGCCGGCTTTGAGTATGCCTTTCTCTATCCGGGCATGCAGAAAGTCGACCAGGCGCTGGGCAGAGTGGTACGGCGTATTGATGACACAGGCCGGGCGCTGCTTATTGATCCGCGCTACCGCCAAAGACAGTATCGAGCGCTACTACCCACCTGGTGGGAATACCAGCTGTGGCCGCACGAATAGCGCGATGTGCAGTGTGCGCTGTCAGCTAAGGTCAATTAGTTTGGACTTTCTCTCCCTTGTTTAACACGTCTGATCGCTTAAATTAGTCGCTTGTCCTCAGTGCCAGCTGGAATCCAGATTTAGGGGCAGCAGATGACATGCTATACCGTCAGCGACAGCTATTGTTTCCGCCGGATGCCCGCTGTGCTAGAGTTCGCGGCTATCTGGGATACTGGCACGCGAGCCGGGTCGCATTTATAGTAGTACAGCCCTGTCGGGGCGCTGTGCTCGCAACACCGGTGATCAATCATCGATAGCTCGAATAAATACAGGTACGGGGGTAAACACCACATGCGCATCGTCATTCCGAAAGAGACCCATCCGGGGGAAAACCGGATACCGATCACGCCCGCTCACGCCAAGAAACTGTGCGCCATGGGCGCTGATCTCGTGGTGGAGTCGGGTATGGGTGCTGGCGCCGGATTCACGGACGTAGAGTACGTCGACGCCGGTGCCACTATTTCCCATGATCGTGCAGAGTTATTCAGCACCGCTGATCTCCTGCTGCGCTTGCGCAAGCCGCAGCTCGAGGAAATAAGCCAGATGAAGCGCGGCGCCATTCATATCAGTTACCTGGATCCGTTCAGCGAACACGCCCTGGTCAACGCCTTCAAGGACGCCGGGATCACTTCCATCAGTATGGAGATGATCCCGCGTACCACCCGCAGCCAGAAAATGGATGCGCTCAGCTCTCAAGCCAGCCTGGCGGGCTATGTCATGGTTATACAGGCCGCGACGTATCTGCCGCGCATTTTCCCTATGATGATGACGCCGGCAGGGACACTGAAGCCCGCCAATGTGTTCGTTATCGGTGCTGGCGTCGCGGGACTACAGGCTATTGCGACCGCCAAGCGCATGGGCGCCAAGGTCACCGCCTTTGACACGCGACCGATAGTTGCAGAACAGGTGCGCTCCGTAGGCGGCAAATTCCTGGAGATTGATCTGGGGGAAACCGGCGAGACTGCCGGTGGCTATGCCAAGGAACTGACGCCGGAACAGGTGCAGAAACAGCGCGAAGCACAAAAAGAAGTGATCGCCAAATCCGACGTTGTCATCACCACTGCCCAGGTATTTGGCCGCAAGCCACCGGTACTGGTCACTCGGGACATGATTGAGGGTATGGCTACGGGCTCCGTGATCGTCGATATGGCAGCGGAAACCGGCGGTAATGTAGAGGGCTCGGTGCCCAATGAAGTGGTTGTGATCGACGGCGTCACTGTTATCGGCAAAGGCAACCTCGCCGGAGAAGTGGCGCGCGATGCCAGCCAGATGTACTCCGCCAACCTGTTCAACCTTGTGGAAGACAGCTGGAGCAAGGATGACAAAACATTCGTGGTCGATTTCGAGCACGATATCCTGCCCGGCTGCATCATCACTCATGGCGGTGAAGTGACCAATACTACGATTAAAAATATTCTGGAAGGGGGTGCATAACATGGTAGCTGCAGAAGTTTTCCTCACGTTCATCCTGCTGTTGTCCATCTTTCTGGGCTTCGAACTTATCACCAAGGTGCCATCCACCTTGCACACGCCGCTCATGTCGGGTGCCAATGCAATCTCTGGCATTACCGTGGTGGGTGCCATCGGCCTGGCCGGTACCGGCAACCATGATCTGTCCAACTGGCTTGGCGCTGCGGCGGTTGCGCTGGCGACGATCAATGTGGTGGGTGGTTATCTGGTTACTGATCGCATGCTTGCCATGTTCAAGAAGAAGGAGGGCTGATCGCCATGGAATTGCTGATCGAGTTTGGCTACGTTATTGCAGCCGCATTATTCATTTTTGGACTCAAGCAGTTGAGTTCTCCGGCAACCGCCCGTCGCGGCAACAAGATCTCCTCGCTGGGCATGCTGGTCGCCATAGTGGCGGCCCTACTGGACCAAGGCATCGTTGACTACCAGTGGATAGTGATCGGCATTTTGGTCGGTGCCGTTATCGGCGGCGCAGCAGCCCGTATAGTGCAAATGACGGCCATGCCGGAAATGGTCGCACTATTTAACGGTTTCGGCGGCATGGCCAGCCTGTTGGTAGGCTGGGCGGCATTGAGCGGAGATGCTGCCACCTTTACGCTGGTGACCATCATACTGTCCATCCTGATTGGCGGCGTGACCTTCACCGGCTCCATGATCGCCTACGGCAAGCTGTCTGAACGAATAGGCAGCGGCGCCGTATTGTTCAGTGGCCAACAGGTGGTCAACAGCCTGATTGTGCTGGGTATTCTGAGCAGCTCCATCATGTTCTGTATCGAGCCGGCCAACCATTTATGGCTCTACCTGGTGATCGCGCTGTCGCTGGTATTTGGCGTAATGGCCGTTATCCCCATCGGCGGAGCTGATATGCCAGTGGTGATCTCACTGCTCAATTCCTATTCCGGCCTCGCAGCCTGCGCCGCCGGTTTTGCGGTCAACAACAATATCCTGATCGTAGCGGGTGCCCTGGTCGGCGCCTCCGGCATCATCCTCACGCGGATTATGTGTAAGGCGATGAACCGGTCGCTGTCCAACGTATTGTTCTCCGGCTTCGGCAGCGGCAAGGTTGAAACCACTGCGGTGGAGGGCGAAATCAAGCCCATCTCCTTAGAAGACGCCTACTACATCCTGGAAGCGGCCAGCACTGTGGCCATCATCCCCGGTTACGGCATGGCCGTCGCCCAGGCCCAACACGTGGTCAAAGAGTTGTCTGCGCTGCTGGAAAAAAACGGCGCGGAAGTGAGCTTCGGCATTCACCCGGTGGCCGGCCGTATGCCCGGACACATGAACGTGCTGCTGGCGGAAGCCGATGTGCCGTATGACCAGCTGCTGGAGATGGACGAAATCAACCCGCGCATGGAAAATATGGATGTCGCCATCGTCATCGGCGCCAACGACGTGGTAAATCCCGCCGCGCGGGAGAACGAGGGTTCACCAATCTACGGTATGCCGGTGATCAACGTCGATCAGGCGCGCACCGTATTCGTACTCAAGCGCTCCATGGCTTCCGGTTTCGCCGGTATCGAGAACCCCCTGTTTTACAAGGACAACACGCGTATGTTGTTCGGTGATGCGAAGGAATCGATTGGCGGATTGGTCAGGGAATTCTCCTAGGTATCGCAATGTAATAACCAAAAGCCGGCCATCGCGCCGGCTTTTTTTGGCCTGAATTTGAACGATACGTGCTTAAACTCACGAGGGGTTGGGTTGGGTGGTTTGGCGCAGCGAAGAGTCGCTCTGTTTTCGGGATCTAGGCTCTGGGCGGGAACGGAGTGAGTAGAACAGTCAGCAGCGCTGCCAATCAAATGCCAGCACATCCTGTATACGGGACGCACCGGTGGCGAGCATGAGCAGTCGATCCATGCCCAGGGCGACGCCGCTGCAAGCTGGTAGGCCGTGTGCCAGTGCGGCCAGCAAATATTCATCCACGGGTCGCTCACTCTGTCCGCACTCGCGACGCAATGCATTGTCGCGGGCAAAACGCTGGCGCTGTTCCACGGCGTCGGTGAGCTCGCAGTAGCCATTGGCCAGTTCCACGCTGTCTACATACAGCTCAAAACGCTGCCCCACACTGATATCGCCTGCGCGTACCACCTGTGCCAGCGCGGCTTGTGAGACCGGATAATCGTAGACAAAACAAAGGGTTCCGTTCCCGAGCTGAGGCTCCAGCACGTGGCTCATCAGCAAATCGAGCCACAGGTCCCGATCGCCGGACAAGCTGCCAGGGTCGACATGGTGACGCGCAACCGCTTCCAACTCGGCGCGGGGTGCGGTAAATGGATCGATCGCCAAACGCTCTAGAAAGAGCTGGCGATAGCTGTACTTCGTAACGGGTCGCGCGCCCAGACAGCTGCTCACCAATTCCGCGACTTCCGCCATCAACTGGTGGTGATCAAAACCGGGACGATACCATTCCAACAAGCTGAATTCCGGATTGTGACGGGAACCGAGCTCACCGTCACGGAACGCCTTGGTAATTTGAAAGATCGGTTCGCCAAAGGCCGCCAGCAGGCGCTTCATGGCATATTCAGGCGATGTCTGCAGAAACCGTGACGGCACCAGGGTGTCAGCGCAAGTCGCAGTGAAAGGCTCAATGGACGGATCGGTAATACCGCTGCTACACAACAGCGGCGTTTCCACTTCAAGGATATGCCGTTCATTAAAAAACCGGCGCAAGCTGGCGAGTAGCCCAGCCCGCCGGCGGATTGCTGTGAGATCGGCTACTGGCCGCCAATCCACTCCGGGTTGTCTCGCAGCTACACTCAGGACTTGCTGGCGCGGTTCTGGTATTCGCCGGTGCGCGTGTCCACCCGCACAACTTCACCGGTGCTGATAAACAGCGGCACCTTGACCACCACACCCGTGCTCAATTTGGCCGGTTTGGTGCCACCTGTAGCCGTGTCACCCTTGAGTCCCGGGTCAGTTTCTACAATCTCCAGCTCCACAAAATTGGGTGGCGCGATGGATAACGGTGAACCGTTGTACAGGGTGACATCACAAGTTTCATTTTCCTTGAGCCATAAATAGCTGTCACCGACAGCGGCGGCGTCTGCCTGATGTTGCTCAAAGGTCTCGGCTTCCATGAAATACCAGAACTCACCGTCGGTATACAGATACTCCATGACGCGATCCATTACATCCGCCCCTTCGAGGGTCTCGCCGGACTTGAACGTGCGCTCCCACTGCCGCCCGGTCTTCAGATTGCGCAGCTTGACCCGGTTGAAAGCCTGGCCTTTGCCGGGCTTTACAAACTCGTTATCAAGGATGCTACAGGGGTCGCCATCCAGCATGACCTTCATGCCAGAGCGAAATTCGTTGGTAGAGTAATTCGCCATGATGCTCTCATCGGGTTGAAGTAAAAACGGTACCTATAATACCGCACGTCGTGTGCTAATGGCAGATGCTGACATCCCAGTGGCGAGAGGCGCATCACTTAGGTATTCTAGAGCGCTGATTTCCAGAACAGAATAACCACTCGGGCTTGCAGCTATGGAAGACCATACAAGAATCAAATTAAAGCTTCCGCGACAGGACTTCGTTGGCGAACCCCTGTTCGAGGCAAACGCAGAAGCCGCCGCCCACTGGTTGCAGAGCCTGCCTATAACCAATACCAACTCCCTGGTGCAAGCACTCTCACAGGCTATGGCTGATCTCAACCGCATGCGACTGGCGCCTGAGACGCGGTTTAGTATCATGGCCTCACTAATGCCCAATCTGCAGATTGCCGTGCTGAACCTGTCCAAGCGATTTCTCAACCAGCTCCTGATTATGCCTGAGGAACCACAGCGAATGGCACAGTTGAGCGACCAACTGCTAAGCATGGCCACTACCGGCTATACTATCGTCGCGATTGAGACGATCCAGCAGCGCGATGCCGTCCGCAACACCAATGCTGCACGCCTGACCTGCGAAGCCCTGCAGCGAGCCCTGCTGTTCACCGGGCGTAGAATTCTACAAAACTTTCAAATACACCGGCCCATGGATGCTCTCGGCTGGCAAACCCTACATCAGCTCTACGCACTGGCAGATGGTCAGCGGTTAGTCGATCTCCCGGTACCCGAGCCGATGTCCGGTGGCAATACCATCAAGGCAACATATTTGCAGGCCGTATTGATCGGCTGTTGTAAAGCCAACCAGTTGCGCCACACCGACCTGTCTACTCTTTATCGCGTCTTTCAGCAGTGGGGTGAGCGGGTAAACTGTGACAGTCAAGCGACCGGCAACGACCTGTTCGTAGTCGACCTCAACAGCGACCAGGCCCCTTCGTATGCTGCACTGCATCGGGGGGAGCCACGGTACGCTTGTCGGTATATCGACACCACATCACTGGTCGAGTACCTGACTGCGCTCAAGGAGGAGGCGGGCGGTGCCGCCATAAGCTTCGATAAAAACACCAGTGTGCCGGTCAGTTTGATGGAGCACATGATAAGTTCCCTCGGCAGCATGAGCCTGCGCAATTTCAAACGGTCACCCGCCGACAACGCGCTACGAATCTGTGTAGGCCTCAATAGCACCCATTTCCACGTCGCCGGTGAGCGTTTGTTCGAGGATTTGGTTTGTAACGCCGGCGAGCATGAGGGAACACACGGTCAAACTGCAGACAACCCGTTCCTGAACCCTCTCAGCCAAGCCGATGTCTGGCAGAGAGCGAACCCTCGCGACTACAGTGGCGAACTAAAGCTGGTCCCGAATCTGCTCGTCGACCTGGACTCCACCACCAAATCCAGGCTCTTTCAGGAAAATGCGTCCGACCTGCCTGTGGCTGAACGTTACCCCATCTTCAAGGCCAGTTTGGCGGATGCGAGCCCCGGCGGTTATTGCCTGGAATGGACAGCAGAATTGCCCGGTGATATCAAAGCTGGCGACATCGTCGGTCTGAAAGAAGAGGATCATACCCAGTGGGTGATCGCTGTCATCCGCTGGATCAGTCGGCTCAGCAATGCCAGAACTTTGATCGGGCTTGAACTGCTGAGCCCGCGGGCCATTGCCTATGGTGCCAGTATCCATCAAAAGGGCGAGGACAAGGCACCACCACTGCGGGTGTTACTACTGCCCGAGATCAAACTCGTGGGCCAACCGCAGACCCTGATTACTCCCCGCACCGGTTTTAAGGAGCGAAAAAAGATCACGCTCGGTAACAGCTCAGAGGCATGGTCCATACAACTGCTGCGCCACATTGCGTCGACCGGGAGTTTTTCACAGTTCGAGTTCTGCCAGATAAAAGAGCTCGGCGATGTATTGTCAGATACCGGGCAGGGACAGGCTGGCGGAGAATTTGATTCGCTCTGGAGTAATATCTAGCCTGTTGCAGATCCAGACGTTCGAGACTCTGAGCGCGGCCTACCCTAGGTTTGCCGCTGGTACCTGTCAGAGAACCCCAACAAATACAGGATGGCATCCAATCCCAGCGTCGATATCGATTGCTCCGCGGATTTTTGCACCAATGGTTTCGCCCGGAACGCAATTCCCAGCCCGGCAATACTCAACATCGGCAGATCGTTGGCACCGTCACCGACGGCAATGACCTGCTGCAAATCTATACCCTGCTCATCAGCCAATTGCCGCAGCAACTCTGCCTTGCGTGCGCCGTCTACAATCGTTCCGCTGATCTTACCAGTGACTAGCCCATCGGCTATATCCAGTTCATTGGCATACACATAATCGATACCTAAACGGGCCTGCAAAGATCGAGCAAAATAGGTAAACCCACCAGACAGAATGGCCGTTTTGTAGCCCAGAGTGCGCAGGGTAGAAATCAAATGCTCCGCACCCTCAGTGATTTTCAGTTGCTTTGCGACGCGCTCCAGCGCGCCCTCATCCAGACCTTTCAACAAGGCGACCCGGGTGCGAAAGCTCTCGCTGAAATCGATTTCTCCACGCATCGCTCGCTCGGTGATTACGCTGACCTGCTCACCGACACCCGCCAGCTTGGCCAACTCATCGATGACCTCCGCCTCAATCAGGGTGGAGTCCATATCGAATACAACGAGTCGCCTGTTACGGCGGTACATGTTGTCCTGCTGGAACGCCAGATCCATTTCCATGCCACCGGCCACCTCCAGTAACTCCTGACGAAAGGCTGCGGGATCGCGCAGCGTACCGCGCGCCGAAAACTCCAGACAAGCCTTGCTGAGTGCAGGCAACTCGCCCAACGGAATACGCCCCGACAATCGATTGATACCGTCTATATTGAGCTCGTGTTGGGAAATGACGCGCGTTACCCTGGCGAGCTGATCCGAGGTTATCTTGCGCGACAGCAAGGTGATAATATAGCGCGGTCGACCCTGTGCCTCGACCCACTGGCTATAGCTCTCGGGAGAAACGACGCTGGTTACTACCCGCAGATCGCGGTGCAGTGCGAATGTCCGCACTGCACCCGCAACAGCCTCGCTGTCGCAACCCTCGGGTAACTCGACCAACAAACCCAGAGAGAGCGCTGCGTGTATCACAGCCTGCCCAATGTCTAGGATGTTCACGGACTGTTCCGTAAGGATCGCTGTCAATCCTGCGGTCACCCCTGCCTGGTCTTCACCAGAAATGGTGATAAGCAATATCTGATTCACACTGCGGGTTCCACTTAAGCTTTCGGGGCGCCATTCTACCCGTTCGTTGCAAGCCCTGAAAAGCACGGCTTTGCACCGCCATTTTGAGTTATTCGCCGGCGAACGTTAACAAAGGGGGTATTCGCTACCAAGTCTGGTTTATACTAATGCCATTCGCAACCCAGTAAGCCAATCATCTCGTGTGAGTAACCGCTTCAATCAAACTAGCCTCGGCCAACAACTGGCAATCCTCACTGCGGGACTGTGTCTGCTGGTAAGTCTTGCACTGGTCATATTGGGCGCAATTTCCACCCGCCACATGCAAATGCTGCTGCAGGAGGAGTATGGGACTTCGCTGGCCAGACTGGCGGCAGCACGCATCAGCACGGCAATGGAACGGGGCGACTTACTCAGCGTCTCGGCAACACTGCAGCGCCTGCGCGAAACGTCCACGGCTCAGGCCATCGCCCTCATCGACGTCGATGGCAAGACGCTGGGACAAGCGGGCGAAGCTCGCGGGCAAAACCTCTACCAGTACAGTGCACCGGTACATATCGAAGCCAATATTGCCGGAAAGATCCTGATTACCATCAACGCGGACAACGCGCAGGCGGCACAATCGCAGTTTGTATTGAGCATGCTGGGGCTGTCGATACTGCTTAGCCTGGCGATCTACGCGGGCAGCCGTCTCTTTGGACAGCGCCTGGGAGGCAATCTGGCCAGTATGGCCAGGAAAATCGCGCTGGAGGAAGATAATCCGGGGCACCAACCTGCCAATGAGTTGCTCCAGCTGTCCCGACAAATCGACGCCCTACCTATGGACCTGCTGCGCACCCGCAGTGAACCCGGGCCGCAGGACGAAAACTACCGCACCACAGCCGTAGTGTATTTGCACCTTTCCAGCTTGGTGAACTACGTGGACACACTCGACGAGCGCTCACTGCAACGCTATACCGCACGCCTTCACCAGGTGGTTTACGCCGCGGCTGGATTTTACGCTGGTGATTTACAGGTTGCGCGCCAATTTGGCCTGGCCATCTATTTCAGCGGCCACAACAGTGCAGGTAGCGCCGCATTCCGCGCGGCTTGCTGTGCCTGGCTGGTACGTGCAGTGAGTCAGGAACTGGAAAAGCAGATGTCTCTTTCTCTCACCATTGCGATGGCTATTTCGCAGAGCGAACTGGGCGTGGGCAGTGGCGCAGACATTTATCCGGGGCTCTACACCCAGCACACACTGGATGAGTTGCAGGCAGTGTGCGCCAGCAAGCCTCCCAATATACTGCTATCACCCGCCGCCTGCGAGGACCTTGACGTGGCGGGGCGCTTGCAACATCGACCGACAGAAGTGATGGATTATGCGGTGATCGAAGAGTTTGCCGGCCCCTATCAGGATTTACTGGAGCGGCAGTTGCGCCTCATACTCAAGCGCTTGACGGATACTGCCAGGCGCTGAGCCTCAGCGGGGCTCAGCTCTGGTTAAGTCTCTATCAGAATACGATCAACTTTCTGAAAACCGCGCGGGAGTTTATTACCGCGCCGGCCGCGCTCCCCCCGGTAGTGCTCGAGATCCTTCAATTTGAAATTCTGATGTCGCTTGCCCGAGTAAATCACCAGCGTATCGCGGGCGGTAAACACCTGAACCCCTACCACAAACTCCTCTCGCGCCTGCACTCTGGCCGAGGGAATATTGATAATTTTATTGCCTTTACCACGCGTCATCTGCGGCAGATCCACCAGCGGAAATATCAGTAGACGCCCCTCGCTGGAGACCGCGGCAACCAGCGTATCCGCCACCGACTCAATGGCGGTGGGCTGCATCACCTGCCCACCCTTGGGAAGGCTGATCACCGCCTTACCCGCGCGATTTTTAGACTGTAAATCACCCAGCTTGGCGACGAAGCCATAACCGGCATCGCTGGCCAGCAAATAGAGCGCATCGTCTACGCCCATCATCAAACCACCAAATGTGGCTCCGGAGGGCGGGTTGATACGCCCGGTAACCGGCTCACCCTGGCCGCGCGCTGACGGTAGGTTGTGAGACGGCAAGCTGTAGGCACGACCCGTTGAATCAAGTATCACGACCGGCTGATTGCTGCGCCCGAAGGCGCACATCTTATAGCTGTCGCCGGATTTGTAACTGAGGCTGGTCGGGTCAATATCGTGTCCTTTTGCCGATCTGATCCAGCCCTTCTCCGACATTACCACCGTGATTGGGTCCGCGCTCACCAACTCCAGCTCACTGAAGGCCTTGGCCTCAGGGCCTTCAACCAGCGGCGAACGGCGCTTATCACCAAATTTCTCGGCTACCGCCAGCAGTTCTTTTTTAATCAGGGCCTTCAGCCGGGTTTCGCTGCCCAGTACTTTTTGCAACTGATCGCGCTCCTGTTGCAATTCATCCTGCTCACCGCGAATACTCACCTCCTCAAGCTTTGCCAGATTGCGCAACTTCAGGTCGAGGATGGCTTCAGCCTGAATATCGGAAATACCGAACCGCGCCATAAGCGCTGGCTTGGGTTTGTCCTCAGTGCGGATGATATGGATAACTTCGTCGATGTTCAGGAAAGCAACCAGATACCCGTCGAGAATGTGCAGTCGTTTCAACACACGATCCAGGCGGTGCTCCAGACGACGCCGAACAGTATCGGTGCGGAATATCAGCCACTCTTTGAGCAAACGATTCAGGCCTTTCACGCCTGGGCGACCGTCGATGCCGATCATGTTGAGATTGACCCGGTAGCTGCGCTCCAGATCTGTGCTGGCGAACAAATGGCTCATCAGGGCGTCCAGATCGACCCGGTTGGAGCGCGGTATGATGACCAGCCGCGTGGGGTTCTCGTGGTCAGACTCATCGCGTAGATCCGACACCATAGGCAGTTTTTTAGTCTGCATCTGATGCGCAATCTGCTCCAACACCTTGGAGCCGGACACCTGATAGGGCAGTGCGTTGATCACGATATCGCCACCGTCCCGCTCCCACACGGCGCGCATGCGCAGACCACCGCGCCCGGTTTTATAAAGCGCCAGAATATCTTCACGCGGCGTTATGATTTGCGCATTGGTGGGAAAGTCCGGGGCCAGCACATGCTCGCACAGCTCCTCTACGGTGGATTTGGGCGACTCCAACAAGCGAATCGTCGCCGCCACGACTTCACGCAGGTTGTGCGGCGGAATATCGGTGGCCATACCCACAGCAATCCCGGTCGTGCCATTGAGCAATACGTTGGGCACCTGCGCGGGCAACACCACTGGCTCATCCATCGTGCTGTCAAAATTCGGCGTCCAATCCACTGTGCCCTGGCCGAGCTCACTAAGTAGAACGTCGGCATACGCGGTCAGGCGAGATTCAGTGTAACGCATGGCCGCGAAAGATTTGGGGTCATCCGGGGCACCCCAGTTGCCCTGCCCGTCGACCAGTGGATAGCGATAACTGAAATCCTGCGCCATCAACACCATGGCCTCATAGGCCGCGCTGTCACCGTGGGGATGGAATTTGCCGATGACGTCACCAACAGTACGCGCAGACTTCTTGAACTTGGCCGTAGATTTTAGACCCAGCTCGCTCATCGCGTAGATAATCCGCCGCTGCACCGGCTTCAAGCCGTCGCCGACGTGCGGCAGCGCGCGATCGAGAATGACGTACATGGAATAATCCAGGTAGGCCTTCTCAGCATACAACTTCATTGACACCTGCTCGGTGCCTTTGCTATCGATTTGTGGAATCTCAGTCATTTTTTCTCTAACTACTTGACGCTATTAATAATATCGTTCAACCGCGGCGATACTTGCTCACTACAATTATGAGAATGGTACACGGGGACCATTCTCACTATTTTCTGGCAAAAACGAAAGGGGATTAGCCGATGGCTGTCTAATCGCTGATAATCACGACAGGAGAACTAGCTGGCACTTAGTCAAGATGGCTTTTACCACGGAGATTTTCCTGCGAGCCAACCAATTGCTCATTGAGATTGACGATAGAATTCGCCATATCGATCAACAGACTGTGAATGGTAGCCGGATTGGTCTTGATCAGCTCCGTAAACTGTTCCTTGGGCACTTTCACAACGGAGCAAGTTGTTTTCGCTCTAACCGTCGCGCTGCGATCAGAGTGAGTCAGGGCGGCCATCGCGCCAAAAATCTCACCATCACCGATACGCCCGACATTGACATCATCCACCAGTACTTCCGCCACCCCCGAACTCATGTTGTACACATAGTCCGCTCTATCGCCCTGGCGAATGATAATCTCACCGGGCGCGTAGACTTCGAAGCCGGGCATCGTGGGCTTCTCTTCCTGCAGGTTGGCCGCAGTAATTCGCAGCATCAGGCCGGCGTAGGTCACCAGCAGGCGCGTCCACAACCTTATCGCAGCTGGCTCGTTAAAGACCCGCTGCATAAACTCAAGCGCCGGATAGCACCGCAACTGCGCTCCGGCATCGCTACCATAATACACAGCGATATGTGGATCCTGTCCACCGGCGATATCAGGCAGCAAAATATCACCCGCTTCCATCGTGTAAATAGTCTTGTCCTGATACCGGGCCGTGATAGAACCCTGCTCTACCACATAGAACTGACCACCGTCGAAACCACGGAAGTTTCCGGCCGGGGTAATATCCACATCGAGCGGCATCGCGGACATTTTCACCACGTCCAACAGTGCGCCAACCAGTTTTTCGTATTGCTGGCTCAGCGCTGAAATATCCTGCGCGTCAATATTTACCAACATCAGCAAAGCCCTGCTCTGTTAACGGTAGGGGTAGCGTCCGCACCCCCAAATACGGCTGATTCCAATTTGGAGTACGCGGCGCAAGGCTACCTGTCCCTACCCGAATTGGGACGCTATAGTAGCAACTAAACGGACGTCGGAGAACGTCGCACCCCATTTTTGTTAAGGTTCTGAGAGTAATATGACTGTGCAGTGGGCCACCCTAGCTTTTGCCGAACTGACCTCAGCCTGGCTGTACGCGGTCCTGCGTTTGCGCCAGCAGGTGTTTGTTGTTGAACAACATTGCGCCTATCTGGACAGCGATAATCTGGATCAGCGGTCGACACATATGCTCTGCACGAACGGCAGTGATTTGGTGGCCTACCAGCGGTGTCTGCCACCAGGCCTGAGCTACCCGGAGAGTTCAGTGGGCCGAATAGTCGTGAATCCGACCATGCGCGGCCAGCAGCTGGGCAGGGCATTGGTGCAGCGAGGCGTTGAACACAACCTGTCGCAGTGGCCCCAGCACGATATCTGCATCAGCGCTCAGGCACATCTACAGACGTTCTACACTTCGCTGGGATTTGTCGCCGAGGGCAGTGAGTACCTCGAAGATGACATACTGCATAATAAGATGCGTTATCCGGCACCCAGGTAGTGAGTTAGATCTCGAGTAAAAAAGTCACCGGTCCGTCATTGACCAGACTGACCTGCATATCTACGCCAAACTCGCCCGCCGCGACACGGGGGTGGCGGTGACGTAACTGCGATAGAAAATAGTCGTACAGTGCGACGGCCTCACCGGGCGGCATGGCCGAAGAAAAACTCGGCCTTAGGCCTTTGCGCGTATCCGCTGACAGCGTGAACTGTGATATCAGCAACACGCCGCCATCCACATCAGTCACACTGCCATTCATACGGCCTTCGCTGTCGGCGAACACTCGGTAGGCCAGCAGCTTATCCAGCATGCGATCGGCAGCCGGCTGGTCATCGGCCTTATCCAGACCGAGCAGCACTAGCAGGCCCTGCTCGATTTCCCCGATGCACTTTGCATTAACCGACACACTGGCCCGGCTGACACGTTGCAACAAAGCTTTCACAGCCCCGGCGTCCTGCCTCAGCCGCGAGCGGCTTTACGGCGCTCGTGTTCCTGCAGCAGCTTCTTGCGCAGGCGGACGCTGACCGGCGTAACTTCCACCAGCTCATCTTCCTCGATGAACTCCAGCGCCTGTTCCAAGGTGTGCCGTACCGGTGGCGTCAGCGTAAGTGCCTCGTCAGTGCCGGATGCACGCACGTTAGTCAGCTGCTTGCCCTTGATCGGATTGACCGCAAGGTCGTTGCCACGACTGTGCAGACCAATGATCTGCCCCTCGTAGACCTCAACGTTCGGATCCACAAATATGCGTCCGCGTTCCTGCAGATTGAACAGGGAGTAGCCGAGGGCCTTACCCTTGACCATAGACACCAGTACACCGTTGGCCCGGTGCGTGATTTCCGCATTTTTAACCGGTCCGTAGTGATCGAAAACGTGAGTGAGGATACCCGCACCCGACGTAAGCGTCATGAACAGCGAGCGAAATCCGATCAGGCCTCGGGCGGGAACAATAAACTCCAGACGCACCCGGCCCATGCCATCTGGCACCATGTTTTCCAGTTCCGCACGACGCAGTCCCAACTCTTCCATCACTGAACCCTGGTGCTTCTCCTCGCAATCGATCACCAATTGCTCGAAGGGCTCATGCATAACACCATCCACTTCCTTGCGGATAACTTCTGGACGGGAGACACCCAGCTCAAATCCCTCGCGACGCATGGATTCGATCAACACGGAGAGGTGCAACTCACCGCGACCAGAAACCTTAAACTTGTCTGGTGAATCACCGGGCTCCACGCGCAGAGCAACGTTGTGAATCAGCTCCCGCTCGAGCCTGTCCTTGATATTGCGCGAAGTAACATATTTACCTTCTTTGCCAGCAAAGGGTGAGTCGTTGACTTGGAATGTCATGCTGACAGTGGGCTCATCCACCGACAGTGGCGGCAATGCCTCCGGACAGGCCGGATCGCACAGCGTGTCGGAAATATTCAGCCCTTCGATGCCCGTGATACAGACAATATCACCCGCCTCGGCGGATTCGACATCAACCCGTTCCAGGCCACTGTGGCCCATCACCTGCAATACGCGGCCCTTGCGCGTACCACCATCGCCATCCACCACCACAACGGGTGTATTGGGGACCAATTTACCGCGCGTTATGCGTCCCACACCAATGACGCCGACATAACTGTTGTAATCAAGGGCGCTGATCTGCATTTGCAGGGGGCCGTCGGAATTCACCGCCGGCGCGGGTACTTTGTCGATGACCGTTTGCAATAAAGGCTGCATGTCCTCGGCCATTTGCTCGTGATCGAGCCCGGCGATACCCAAAATGGCGGACGTATAAATGATGGGGAAGTCCAGTTGTTCGTCGGTTGCGCCCAGTCGATCAAAAAGATCAAACACCTGATCCACGACCCAATCGGGTCTCGCGCCAGGGCGATCCACTTTATTGATCACTACGATCGGGTTCAGCCCTTGCTCGAACGCCTTGGAGGTCACAAACCGGGTCTGTGGCATAGGGCCATCTACGGCATCCACGAGCAGCAGTACTGAATCGACCATGGACAACACGCGCTCCACCTCGCCACCAAAATCGGCGTGACCCGGCGTATCAACAATATTAATACGATAGCCGTTCCACTCGATCGCGGTGTTCTTGGCCAGAATCGTAATGCCGCGCTCGCGCTCCTGGTCATTAGAATCCATGACGCGCTCGGCGCCATCGGAGCGTCTATCAAGGGTGCCCGATTGCTGTAAAAGGCAATCAACAAGCGTGGTTTTACCATGGTCTACGTGGGCAATAATTGCAATGTTGCGAAGATTGTCAATCAAGGGGATTACCTCTGGGCACTAGCGAGCCGTAAAAAAGGCGCGGATTATACCCTATCACCCCACCGCAGGTCGCAAGAGACTTGTGTGAAATGTGTACGGATATCGTAGAACGGATATCGAACCTCAGGCAGCGTAAGCCTTGACATCCAGCGCTTCATCCGCCATAGGGTGGCCCGCATGGACGCGGCTCATCAAGCCTTCACCACAAAAGAGCATAAACGTCTGGGCATACCGCGCTTCATTGCAAGGTAGCTGGGGCTAGGGGGAATCGAAACCACCCGACATCAGCGACAGCACCGGATCCAGGCTGCCAACGCGAATGTCGCACAATACCGCACGCAGATTGTCCTCCAGCTGGGGAACAAACTGCCGCCGAACCGGCTTACTCCTCATGACGATTTCAGAGAAATACTTGACAACGAATTGCATTGAGGCGATAAACTCTACGTCTGATCGGGGACAGTATTACACGTATTTCGCCCCGGCAATTGTGTAGACCTATCAAGCCATCCTGCTATTCTGGGAATTGCACCAAAATGTGACCTCCACGCTCAGTTATGGTGCACGGATAGCGAACGCGTTGTCATCACTTAGATTAATCCTCTTAATTTCAGAGAGTTACCTGAAGCACTTTTATGGCACAGCTTTTGCGACCATTTAGACTTTTGAAAGAATCTGCGCCGCTAGCGTTAGTTGGCGTCAGGAAACCAAACACGGGCCTGTGTAGTTGGCCCAATTACTGCCCTACGGAGACCACAAAATGTCAAAGAAAACCCTGAAGCTGATCAAAGAGAACGAAGCCCGCTGGGTAGACCTGCGCTTTACCGACACACGCGGCAAGGAACATCACGTCACAGTCCCTTCCAAGGAAGTGACGGAAGGTTTCTTCGACGGCGGCAAAATGTTTGACGGCTCGTCCATCTCCGGCTGGAAAGGCATCAACAATTCCGACATGGCGCTAGTTCCCGATGACTCCACATCGGTAATGGATCCGTTCGTGGACGATGCTACCGTGATTTTGCGCTGCACCGTAGCTGAGCCCGCTACCATGCAAGGCTACGACCGCGATCCACGCTCCATCGCGCTACGTGCAGAGGACTACCTGAAAGCTACCGGTATTGGTGACACCGCGTATTTCGGCCCGGAACCCGAATTCTTCGTATTCGATGACATCAAATGGCACATCGACATGAGCGGCTGCGGCGTCAAGATTCATTCGGACGAAGCGGCCTGGTCATCCAACCATACCTTTGAAGATGGCAACACCGGCCACCGACCCGGAGTTAAAGGCGGCTATTTCCCCGTGCCTCCCGTCGACTCGCTGCACGACATTCGCGCTGCCATGTGCACCGCTATGGAGCAAATGGGGCTGGATATCGAGGTACACCATCACGAGGTCGCCACAGCCGGCCAATGTGAGATTGGCGTGCGCTTCAGCACTCTGGTGAAAAAAGCGGACGAAGTACAGATCCTGAAGTACTGCGTGCACAATGTGGCGCATGCCTATGGCAAAACCGCCACATTCATGCCCAAGCCGATAGTGGGTGATAACGGCTCCGGTATGCACGTGCACATGTCCATCTCCAAAGACGGCGATAACCTGTTCTCGGGCGACGGCTACTCCGGCCTGTCCACAGAAGCCCTCTATTACATCGGCGGTATCATCAAGCACGCACGTGCTCTGAACGCCTTCACCAACTCTTCTACTAACTCTTACAAGCGCCTCGTACCGGGCTTCGAGGCACCTGTTATGCTGGCTTATTCAGCGGCCAACCGCTCTGCATCAATTCGTATTCCCTACGAAGCTAACCCTAAAGGCAAACGTATCGAGGTCCGCTTCCCCGATCCATCTGCCAACCCTTATCTGGCGTTCGCCGCCTTGCTGATGGCTGGCCTCGACGGTATCCAGAACAAGATCCACCCCGGCGATCCTGCCGACAAGGATTTGTACGACCTGCCCCCCGAAGAAGGCAAAGCGATTCCGACCGTTGCTTCCAGCCTGACCATGGCGCTGGAAGCACTGGACGCTGACCGTGAATTCCTGACTCGAGGCGGCGTGTTCTCTGACGATATGATTGACGCGTTCATTGAACTCAAAGCGGGTGAGGTTCAGAAGCTGGATATGACCACGCACCCTATCGAGTTTGCGATGTACTACTCCTGTTAAGCATTTAGCAGCCCTGAAAAAGCCCGCTGATGCGGGCTTTTTTTTGCGACAGACATCCGTAGTTCCAGACAATGAAGCTCTTTTCTCCACAAAAATTCTGGTAGGGTATGCCTATTCACGACCACATGAGAAAATATTCATGTCCAGACTTTTACTACTTGCACTAATACTGGTGTCCTTCAACGGTACGGCTGACTCTATCTACCGCACTACCGATGCAGAAGGCAATGTGGTGTTTACTGATGCCCCTAATATGACCTTCCAACCGGCGGAACAGGTAGAGATTCAGCGCACCAATACCGTTGAGTCGCCTCAAATCAACCCACTTCCCGACACCGAGACTGCGGGTGAGCCAGAGGCTCCACCGCCCTATACAGTCACCATCACCAACCCCGCAGACGAGACCTCCTTTCCGATGGGCCCGGGCAATTTTTCAGTCAGTGCGCGAGTCAGTCCCGAGCTGAAAAAATATGAAGGCTTACAACTATTCGTGGACGGTGTCGCGTGGGGTAATCCGCAGCGAGATACCATGTGGGACCTGATCAACGTGTTTCGCGGACAGCACGACCTCACCGTCGCCGTGGTCACTAACGCCGGGGGTACCCAGACTATCTCGGCACCTGTGCGCGTCTATGTACACCGGCCATCGACCAACTTCAAAAACCGCTAGCCGACAGTCTGGACAAGAACACGCCTATGGCGCACCATGATGGTGCGTGGAGTTCTGAGTCAGCTACTGCACTTGCACACTTGAGCTCTCCTGAAGTGTTCGCAACTCAGTAAGCAGCGCGTCCGCGGGCATTAATATTCGCGGATTGCACGAATTTTCGGCGTTTTGCTTTTTTCTCGCCCTCGATCAAATTCTGGCTCCATTATTGCTACTGCATCACGGGGGATCGAGTTTCGGGCGGTTTGTCGGCTGGCCCAAACGCTAGGTGCTCCCATTTATGAGGCAAGAATGAATCTGGAATCAAACTTACTGGACAGCATCAGTACTGGAATACTGGTGCTTGATAGCGATTTAAAAGTCATTGCACTCAACGCCGCCGGCCAGGCGCTACTGGAGACGTCTGAGGCGCGCTGCATCGGAATCCCTGCAGAGAAACTGCTACTTGATCCCGACGAGTGGCAGGAATTGCTGACACAGGTACTGCAAAGTGATAGTCCACACGCCAGTCGCAGCGTGACGCTAATGCTGCTTTCCGGACAGGAGATCCATGTCGATGTCATGATTACCCCCTTCGCGGAAGAGGGCAGCGATACCGGCCTGCTAGTAGAGCTACTGGCTATTGATCGGCTGCTGCGGATCAGCCGGGATGGCAACTTGCTGCACGCACAGGAAACCAGTCGGGCAGTGATCCGCGGATTGGCTCATGAAATCAAGAATCCGCTGGGCGGTGTGCGCGGCGCCGCCCAATTGCTGGCCAGGCAACTACCCAACGATGAACTGGCGGAGTACACCCGCATTATCATTCGCGAAGCCGACAGATTGCGCGATCTCGTGGACCGCCTGCTGGGCCCAAATCGCCAACTGGACATACAACCTCTGAATATTCATGAGGTACTGGAACATGTGCGCAACCTGATCGCTGCAGAGTCGGATAACCGTGTAACCCTTATCCGGGATTACGATCCCAGCCTGCCTGAATTTTCCTGTGATCGGGCCCAGCTTATTCAGGCAGTGCTGAATATCATGCGCAATGCCCTACAGGCTGCTGCCGACCCGGGGGAGTGCACTATTATCATACGATCGCGCGCCCAACGACAGCTCACAGTAGGCACCAAACTTCATCGTCTGGTATGTCGAGTGGACATCATAGACAACGGCCCCGGTATTCCCGAGGACCTGCAGCCTTCAGTTTTTGCACCTATGGTCACTGGTCGCGCCGATGGCACTGGACTAGGCCTGTCGATCGCCCAATCGATCATTCATCTTCACGGGGGCGCTCTGGAATGTGAGAGCTGCCCTGGCGAAACCCGCTTCACCTTTTATTTACCTTTGGAAAACTATCATGCGCAAGCAATCTAAAGTCTGGATCGTAGACGACGACACTTCGATTCGCTGGGTATTGGAGCGCGCCCTCACGCAGGCAGGGATAGACAACCAGAGTTTTGCTGACGCAGATCAACTGCTTCGACAAATCGTCAACAGCAAGCCCGATGTCATTATCAGCGACATTCGTATGCCCGGTACGGACGGGCTTGAACTGCTGACGCGTATCAAGGAACAGTATCCACACCTCCCCATTATCATCACCACCGCGCACTCAGATCTGGACAGTGCTGTAGCCGCCTACCAGAAGGGCGCGTTCGAGTACCTGCCCAAGCCCTTTGACCTGGACGAAGTGATAGCGGTTACAGAGCGCGCCTTGGCACACGCCCTGGAACAGAAGGGCTCCCTACCCGCACCAGAAGAAGTACCGCACTCCGAAATAATTGGTGAAGCGCCCGCCATGCAGGAAGTATTCCGGGCCATAGGACGGCTGGCCCACAGTAATATTACGGTACTGATAAACGGGGAGTCAGGTACCGGTAAGGAGTTGGTAGCTCACGCTTTGCATCGCCACAGTCCGCGCAGCGAAGCGCCGTTTATCGCCCTCAACATGGCCGCCATTCCCAAAGATTTGATGGAGTCAGAGTTATTCGGACACGAAAAAGGCGCCTTCACCGGCGCCAATAGTAAGCGCGAGGGCCGCTTCGAACAGGCCGATGGCGGCACGCTCTTTCTGGACGAGATCGGCGACATGCCCGCCGACACCCAGACCCGCCTGCTGCGGGTACTGGCCGACGGCGAATTCTACCGCGTTGGGGGTCACGTGCCGGTCAATGTCGACGTGCGTATCATCGCGGCTACCCACCAGAATCTGGAAGACCTGGTGCAGCGCGGCGATTTTCGCGAGGATTTGTTCCACCGCCTCAACGTGATTCGTATACATATTCCCAAACTCTCCGAGCGACGTGAGGATATACCCCGACTGATGAAATACTTTTTCCAGCAGGCGGCGAAAGAACTGGGCGGCGAAACAAAAATTCTGCTGCCGGAGGCCGAGGCCTTTCTAATTGGTCTTGAATGGCCAGGCAATGTACGACAGCTGGAAAATTGCTGTCGCTGGATCACGGTGATGGCATCAGGTCGCGAAGTACACCTCAGTGACTTGCCCCCCGAACTTGGTACGGGTTCATCCAAACCAGAGACCAGCGAAGAGTCGGAGTGGCCGGATTTGCTGTTTAACTGGGCCCGCAATGAACTGGTGCAAGGCAAGCAGCAAATTCTGCAGGAGGCTGTTCCCGCCTTTGAGAAGGTCATGATTCAAGTGGCGCTGCAGCACACTCAGGGCCGCAAAAGAGATGCCGCCGAATTGCTGGGCTGGGGGCGCAACACCCTCACCCGTAAAATCAAGGATCTGGAACTCTAGCGCCACGCAGCTGTGGTATTGTAGCGCATGCTTAAAATTGTTCTGTATGAGCCGGAGATTCCCCCCAACACCGGTAATATTATTCGCCTGTGCGCCAACACAGGCTGCTCGCTGCATCTCATAGAACCGCTGAGCTTCGATCTGGAAGACAAAAAAATGCGTCGCGCAGGTCTGGATTACCGGGAATTTGCCGACATTCAGCTGTATCCGGATCTGGCGAGCTTCAGTCTAAAAAATGGCAACCCTAGAATTTTCGCCGCCACCACCAAGGGCAGCACCCTGTATCACCAAGTACAGTACGCACCGGGCGACGCCATCCTGTTTGGACCCGAAACGCGTGGCCTGCCACAGCTCCTACTGGATCAACTCGGCGCCGCGGGCACCTTTCGTATTCCGATGAAAACCCGCAGTCGAAGCCTCAACCTGAGTAACGCAGCCGCCTTGGTCGTCTACGAGGGATTGCGACAGTTGGGCTTTCCTAATCTCGAATAGTGTTCATTCCCTTCTCTTGTAGAACATTAAAAATGGGCTTTAGCCCCTTTTAAGTAATCTCTGAGCACTATCAATGCGTGTCTGTCATACCACCGTTTGCGGTTTTCTGCGACTGCGCCAGCGCCTGCTGGTACACCGCTTCAAAGTTTACCGGCGACAACATGAGCGCGGGGAAAGCGCCTTTTACGCAGAGCGAGTCGATAGTTTCACGTGCGTAAGGGAATAGCACATTGGGCGCAACTGTTCCGAGCACACGTCGCAGATCATCGTCCCCAAGGCCCTTTATAAAAAAGGTGCCGGCCTGCTGCACTTCGATCAGGAATGCGGTCTCATCCTCGATTTTTGCCGTGATAGTTATCGACAACACAACCTCGAAATTACCCTCTCCATCGATAGGACTGCTTTTGGTGTTGAGGTCGACACTCACCTTTGGCTGCCACTGCTTTTTGAATACAGCCGGTGTGGAGGGGGATTCAAAGGACAAATCCTTGGTGTAGATACGCTGTACCGAAAACTGTTGTTGGTTCGCAGCTGCTTGTTCATCGGCCATTAAGCCATCCTCCATAGTGTTTAACGATTCAGGGTGAGGTGCCCGCTTGCACCAATAATTCATCCAGGCGGCCCTGGCGCTCCAGCGACATCAACTCATCACAGCCACCGATATGCTGCTCACCTATCCAGATTTGTGGCACGGTATTTTGCCCGCTGCGGGTGATCATCTCACCGCGCAACTGTGGATTGTTGTCGACCGCAATATCCTCGTACGCAACGCCTTTGTCATCCAGCAGGTTCCGCGCGCGAACGCAGTAAGGGCAGAACCGAGTGGTATATAAAGTGGCAGTGTTACTCATATCAGATCGCTTTTATCAGCCAACCGTAGGCAGTTGTAGGTTAGACCACTCCATCATGCCACCGGTCATCTTGTACACTTTGGTGTAGCTTTCAGCCTTGAGCTGCTTACCAGCCGCACTGGACTGTTGGCCCATCTTACATACCAGCACAATGGGTTTGTCTTTAAATTTTTCCAACTCGACAAGGCGCGCTGGCAACTTGGTCGAGGGAATATTGATTGCGTTGACGATGTGTCCTTTCTTGAACTCGGCAGCGTCGCGCAAATCTATAAAGACGCCGTCTTCGCTATTCACCACGTTTATCGCCTGTTGCGGCGAAAGTGACGGGCCGGATTTGCGGCCTTCGTGCAAGATCAACATCACAATGACCGCCAGAAGGGCGCCCACCGGCATCCATTGTTGCGACAGAAATTCAAGAAATAATGCCATGAGTTTGCTTGTTGGACCCTAGGACGAAGGGGCGTAAGTATACAGGGTCTGCCATAGTGCAACCAGTCCGGCATTGCGCGTATCGCGCACTAGAGCACAAACGTCGCAACAGCATCGCCAAGCGGACAGACGGACAATGCACTGTCCTGCCAGACAGGTTAAAATGAGCGGCTTTAATACACTGTAAATCTCCTGTCTGGTGGGAATTAAGCATGCGCGTAAGTACTAAGAAGCCCACTGTCCTGATTGTGCTGGATGGCTGGGGCTACCGTGAGGAAACAAAAGACAACGCCATCGCCAGTGCCGCTACACCCGTGTGGGATCGCCTCTGGGCCGAATCTCCGCACACGCTGATATCTGCCTCGGGTGTAGACGTCGGCCTACCGGGCGGACAGATGGGGAATTCCGAGGTTGGCCACATGAGCCTGGGGGCGGGCCGCGTGATCTACCAGAACATCACGCGTATCGACAAAGCCATCAGCGATGGCAGCTTTAACCACAATCCCGCGCTAACCAGTGGCATCGACAAAGCCATTGCGGCGGATGGCACGGTACACGTGTTCGGCCTGCTTTCCAGTGGCGGCGTGCACAGCCACGAGGAACAGATCTTCGCCGCCATTCGGCTGGCTGCGGCCCGCGGCGCCAAGCGCGTATATCTGCACGCGTTTCTCGACGGTCGCGATACACCACCACGCAGCGCTGCCTCCCCCCTGGAGAGAGCCGACGCGCTGTTCGCTGAGCTCGGGTGCGGCCGCACTGCCAGCATCTGCGGACGTTACTACGCGATGGACAGGGACAACCGCTGGGATCGCATTGAAATGGCCTACCGGATGCTCACCGAAGGTGCCACCGACTACCGCACTGACAGCACAGCAGAGGCCTTAAGTGACGCTTACGCCCGTGATGAAAACGACGAATTTGTGCTGCCCACAGTGATCTGTAACGAGCAGGAAAATCCCGCTGTCGTCGCCGATAATGACACCGTTCTTTTTATGAACTTCCGCTCAGACCGTTCGCGACAACTGACCCACACCTTCGTCGATGCCGATTTTGACCATTTTGAACGCAAGCTAGTCCCGCGTCTGGCCGACTTCGTGACGCTCACGGAATACGCAGCGGATTTGCCCACCAGCTGCGCTTTCGCACCCCCAAAACTGGATAACGTACTGGGCGATTACCTGTCCCGGCGCGATATGACCCAGTTGCGTATCGCCGAGACAGAAAAATACGCCCACGTAACCTTCTTTTTCAGCGGCGGCCGCGAGGCTCTGTTTCCCGGAGAGGAGCGACAACTCGTCTCTTCTCCCGACGTAGCAACCTATGATCTGCAACCTGAAATGAGCGCTCCCGAAGTGACAGACAAACTGGTGGCGGCCATCACATCGGGCAAGTACGACCTGATAGTATGCAACTACGCCAACGGCGATATGGTTGGCCACACCGGTGTTTTCGAGGCTGCAGTGAAAGCGGTGGAGGCACTGGATAAGAGCCTGGGCCGGGTGGAAGCAGCCCTGTTGCAGGTGGGCGGCCAGGCACTGGTCACTGCCGACCACGGCAACTGCGAGCAAATGCTCGACTATGCCTCCGGCCAGAAGCACACCCAGCACACCACCGAATTGGTACCGCTGATCTATATCGGTACGAAGCAGTTGGGGCTGCAACCAGCGGGCGGCGTGCTGGCCGATATTGCACCGACCCTGCTGGGTTTAATGGCGTTGCCACAGCCGGAACAAATGACCGGCCACAATCTGCTCACCCCCTCCGCTTGACCAGCGTAGACAAACACCTCTTGGTTATTTCTGATGCCTGAGACGCGCAGGCGACACTTGATTCTGGCGCTATTGTTTGCCGTCCTCCCATTGCTGGGTCTGGCGCAATCCGACGAGGAAAAAGCGCGGGAGCGGCTGCAAACGCTGGAAGAGGACATCAAGAACATTACCGAGGAAATATCTGCCGCCAGCAGCCGCCACGACGAAGTGCAACAGCAGTTGCGACAATCTGAAGTAGAACTGGGCACCCTGCAGCGCCAGATCAGCGAGAACCAACAAGCATTGGAAGATGGCGCGAAGGAGTTGGTTGTGCTGGAGGCGCAGCGCGGCGAACTCGAACAAGCGCGTGATAAACAGCAGGCGCGCATTGCGCAGGAATTAAAGACCGCCTGGCAGATGGGTCGCCAGGGAGAGATAAAAGTCATACTCAATCAGGAAAATCCCCATACTGTCGCGCGCTCACTGGGCTACTACCGATATTTCTTCCGCGCGCGCAATACTCTCCTCAGAAAATACCGCGCCACACTGCGGGAACTCGAGGAAGTACAACAGCGTATCGATACCACCCAGACTGAATTAGCGGACCGCGGCGACACACTGGAGCAACAGCAGACAGGCCTCACCGTCGCCCAGGCCAACCGCACGCTGGCGCTGGAAGAACTGAGCGCCAGCATTAGCACTGGTAGCGCCCAACTGAAACAGAAGAAACAGGATCGTAAGCAGTTGGAGGATTTGCTGCGCGCGATTGAGGAAGCCGTCGTCGATCTGCAAACACCAGACAATTACGCCACCTTCCAAAGCGCCAAGAGCCAAATGCCCTGGCCGGTTACTGGCACAGCCAGTAACCACTTCGGCCGCTCGCGCAATGAGGGCAAGATGCGTTGGCAGGGCATCACTATACCCGCCAAGGAGGGTACTGCCGTGCAAGCCATTCATCACGGCCGCGTGGTTTACGCCGACTGGTTGCGTGGCTCCGGCCTCCTCCTGATCATCGATCACGGTGACGGTTACATGAGCCTGTATGCCCATAATGAAAGTCTGCTGCGGGAAGTGGGCGAGTGGGTGACGGTCGGCACCCCCATCAGCACCGTAGGCAATACCGGCGGCGAAGAGCAGGCGGCCCTGTATTTTGAAATTCGCCACGATGGCAAGCCCACAAACCCCGCCAACTGGTGTTCAAACTGAGGCATTATCCCACTTAGGCGGCTTGGCGCTGAAGGGGAAGAATGAGGTAGACTGTGACCCTTCAGGTTACCGGCCCCCAGACTATACCCATGCGCCTTAATTCCACGTTCCGAAACCCGTTGGCGAGCATCGCCACTGCACTCGTACTGTCTGTATCTGCGCCACTGGCGGCAGTGGAGGAACAGGGCCAGCTGCCACTCGATGAACTGCGTACTTTCGCGGAAGTGTTCAATCAGATCAGGCAGGGCTATGTAGAGGAAATCGATGACAGTACGCTGCTGGAATACGCGATACAGGGCATGTTAATGGGCCTGGATCCACATTCAACTTACCTGACCGAGGACGCTTTCCAGAGTCTGCAAGACACTACCTCCGGGGAGTTCACCGGGTTGGGCCTTGAAGTTGGCATGGAGGACGGCTACGTCAAAATCATCTCGCCCATTGATGGCTCTCCCGCTTCAGAAGCCGGCCTGCGCAGCGGCGACATCATTCTCAAATTGGGTAACGTGCCAGTGAAAGGCCTGACCCTGAGCGAGGCAATCGATATCATGCGCGGCCCAAAAGGTAGCAAAATAGAACTCTCTATCGGCAGGCCCGGCGAGAGTCAACCGTTTGAAGTCACCCTGGTGCGCAATACCATCAAAGTCGCCAGTGTTCGCCAGAGCTGGCTCGCGCCCGGCTACGGTTATATTCGTGTGGCCCAGTTCCAGAGCAGCACCGGTGCAGATGTGCGCAAATCGCTAGAGAAGCTGATGTCCGAGGAGACACTCAAGGGCCTGATCCTGGATCTGCGCAACAACCCCGGCGGCATACTGCGCGCCAGTGTGGATGTGGCAGGCCTGTTTCTGAACGGTGGCAATGTAGTGTATACCGAAGGGAGAGTCGCTAACTCGGATATGTACTACGACGCCGACCCACTCGATGCCGCCGACGGTGCGCCGATTGTTGTATTGATCAATCAGGGTTCGGCCAGCGCGTCGGAAATAGTCGCTGGCGCGCTGCAGGATCACGGTCGCGCGGTGATTATGGGCACCCAGAGTTTCGGCAAGGGGTCAGTGCAAACAGTGCTGCCACTGTCTGACTCGCGAGCCATCAAGTTGACCACCGCGCTGTATTTCACACCCAATGGCCGGTCCATACAGGCCGAGGGAATAATGCCCGACATAGAGGTCGAACGCGCCACCGTGACGGCGTATCGCCCCTCGCGCCAGATTACCGAAGCCGATCTATCCGGCCATCTGGACAATGCCAATGGCACAGACAAGAAAACCAAAGCTACAGTCAGCCCGTTACTTGAAGACGACAATCAGTTGTATGAAGCCCTGGCATTACTAAAAGGCATCAATATTCTGGGCATGCGCGACAGGAAACCCGCACCCAAGACTTCGGGAGAATCCTGAGGAGGCCTAACGCCTTACCTCAATGCCGCGCTCAGCCATGTAAGCTTTGGCCTGAGGCACTGTGAACTCACCGAAGTGGAAAATACTGGCCGCCAGCACCGCATCCGCGCCGCCTAAAATAACGCCATCGACAAGATGATCCAGCGTGCCCACGCCACCTGAGGCAATCACTGGAATTTCTACCGCATCAGTTATGGCTCTGGTTACGCCCAGCTCAAACCCGTTGCGCGTGCCGTCCCTGTCCATACTGGTCAACAGGATTTCTCCCGCCCCCAGTTCAGCCATGCGCACCGCCCACGCCACCGCGTCTATACCGGTAGGCTTGCGGCCGCCGTGGGTGAATATTTCCCAGCGCGGCAGCCCGTCTAGATCGTCCACGCGCTTGGCGTCGATCGCGACCACAATGCACTGCGAGCCAAAGCGCAGTGCTGATTCGCGCACCAGTTCGGGGTTGTGGATAGCGGCGGTATTGATACTGACCTTGTCGGCGCCAGCGTTAAGCATGGTGCGAATATCCGCCACCGAGCGGATACCACCGCCTACCGTCAGTGGAATAAACACGTGCTCGGCAATCTGCTCTACCGTATATACCGTTGTTTCTCGGCCATCGGAACTGGCGGTGATGTCGAGAAAGCAGACCTCATCAGCGCCCTGTTCGTTGTAGCGCATCGCGATTTCAACCGGGTCACCGGCGTCGCGGATATTGACGAAGTTAACGCCCTTGACCACTCGGCCGTTATCCACGTCGAGGCAGGGAATAATCCGTTTGGCCAGGGCCATACTAAGCGGCCTCGTCACAGAGGCGCTGCGCCTCGGCCACATCCAGTGTGCCCTCATAGATCGCGCGGCCGGTAATCGCTCCACAAATGCCAGCGTTTGATACCGCGAGCAGGCCGCGGATGTCTTCCATATTGGTGATACCACCGGATGCGATCACCGGGATGCTAGAGGCCTGCGCCATCGCCACAGTTGCCTGTACATTCACGCCCTGCATCATGCCATCACGCGCGATGTCGGTGTAGACAATGGCCGACACGCCGTCGGATTCAAAGCGGCGGGCCAGATCGGTGGCGCGCACCTCGGAGACTTCGGCCCAACCGTCGGTGGCCACGAGTCCATCTCTGGCATCCAGACCGACTATTACCTTGCCCGGAAAAGCCGCACAGGCCCGGACCACAAATTCCGGCTCTTTAACCGCTTTGGTGCCGATAATTACGTAGCTCACACCGGCTTTGATGTAGTACTCAATCGTCTCAAGGTTGCGGATACCGCCGCCGATCTGAATTGGCAGATCCGGGTAGGCGGCGGCAATGGCGGTAACCACCTCACCATTCACCGGCTCGCCCGCAAACGCGCCATTGAGATCCACCAGATGCAGGCGTCGGCACCCGGCCTCGACCCAGCGCGCCGCCATCGCCACCGGGTCGTCGGAGAACACCGTGCTGTCGTCCATCATGCCCTGGCGCAATCGCACGCACTGTCCATCTTTCAGATCAATTGCGGGAATAATCAGCATTGGCCGTTCCACTCCAGAAAATTTTTCAACAAAGTGAGCCCGGCGTCAGCGCTTTTCTCCGGGTGAAACTGCACTGCGAACAGGTTGTCACGGGCCAGAGCGGCGTCGGCACTGACACCGTATTCGACACTGCCCGCCAACAGGCTGCGATCCTGCGCGTGCACGTAATAACTGTGCACGAAGTAAAAGCGGCTCATGTTGGGAATACCCGCCCACAGCGGGTGATCCTGATGCTGACACACCTCATTCCAGCCCATGTGTGGAACTTTCAGGCGCTGCCCTGTGGCGTCCGTTAGCGGGTTGCCAAAAAAGCGCACCTCGCCGGGAATGATACCCAGACAATCCACACCGTCGTTCTCTTCAGAGCGATTCATCAGCGCCTGTAAGCCGACACAAATCGCCAGTACCGGGACATGTTGTTCGTTGAGCGCCTGCGCCAGCAATTCATCACACTTCAGGCGGTGTATCTCGGCCAGACAGTCGCGAATCGCGCCTACGCCGGGAAACACCACGCGATCAGCCTGACGGATCAGATCTGCATCGTGTGTGACCACTACCTCATCGGCACCCACATGCTGCAGCGCGCTGGCCACGGAATGAAGATTGCCCATGCCGTAATCGATAACGGCGACCATACCACTCATAACCGGAATTCCTGTTACAGCACGCCTTTGGTGGACGGCGTAATACCTGCCATGCGCGGATCAGCAGATAGCGCCATACGCACAGCGCGCCCAAAGGCCTTGAACACTGTCTCGGCCTGATGGTGGCTATTGTTGCCGCGCAGATTGTCGACATGCAGGGTCACCAGTGCGTGGTTGACGAAGCCTTGAAAAAATTCGGTGAACAGATCCACGTCAAAACCGCCAATTGCCGCGCGGGTGAATGGCACATTGAACTCCAGGCCAGGCCGACCGGAAAAATCGATTACCACCCGTGAGAGAGCTTCATCCAGCGGCACATAGGCGTGCCCGTAGCGCAGGATGCCTTTCTTGTCGCCCACAGCTTCAGCAACGGCCTGGCCCAGCGTGATGCCGATATCCTCTACCGTATGGTGGGCATCGATATGCAAATCACCCTTCGCCTGGATGTTCAGATCGATCATGCCGTGACGGGCGACCTGATCCAGCATATGGTCCAGAAATGGCACACCAGTCTCGAATTCGGTTTTGCCGGTACCGTCCAGATTCACCGCTGCGGTAATCTGGGTCTCCAGCGTATTGCGTGTAATCGTGGCTTTGCGCTCAGCCATTGTGTTCTCCAGCGGGGTAACATCGGGGAACCCGTCCCCCGAAAAGCCAGACATTATAGGGGAATACGCGTCGTAATTCACTGGCACTATGGCAATTGAGCCATTACCCTGTGACACCCCTGCTTGCTCCCGATCTCCCTGTTATGCCAAGCCCTGATTCCTTTGCCAAACGCGTCCTCAAATGGTTTGATGAGCATGGCCGCAAGAATCTGCCCTGGCAGCATGACACCAGCCCATACCGTGTCTGGGTCTCTGAGATCATGCTGCAGCAAACGCAGGTAAAAACTGTCATTCCTTATTTTGAACGCTTTATGGCGGCTTTTCCGGATGTGCAGACCTTGGCAGCGGCACCCGAGGACGAGGTGCTGCATTTGTGGACGGGACTAGGTTATTACGCCCGTGCGCGAAATTTGCATAAGGCCGCGAAGCAGGTTGCCAACGAGGCGCAGGCACAGTTTCCAGACACACTCGATGGCCTGATCGGGCTACCGGGAATAGGGCGGTCCACTGCGGGTGCCATCCTGAGTATCGCGTTTGGCCAGCGAGCCAGTATCCTCGACGGTAATGTCAAACGCGTGCTGGCGCGCTACCACAGAGTGGGCGGCTGGCCTGGACAATCCGCCGTGCACCAACAACTGTGGTATATCGCCGAACAACACACACCCCAAAAACGCTGCGCCGATTACACGCAGGCGATGATGGATCTGGGGGCGACACTATGCACGCGGTCGGCGCCCGACTGTGAGCCCTGCCCACTGGCAACAGACTGCCAGGCACTGGCACATGAGGATCAGCGCGACTACCCCGGCAAAAAGCCACGCAAGGTATTGCCCGTCAAATCGACCTTTTTCCTGATAGTGCGCAGTGGCGACAATGAGATCTGGCTGGAGAAACGCCCCCCTAGCGGTATCTGGGGAGGCCTGTGGTGTTTCCCCGAAATCGACGACCCCGACACCGGCCGCACGCAATGTCTGGACCACTGGGGTGCCGAGCCCGACAGGGTTGAAGTTCAACCAAGCTTCCGCCATACCTTCAGCCACTACCACCTGGATATCACACCAGTAGTGGTAAAATTAAAAATTACCCCCCACGCAGTGATGGAAGCCTCACGGCAGCTCTGGTATAACCTGCGCCAACCCCCACAAATTGGTCTGGCGGCCCCGGTGGCCTCGCTGCTGGCAAAATTGGCCAGCTCTGACCCACGAACAGGCACATAATCGGAGTACTAAATATGTCCCGAATGGTTTTTTGCACGAAGTACAAGAAAGAAATGGAAGGGCTGGACGCACCGCCATACCCCGGCTCCAAGGGCCAGCAAATCTTCGAGAAGGTCTCCAAACAGGCCTGGCAGGACTGGCAGAGCCACCAAACCATGCTGATCAACGAAAAGCACCTGAGCCTGGTGGACGCGGATGCAAGAAAGTACCTGCAGGGCGAAATGGACAAGTACTTTTCGGGTGAAGATTACGACAAAGCCGAGGGTTACGTCCCACCTTCTGAATAAGAAGAGGCTCACAAGCCGGCGGTGGCTTGACTCAAGCCCCCCAGACAGGTTTAATACGCGCCTTTCGCGTAATGCGAAAATGTAAAACCTGCGTTACGCCCGGATAGCTCAGTCGGTAGAGCAGGGGATTGAAAATCCCCGTGTCGGCAGTTCGATTCTGTCTCCGGGCACCATAACTTACTGTTAGTTATGAGGTTTTTATTTCTTATGGATCGAAAATCCCACAGCACACTCGTAGCACACTTTTCTTCCTGATTAGGTCCGAGTAGCGTCATCTTCATGACGGTTCTGGCAACTCAACTCATCCAGACAGCAGGAATCCTGGCGCTCAGTCTCAAGCAATCG